>JGI12104J13512_1000624_pt1 | contig 31289 bp, 33 predicted proteins | sample TerdegcTABiofilm_FD_13512 | JGI IMG/M metagenome (IMG submission 13512)
ATTTATGCGAGGCTGGATCTGACCGATCTGATATCAAGTCAGTTTGTCAAGCGGTCACAGGACCCGGACGCTTTTGCCCGCCTGGAGAAGATATTCGCCGGCAAGACCCAGCAGGAGTGGGTGGCATGGGCTGAAGGGCGCGACATGTGCTTTTCCCCGGTCAAGTCCATCGCCGAGGCTCTCGCCGACCCAAATCTGGCGGCCCAAAATTTGACCTACATGATGCAGGTGCCCGGGGTGGGGGAGGTTATTCAAGTGGCCATGCCCATGAAATTTTCTTTCTCCAGCGACGCCGGCGGAAATAATCCACCGCCTGCTCTTGGCCAGCATACCGAGGAGATACTGGCGTCAATAGACATTGACGAAGAAGAGAGAAAGAGATTAAAAGTGGAAAAAGTGGTTTAACAAGGTACCGAGTTAAATTAGTTTATAAGACCAATTTACATGAAAAGAGGGCATAGAACGTGAAAAGTTATAGCCAGTCAACCGACGGAGTTATACCGGCGGGAATAACTACCGGAGAGTACTTGAGCAGGGCGGTAAAGGAAGTAGGCGGGAAGGCCGCCATCATTTTTGAAGACAAGCAAATAACTTACTCTGAACTGGCTTCGCAAGTTGACACCATAGCTGCCTCGCTTCTTCGCCTGGGTGTTGGTTACAGCGACAGAGTAGGCATTCTGATGCCCAACTATCCGGAGTATATATACGCCAGCCAGGCGATCATGAAGATCGGCGCCGTCAAGGTACTGTTGCACATCAATTTTCGGGAGCTTGAAATCAAGAACACCCTTAAACATAGCGGGGCCAAAGCGGTCTTTGTTGTCTCGGCATTTGGCGGCTTTTCTTTTGCCGAATATATTCACAGCCTGCGCGAAGAACTGCCCGACCTTAAATATGTAATAGTCTTGAAAGGGGAAGCTTTGCCAGGCATGATTCCCTATAGGCAGATTATTGAAGACAATCCCAAGGCGCAGGAAGCGGTAGAGAATTATGTAAACCAACAGCAGGTGGAGGCCGACGACGTGGCGGCTATAGTTTATACCTCGGGTACAACCGGCACGCCCAAGGGCATCCTGCACACCCATAACAACATTTGCCGGCTGGCCTACGCCAGCAATGCGCGGCGCAAGGTGACGGAAGACGATATATGGCTGAACATGCTGCCCCTGTCTTCCGCATTCGGCTTGCAATATGGGGAGCCTTGCCCGCTCATCAGCAAAGGTACTCTGGTGCTGACGGATAGCTTCAATGAAGTCAATGCCTTGGAATTGATAGAAAAGTACAAGGTTACGTCCCCCGTGGGTGTGCCCACCCAGTTTATCAGGATGCTCAAAAACCCTCGCTTTGGTGAATTCAACGTTTCCTCGGTGCGAAACGCCTACCTGGGCGGGGCTGCCGTACCCGCCGACATGATGATTGATATTAAAGAAAAGTTCGGATGCTCTGTTGTCCAGACTTACGGAACGTCCGAAACGGGCCACGCCACCCAGCACTATTTGGATGAAGATATAGAAACCATATGCGGAACTTCAGGCTATCCCACTTACGGCGGAACAGAAGTAAAAATAGTCGGCGCCAACGGAAAGATAGTCGATGTCGGGCAGGTTGGTGAAATTTACATGCGCCACTCCGCCACGGCCCGTGGCTATTATTTGGACCCGGAAAGGACGAAAGATGCTTTTGACGACTGGGGATGGGTACATGTGGGTGATTTGGGAGTGATGGATGAACAAGGTTATATCACTGTCATCGGTCGCCTCAAGGAATTGATCGTGCGCGGCGGATTCAATATTTACCCCGACGAGATTGAGTCCCTGCTCTATACCCACGAAAAAATCGCCCAAGTAAGCGTAGTGGGCTACCCGGATCCGGAATTGACGGAGCGTAGTTGTGCGTTTATCATTCTGAAGGCCGGCTGCGAGGATGTTACCAGGGAGGAATTGGTAGCTTTTATGGAAAAAAAGGTGGCACGCTATAAGATCCCTGATCGTGTGATAGTGGTCAATAGTTTTCCGATGACGGCCAGTGGCAAGGTACAGAAACATAAACTGCGTGAACTGATAACTGGTTGTGTACAGAATGAGTCTGGAGGTGCGTAATATGCAACTGAGCGAAAAATTGTCTATTGTTACCGGCGGCGGAGGTGGGTTCGGGCAAGAAATCAGTCTCACCCTGGCCCGGACAGGATCAGCCATCGTGGTGGTGGATATGGACGAAAAGCGGGCGGAGGATGTAGCCCCGGCTGGTACGGGAAGCAGGAGGCCAAGCTCAAGCCTTCAAAGTAGATGTTACCAGTGCCTTCCAGATAACGAAACTGATGAACCGGGTGAAAGAAAAAATTTCAAGGGATAGATATCTTAATCAACAACGCAGGCGTAACACTGGGGAAACCTGCCGAGGAAGTGACGGAGCAGGATCGGTACAAGGTGATGGACATCAATCTGAAGGGCGCCTTTTTCATGGCCCAGGCGGCAGGTAGAGAGATGATTGCTCGTGGGGGAGGTAATATTGTCAATATCGCTTCCACCAACTACAAGAAAAGAAGAAGGGAATATAGGGATGTTAAATATGGGAAAAGGATTTGATTTCCGAGAGTTCAAGGACAAGCAAGAAAAGTTGGCATTAGAATGGAAAAGTAACGGAGGAAAAGTCGTTGGCCACTACTGCAACTATGTGCCAGAGGAAATCCTCCATGCAGCAGGGATACTCTCCATCCGGTTGCTGGGTTCAACAGACAATATCACGCATGCCGATGCGCACATTCAGAGTTTCGTATGCAAACTGATTAGAGCAGGCCTCGACATGGGTTTAAAGGGAGAACTAGATTACATGGATGGCATGGTGATCCCTAATACTTGTGACGGGATGAGACTTCTCTTCGAAATATGGAAGAAGAACATGGACAAGGGGTTCCTGCGCCTGCTCGACCTGCCGATATTGATCAGGCAGGAATTAAGCCAGGATCGTATGCGTAATGATTTTGGCCTGTTTAAGAGACAAGTAGAGGAATACTTTGGCAGGCTTATCTTAGACGAAGAGCTCGCCAACTCCATTCACGTCTATAACGAGAACCGCACTCTCCTAAAAGAATTATACAACCTGAGAAGAAAAGAAGCGGGAGTCATCTCAAGCGTTGAGGCGTATGAAGCAGTTCTGGCGAGTTTGACCTGGCCGAAAGAGCTCAGCTCCGAACTATTGAAGAACATGATCGCAGAAGCGCACAAGAAGATTGCCGAAGGAAAAGTAGAAAAAGGACAACCAAAGGTCAGGCTCCATTTATCAGGAAGCGTGCTTACCGATCTGAGAATTTTGGAAATCATTGAAGAGTTCGGGGGGGTTGTGATCTCAGATGACCTCTGTACAGGGACACGTTATTATTGGGACAATGTAGAAGAAACAGGAGACCCCATGAAGGCGATTACCAACCGCTATATTGAGAAACTTCCTTGTCCCTGTAAATCGCCAAACGATGAACGGCACGATTTCATTTTTGACTCCATTCGTCAGGGAGATGTCCATGGAGTGATTTTCGTCATGGAAAAATATTGCGATCCGCACCTTTTTGACTATCCTCTTCTCCGGAAGCAGATAATGGATATGAATATTCCCACCCTCGGGATCGAGTCAGAGCTGGGAGTAAGCGGTCAAGAGCAGTTACGTACCCGGATCCAAACTTTCATCAATGTTATCCAAGGAGGTCAATAGTCTAATGGGAAATCAGAGCAGTCCTAAAAAGGGCAGGGCTTTAAAGACATCTTATGAAGCCTCAACAATCCTTAGGAATTATTGGGAAACCATCCATGCAGCAAAGAAGGCAGGAAAGCCCATTGGCTATTGCTCCGGGAATGCGCCTGTAGAGCTTATGTATGCCTTTGACATCCTACCCGCCTACCCAGAAAACTATGCTGCGGTCGTAGCGTCAGCAAAGATAGCCCTGCCATTAGTACAAATGGCAGAATCAAAAGAATTTTCGCATGACCTCTGCTCATACGCGAAGATTAACCTGGGCGAAGTCTTCTGGGAAGGAAAAGGTAAACCGGAAATGCCCTTTGGCGGTCTTCCTACCCCTCCGGATATTCTTTTGACGACAAAGATTCCCTGTATCACCCAGGTGAAATGGTGGGAAGTGCTCAGGGATGTTTATCACTGTCCGATGATTCTTTTGGATGCACCCATGCTGGAAGGCACAGTGGATAATCAGCCGAGTGAAGATCAGGTCGATTTCGTCGTAGATCAGCTGAAGCTGATTATCGCACAACTGGAGGACTTTACCCACACGAAATTTAATGAAGAAAAATTCTTCCATTGTCTTTCTCTTTCCGACCAGGCAGGCGGCCTCTGGCACGATATTATCGACCTGAGGGGAGAAGCGGTTCCGACTCCTGTTGGCTCCCGGGAGATGTGCGGTAATGTTTTCTCGCTGGTAGCCATGTTGGGAACTGAAACTCCGGTAAAATTCTACCAGAAGATGAAGGAAGAACTCCAATACAAGACGTGGAAGAAAATTGGAGCGATTCCCAATGAGAAGTACCGCCTCCTGTACGAAAACATCCCACTCTGGTACAACCTGGAAATGCTCTCCGACGTAGAGAACAAGGGTGCCGTTTTCGTTTTTGAAACCTACCTTAGATACGTCTGGGGCGGCCGGATCGATCTGACCGACCCGTACCGGGGTTATGCCAAGAAGATCCTTTCAGATGTTTTTCTAAACATGAACCTGCAGCTTCGTTATGATATCATGGCAAGGGATATAAAGAACTACCATATTGATGGAGTCGTCTTTCATTCCAACCGGAGTTGCAAACGATACTCATTAGGGTATTACGAATTGAAAGAAATGCTTCTTGAGAGGCTGGGCATCCCGAGTGTGGTAATTGAGGCGGACCATTCAGACCCCAGTGGTTACTCAGAGGGTAACACGAAGATGAAATTGGATGCATTTATCGAATTGCTGGAGGAGCGTCGAAATGCTGGTAGCAGGGGTTGATGCAGGCTCCAACGCCGCGAAGATTGTACTCATGGAAGAGGACCAAATCCTCTCCCATGGGGTTTTAAAAACAGGAGCTAATAGTTTAGGCGCGGTAAAAGATTTACTTCAACATATTTTAGAACAACAACATAAGAAGATGGAAGACATAAGCGATATTGTCTCAACCGGGTATGGAAGAAACTACATCCCCTTCGCGACATTCCAGGCCACTGAGATTTTTTGCCACGCGAAAGGAGTCTTTAGGACGATGCCCCAGGTAAGGACGATTATTGATATCGGCGGTCAGGACAGCAAGGTGATCTATCTCGACAACAACGGCCGGGTAGCCGACTTTGTGATGAATGATAAGTGCGCGGCTGGAACGGGTCACTTCATCGAATCGTTGGCTATGGCCCTGTCGGTTCCTTTGGAGGAAATGGGGCCGCTCTCTGTCAGGGCCGAACAGGAGATTACCATCAGCAGTACGTGTACGGTATTTGCAGAATCTGAGGTGGTTTCTTATGTGGCCCAGGGTTTCCCCAAAAGTGATATTATTTCAGGCGTTCACCACGCCTTAGCCGGCCGGGTCGTTTCAATGGCCAGACGGAGGGAAATTCGCCGCGAGATCTGTTTGACAGGAGGCGTGGCCAAAAATATCGGTGTCGTACGATGGATAGAAAAGGAGTTGGGCGGGTCTATGAGAATCCCGGAAGAGCCACAACTTACGGGTGCAATCGGAGCGGCCATGATCGCCTTAGAGAGGGCCCGCGAACAATGAGTGGGATATTAATTTGAGGGTGACCAAAGGTCACCCTTTCTTCAATTTTATTTTATTTTGCCGTCTTCCTCTTTATTATCTGGTCCAAAAGATACACCTTGTACGTTAACATTAACACTTAACACCTTTAAGCCTGTCATACTTTCCACAGCGTTTCTTACTCTTGTTTGGATCTGGCTGGCGACTTCTTGAATATGGCATCCGTATTCCACAATAACATGGATGTCAATCGTAGCTTCCTTTTCGCCTACCTCAGCTTTCACACCTTTAGACATATTCTTGCGGCCCAGTTTTTCAGCGATGCCTCCAGCCAGACCTCCGCTCATTCCGGATACACCTTCTACTTCTGTGGCGGCCAAGCCAGCAATTATTTTAACAACATCTTCAGAAACTTTAATCGTGCCGGAACCACCCTCGTCTATAATAACATGATTGCCGTTGTCATCCATTATAAAAAACCTCCTCATTTTATCGGTATTTTCCTTATTATACCATTGGATTTAAACTTTTGTCCATATAAATAGGAGACCCTAAAAAATAATATTGAATTTGATATACCAACTAATATAATGCTACCATTTGGCTTTTTTATATTGGCGTAGTCGTTCTTTTATGGCGTCCCTTTTTGCCAGGTACTTGTCTTTTGATGGAATTATCCAGTTGTCCAGGTGCTCGCGGCGGTGTTTGTACGAAAAAAAGTGGTTCTGTATATCTTCCGGGTTTGTTATTAATGTCCATTGGCCTTCTTTTAGTGATACTTTCCCATTTATGCCGCAAGTGCAGCACATCATCTCGCCAGAACCGGAAAAATGAAATGATTTACTGTAACAAACAGGGCATTGTCCGGGCTCCGGGTTTCTTTTCTTGCTCTTTCCCTGCAGTTCGGCAGCGACAGTCATGCCCAGGCGCCTTGCCCCGCTGATGTTTCTATCATCAAGCAGAACTTCTCCAGGGCCTGTTGCGTATGCCTCCAAATAATCAACTGGACGATATCCGTATACCAGGGGTAAGACATTTAGGATTTCCACGCCCAGCGGGTTCCACTCGCTGTTGCCGGCCACACTAATAATTGCCGCAGCCCTGTTGCGTTTAAAAACCTCATCTAGGTCTCTCGCACAGATAAAAGCCCTGTCGATGACCATTTTCACAATGCCTGCCGGACTGAAAACATAAGTTGGCGCCGCTATCAAAAGACCGTGGGAGGTTTTCATTTTGTCCCACAGAAGCGGCATATCATCATCTTTTATGGCACATCCGCCGGTAAATACGCAGGACAAGCAACCGCGGCACTGTTTGATATTATAATCGGACAGGCGCAGGTATTCAACTTCCATGCCACACTCCCGGGCGCTTAATAACGCTTCCTGCAGCAGGACGTCTGAGTTCCCGTAACGCCTGCCGGAACAATTAATTCCCAGTACCTTATGCATGCAAAAACCTCCGTTTAATATATCGTTATATTTAGTTTCGTTGTTTGTATGGAAATTCCTGTACTTCAACAATGGATACTTAAATTTTCCAGAAGATGCATGCAATTTGTTGACGGGATTCTTGCCAATAGGATAAGATTATTTATATATTGAGAATATGCTAGGAGGGCTTTTTTTGGCATCGAAAGACTTAGTTATTATTGGCGGCGGACCTGCCGGTCTGTCAGCAGGCATTTATGCTTCCAGAGCAGCTCTGGATGCCGTCTTGTTGGAACAGGCGCTGCCGGGCGGGCTGGTAATGAGCACGGAATCTATTGAAAACTATCCGGGTTTTTCCGATAGTATCGGCGGTTTTGAGTTGATGGCAAGGATGGAAAGCCAAGCCCGCCGCTTCGGTCTGGAGATTATATCTACTGAAGTGAAGGGCTTGAAACCCGCCGGCAACGAGCTGATTATAGTGACCGGACAGGGAGAAATAACAGCCGGCGCTGCGATTGTAGCCACAGGTGTTCAACCGCAGCGCTTAAACGCAAGGGGAGAGACTGAACTTACCGGAAGAGGTGTTTCATATTGCGCCACTTGTGACGGCCCCTTCTTCCGAAGCAAGAGAGTTGCCGTGATCGGTGGGGGGGATGCTGCTGTTGAGGAAGCTGTTTACTTGACGAAGTTTGCGGAAAAGGTTTTTATTATTCACCGCCGCGGCGAATTAAGGGCTACGAAAGTTGTGCAAAAGAAAGCTTTTGACAACTCCAAGATTGAGTTTGTTTGGCATAGCGTAGTTGATGAAATTCATGGGACCGATTCAGTGAAGGCTGTGTTGACCAGAGATGTCCGCGATAACACAAAGAACCTCCTGCCTGTCGACGGGGCGTTTATCTATGTGGGGAACATACCTGTATCCGGCATCGTCGAAGGGCTGGTTAAACTGGATGAAAAAGGTTTTATTATCACTGATGAAAACATGCATACTTCACATCCGGGTATTTTTGCGGCAGGTGATGTGCGTAAAAAAATGTTGCGTCAGGTAGTGACCGCAGTATCAGATGGTGCGGTCGCAGCTGTAGCGGCTGAAAAATACCTTGAAGGAATTTGACTTCTCAATCTGAGTACTAAAATAGACATGGGCTTTGTTTGAAAGGCTGTTTTTGACGGGAGATAAGTAATGGACAGCAGTTTTGTTGTATGTGATTTGGAAACTACGGGACTGAATCCTTTTGCGGATAAAATAATTGAAATAGGTTTGGTGCGGTTGGAGGATGGACAGATATCGGGCAATTTCCATACCCTGGTCAACCCCAATCAATCACTTAACTTGAAAATAAAAAGGTTGACCGGTCTTGACGACCGTGATTTGTCCGGTGCGCCCGTTTTATCCGAAGTGCTGCCGGAGGCTTTGGACTTTATTCGTGACAGCTCAATAGCGGGGCATAATATTGATTTCGACCTTGGATTTCTGGCCGCCGCGCGGGGAGAGCCATTACGCAACCCTTCTTACGATACTCTGGAACTAGCCCGTCTTGTTGTGCCGGACTCAAGCAGCTTTCGGCTGAGCGCCCTTTGCCGTTATTTCGATATCGAACTTAAGGCCGGCCACCGGGCGCTGGATGACGCTGTTGCCACAGCGCGCCTTTTAACCGTATTGCTCCAAAAGTTCCGGGAGGCAGATATAAATGTTCTGAATCAGTTGATAAAACTCCTGGCGGAGGCGCGTTCAAAGTGGCATGGCTTTGCTGTTGATGTGGCAAAGGAATTGCTGAAGGTGTTCCCGGATAAGAAGATATCAGCAAACCCTTACTGGCGCAAAGATGGCATGGCTTTTAAGGAAACAAAACCCCGGGAAAAACAGAATGAAAAGGAAAAAAATTTGCTCGACCCGGTTTATGTTGCTTCTCTCGTCGGAAAAGAAGGAGCGTTGTTGAAAGCTATTGCCGGTTATGAATACCGCCCTCAACAAGAAGCAATGGTTGGTGAGGTTGCGGAGGCTTTCAACGAGGAGAAATATCTGATGCTGGAGGCGGGAACCGGGGTGGGCAAGTCGATGGCCTACTTGATTCCGGCGGTTTTATGGAGCCTGAAGAACAGGGAGAGGGTGCTGGTGGCCACTCATACGCTCAACCTTCAGGAGCAGCTCTGGCTAAAAGATATTCCTGTGCTGGCAGGAGTGATTAATCAGCAGTTTCGCGCGTCTCTGGCCAAGGGAAGACAGAACTATATTTGCCTGCGCCGCTGGTTTAATACCTTAAACGGTTTACACCAGCCGGATGAGGCTGCGTTTTTCGCCCGGGTCCTGACCTGGTTGGCATTAACAAAATCCGGGGACCGGACCGAGCTAAACGCCACTCCCGGTGAAGGAGATTACTGGCTTTCTATTTGCGGGGACGCGGAAAATTGTCTTGGAACAAGATGCCGCTACCGGATGGATTGTTTTGTAAATAAAGCGAGAAAAGCGGTTGAAGAAGCCGACTTGGTGATAACAAACCATTCCTTGCTGTTTTTAGATATCAGAAATGAAAACCGTGTGCTCCCGGCTTACGGACCGTTGATCATCGATGAAGCCCACCACCTGGAAGACTCGGCCACAAATCACCTTGGCAGGCAAGTTAATCAAAGTTTGGTGAACCGCTGGCTTAACATAACCGGAAAAACATTAAGTAGATTGACGGAAACTATCCCCCCTGGTGATCGTGAGCAATGGGAACAGGTGTTAAGAGCAGCGATGCAGATCAGGTTGGAAACCGTTGAGAACGCACGCCTTTTTTTCCAGACGCTTGGTGGGCTGGCCGCAAATAAATCAAACGGCAGCGGCATAAATTATCAATCCAACCGCACAACTCTGCGGTTGCCTGTTAGTGATAATCGATACAGGTCTATCGGCGAGGAGTTAATAAACTTATTACGTACACTCTCAGACGCCGTAAAGAAGTTGTCGGAATTCATGGATCTATGGTCGATATCCGCGGAAGTATGGACTGAACAAGCTCGTGACCTTTTGCAAATTGCCCAATCTGGCTTGGCTTTGACCGATGAGCTATTCTTCATCTTGGAAAGCGCTGATGAAGAGTTCGTTTATTGGGTGGATATTGAGTTTTTTGCCGGAGGTATGTTAAAACACTGCAGCTTGTCGGCGGTTCCGATAAATGTTGGTGAAATGTTGTATAAACTTTTCTATAAAAATAAAAAAACAGTGGTTTTTACTTCAGCGACTCTATCAGTAAACGGAACTTTCGCTCATTTTATTGAGCGGGTAGGCTTGGATTACCTCCCGGCAGGGCGGCTGGCTGAGGCTCATTTTGATTCGCCTTTTATTTATGAACGTCAAGCGCTTCTTTGTATTAACCGTGACCTGCCTGTTCAGGGAGAAGTGGCGGATGAGCTTTATCTGGAAAAACTTGAAAATATTCTTGCCAAACTGATTGGTATTACTCATGGGAAAACCCTTGTCCTGTTTACTTCGCACATGATCCTGCGTGAAACATATAATAGACTGAAACCCAAGCTGGAAAACATGGATATTTATTTGCTGGGTCACGGGATAGACGGCAGCAGAACAAGAATCCTAGAAGAATTCAGATCTTCGGAAAGAGCGGTGCTCTTCGGCGCTTCGAGCTTTTGGGAAGGGGTGGACGTACCAGGAGAAGCTTTAACCTGTGTGGTTATGGTAAAATTGCCTTTCTTATCGCCTAAAGTTCCGGTTATAGAAGCCCGTTTGGAGGATTTGGCAAGGAAGGAGCGGGACGGCTTTAAAACTTTTAGTGTTCCCCAAGCTGTAATTCGTTTCAAACAGGGATTCGGCAGGCTGATTCGCAGCGGCAGCGATCGTGGTTGTGTTGTTGTCCTTGACGCGAGGATTCTTAAAAAAAGTTATGGCAGACAATTCCTGAGAGCGCTTCCACTAAAAAACCATATTCGCGGCGGTACTGACATGATCACGAAAAAACTGTCAGACTGGTTTAGTGGTGGCGCTTAAAAATAATTAGCACATTCAGCAATGTTTTGAAATAGTATATTAACAGTTAACTCTAGAAGGAGTGTGATTCATATTGCGAGTATATTTTGTTAAGTTGCCGTCTTTTATCAGGGCGTGGTTGTTGAAGATTTATAAGTAGTCATGAGGAAGTTCCAGGTAGATTATAAACCCGTTTTAGGGGCAGGCCGTAACCTGTCCCTTCATTTATATACATATTTGTATCCGGTCCGGCATACTTTCTTAAAAAGAAAGGGTGGGGTCTGATTTTGTCTGTATTTGTGCGTATTTTCCATTTTAAAAAAGGATTTGTCATTACTATATTATTATTGGCAATCGCATGTTTGTATGGCTATAAACATGTTGCTTCGCGTCATGAAGAAAAGTATATAGCAGCTTTGTCCTGGGTAGTTGCCAATAAGCTGATTGTCATTGACCCCGGACATGGCGGGGAAGATCCGGGGGCCATAGGTACTACCGGTGTTCATGAGAAAGATATTGTCCTTAGTGTATCTAAAAAACTTGCTACTATATTAAATGAAGCCGGCGCGGAAGCGGTACTGACCAGAGAGAGCGACAGGGACCTAAGCGACCCAAATGCCGGTGATTTGGATACTGCAAAAATTCAGGATTTAAGCCGCAGGGTGGATTTGGCTAATAACCGTGGCGCAGACATTTTTATTAGTATTCATGTGAATAGTTTCCCGGATCCGCGGGAAGACGGCGCACAGACCTTTTATCAGCCGGGTTCGGAAGAAAGTAAAAAACTTAGTGTGGCTGTCCAAGATGAACTAAACCGGTTTTTAGCCAATCCGGGACGGGAGGCAAAGCCGGTTGACTACTTTGCCAACCGGATGACAAAAATGCCCAGCACAATAGTGGAAATTGGTTTTATCACAAACCCAAAAGAAGAAAAAATGATGCTTGACCAGTATTATCAAGGAAAAGTGGCATGGGCTGTTTACGCGGGGATAGTACGTTATTTTGCACTGTCAAAACCTGCTTTTGCAGTTCCTCTTAGCCACTTTACTGATATAAATAAAATCTAACATTAATATATGGAACGTTAATATATGGATATCCCGTGAGTTATTTTTTATCTTAGCCGTGCAGGATTTTTTGCTGTTAGTCTCGAAATTTATTAACTGTCAGTTGCCTGCACGATGACAAGAAATATCATTAGGAGGGTTAATTATGTTTCCTAATTTGGGGATGTCCGAGATCGTTTTGATCTTAGTTATCGCACTAGTGGTTTTCGGCCCGCGCAAGTTGCCTGAAATCGGTAAATCGCTGGGTAAAACAATAAATGAATTCCGCAGAGCTTCAATATCCAGCTTCAGTGGATTAGATGATGCAACAAAAGTGGTGAAAGAAGAGGTAAAAGAAGAGGATGTGCAAGTTGTAAAAATAGCTCAGGAAAAATCATAATATCGCGCGGGAAAAAGGGGCTATGTCCAAACCATAATGATTCCAAAAAGAGATCCCGTACCACTATTAAGTGGTACGGGATTGCTGTTAAATCATTACTTAATTTGTTTAATGCATGATTTTCAGGTTATGCTTCCACGCTTCTGCCGGTTGTAACACTTTCCCCGGAAGATAAGCTTTCTTGCTCATGATCTTCTTTAACCAAAATCGGGAAGTTTTCTACTACAAACAAGTAGGCCAAGGCTAAAACGCTCCACATGCCTAAAGTAATCAGCCACTCCCAGATGCTGGGGAAGTAATGGCCGCCCGCGCTTTGAGCCATACCTGTGAATACCACGTTCATGCGGTTGAACACGACACCGATTACTACCAAGGCTGAGGCGGTGACGACGCCCCATTGCGTCTTACGGATGGCGGGAATTGCGTACATGAAGATGGGGGCCAGTATAAATACAATCATTTCCACTAAAAACATGTTGCTTTCAAAAGAGCCGTTAAAAGCCATGGAAGATACGCCGCGGTAGCTTAAGTCAATTATTTTAACAATAAAGTAGACAATTAACATCCACATGGTGACTTTAGTGAGGCTGGCAAAAATATGCGTTTCCGGCTTTCTGTTATAGGCCCTTGCCGCCAAAGTTCCTTCTATGGTTACCATCGCCGGCCCCAGGAAGAAGGCAGACCAGACAAAGAAGAACGGTATAATCATGGACCACCATAATGGATTGAGCCGGTCTATTGTTACAATATAAAGCGAACCCAGTGAAGACTGGTGCAATGTGGGTAAAACAATACCCAGGATTGTTAAAGGAAGCATGGCTTTGCTTAAAATTTTCTTCAAAGGAGCAATCTTTACTCTTTCAAAGAATATATCCCCAAACTCTAATACCTGTACTGTGGTATACAGCGAAATGCACCAAAACACTTCAAACAGCACCGAGTGGAAACCCCAGTAGAAGAAGGGCCGCCAGCAGTTAGTCCATCTTCCGATATCCAGCAACAAACTTACCAGGGCAATGATATAACCAATCAACGAGGTTAACAGCGCGGCGCGGGCAATCGGCAGATACTTTTCTTTGTGCAATACGTGGACAATAAATGCCGTGCTGAAGCCGCCGCCCGCTAGGGCGATACCGCAAAGCAAGTCAAATCCGATCCACAAGCCCCAAGGCCATTCGTCACTCAAGTTGGTTACCGCACCGAGCCCGAATATAAAACGCGCGAGGGCGACTACAACCGCGATACCCGCTAAGCCAATCAATACATACCTGAATGGAGTAAGCTTAAAACTCCAGGTTTTTTGCATTTTAATATCACCTCCATTTTAGAAAAGTCTACTCATCTTTTTTTTCTTCAATTGTATTGACAGCTTCGTATATTTCTTCATCATGATGCGCTTCCGCGCGTCTTTTCGTATAAAAATTCAAAGCCGTCAGGATGGCGCCCCAACCGACAAAGATATACGGTGTCCATTTAAGCACATCCCAAGTTAGAGACGGTATGGACCTTTCGGAGACATCTTGGCCGTACGCTTTAGTTTTTAAGCCAATCTCATCAAAAGGCACATCAGAAATATAAAGCCAGGATGTTCCACCGTACTCTTTTTCCCCATATACCCGCTTGATATAGTTGGGATTGCTGTTAATTCTCTGCCACGCCTCTTTTAGTAGGGCGTCTCTTTCACCATATTTCAAGGTGCCTGTCGGGCAAGCGGTAACGCAAGCAGGTTTCATGCCTTCTTTCATGCGGTCGTAGCAAAACCGGCACTTTTGCACAAAAGGAAGGGCTTTGTCCCATTGAAAAGACGGCACTCCAAACGGACAGGCAATCATACAGTAACGACAGCCGACGCAATAATCCTGATTTAATTCGGTTGGCTTATAGATCACCGCACCTTCTTGAGTCTTTACGAATGAATGAGTGAAACAAGCCGCTTCGCATGCGGGTTCATCACAGTGCATGCATTGTCTTTTGACAAAACGCCACTTTATTTGCTCGTCTTGTTCAACAATATGGTAGTTAACCACTGTCCAGTTGTCCGCGTCCACTTTTCCGGGGGCGTCCCAGTTATTTGTGAATTCGGATTTACCGGCCGGTAAGTCGTTCCATGTTTTGCAGGCCACCATACAGCTCCGGCAGCCGATGCATCTGGAAACGTCCACCAAAACACCCTTTGACATCCTCACACCTCCAGTTTCTACTTGGAATCAACCTAGTGTATTTGCATTAAATGCGCTCTTTGTAATATTACAGATAAAAGCTTTATACTCAGGGATCATCGTGTTGGCGTCGCCAACGCAGGGTGTTAAATCGTTCGCCGTGCTGCCGGGAGCCAGTCCCTGATAACCCCAGTACCATGGTGAACCAATAATTCCCACTTCTTTTTCGTTGACTTTCAGCGGTTTTAGAATAGGCATAACGTTTACTTTACACTTAATCTCACCGGCATCAGCTCGGCAAGCATCAGGCAGTTTCTCGTTACCGCGCCGCTCTGGTAATGTGCGACCAAGCGGTGGGTAGTGGCGATGTACGGAAAGTCAGGGCTGGCTGTTTGCGCCAGCTTGGAAAACTCTCCTTTATACCTGGCGGCAACAGGGTTGTTTTGTTGTTTGCTCATAATACTCGTTACCGGACTTTCTACCGGCTCATAATGTTCAGGGAGAGGCCCGTCCTTCATGCCGCTAGGAGCGAACAGCCGCCCTGCTCCCTCAGTGTTCATGATAAAAGAGTTGACCGCCGACTTATCAGGCGGTATGACGGTACCCGTAGCGGTGTCTTTTATGCCGAAATCGGCCCTCAATGTTGATTACCTTGTCGCCTTCAGAATAAACAATAAGACCGCAACCGCAACCGCAAAAAGCACAAACAGAAGCTGTTTCCTTGGCTTTTTTTATTTTTAGCGGCCCCGGATCAAAAGTTGGTCGGTTGCTTTCAGCGGTGTTGGCTATGGCCGGCACAGCGTTTACTCCTTCAAACAAAGCTGTTCCTGCTGTGCCCAAGCCAAAGATTTTTAAGAAATCGCGGCGACTAAGTTTATCCATAGGAATATCCAATCCTCCCCTCCTTCAAATGAAAATATAAAAAATCTCTCAAAAAATCTCTCCTTGTTAAAAAAAACAACTAACAAACTAACTTAAAAATAGCAGTTAACTCCCACCTCTCTTTCAAGGGGCAATAAATGTACATTTTAATTGTATATAATATGTATATAGTTTTAACGCTTTAGTTTAAGTGATTTCGGCCAGTTGCTGACGCTGCTTCTTCCGGGCAATACCCCGTTCAACAAAGCGCACAATTATTGCGCTTAATTCATAGAGCAAATACATCGGACCAGTCACGATCGAGCAAGTTATTATGTCCGGTGTTGGTGTGATAACAGCTGCCAGCACTACAATAGCCAGTATTGCGTAGCGCCGGTTTTTCGCTAAAAAACTATAAGTAATTAGCTCAAGCTTGGCTAAAAAATAGGTGATTAAGGGAAATTCAAAAACAACACCAAATGGTAATAGAAAACCAATAGTAAAAGATATATACTTATCGATGGTCAGCATGGGAGCTAATTCAGGCCCGGCGAATTGCAATAAAAAAGTGATCCCTAAACGATACACTCCCCAAAACCCGAAGGCCACACCGCCTATAAAACTAATAAATGAAATCAAAACAAAGAGGGTAAAATATACCCTCTCATTTTTTTTAAGAGCGGGGACAATAAAGCTCCAGACCTGCCATAAAATAATTGGCAGAGAAGTCAGAAAACCGACAAAAAACGACAATTTGATCTTGACAAAAATAGGTTCTGTTACTCCGGTAAAATTGGCTCTTTGTCCAGCATTTGTCAGCGGTTCCAGCAATATTGCCAAAATCCGGTCACAAAAAAAATAAGCAACCACAGCTAAAATAGTTGTACTGACAATAGAAATAATTAAAACCCGACGCAATTCTTCCAGGTGCTCCAACATAGGCATTTCGTCGGTATTCTTAGCCACTTTGTTTTCCCCCGCTTAAGGTATTGCTATTTTCTTTCTATATAACTCTTTTAACTCTTTGCCGCTTTAATTGCTTGTTGTCCCTCTTGCTCCGCCACTACCGCGGCTGACACCGTGTCATCCATGACTTCATTTGATGAACGTCTAAATTCCTTGATCGTTCTACCAAGCGACTTGCCCAGTTCCGGCAATTTGCCCGGTCCGAAAATAATTAGAACCACAGCTAAAATTAAAACTAACTCCGTAGCACCAATGTGTGGCATTGAATCATGACCTCCTTTCCATGTCTATATTTGTATACGACATAAACGGCTGAAAATCCTGCTGGATAATATTATTTTTAAGATACGTCAAAGGCCTGGCGGCGGATCGAGTTGCTTGTTAAAGTAGCCTTCACTTATCGCCAGCAGATCAAGATGCATCGTGTTTATATCTTCCAAGAATAAATTCACTCCATCTTCTTCGGCTTTTCTCTCATCGACGGTTTTTATATAACCACGGCATTCTTCACATACATAAACCCTGTATTTATCCATTCCTTCGATGGTAATGAATTGAGATTCATTACTGTAGCAAAATGGGCAGCCCAGGCGTTGAAAGCGCCATTTCGTTTCACATAATCCACAGTACAAGTATCTTCCGCCACTTTCTTTTTCGAGTAAGGCAAAGTTGGGCCGGCCGCCGCAAACCGGGCAATTCCCTTTTAACCAATCCTCAGTATCAACAAGGGGTAACACTTTTTCCACATACTGCCGCATAAATAATTTAACAGTATGATTAAGCAATAAGCCAAAAGTATCCGCGGGGAGATCTTGTTGAAGATAAGCCAGCAGGTTAATTCCCGGGATAAATGCTTTGCCAACAAATGATTTCTGCTCGGCAGGTTCGACCGGGAGGGCGGATTCTATTTGATCAATTTCCGCGACTGTATTAGGATGAGTCTTTTTGATTATCCCGGCGACTTGGTGTAATATATCAAAGAAATCGGTACTTTTTACGCGGGGAGGGTAAATATTGATCAGGGGGCTGATGTTCTTATCTGCGGGATTAGATGATTCAGGAATAGGAGAATTAAAAGTAACGGCATTTTCCGGTAGTAAAATCTGATCTAATTCCTTATAGAAGTTAACTAACATTTGCTGAATAAAATTATTTTCCATGTAAAGCTCTCTCCTTCAGTGTTTTTTCCCTGAATTCTTTTTAATTCTATTTATTTTGTTGTAAACTGTCAAGAAGATTCCCTGGGCAGACCCATTAAGCTTTGAACAACGCATTATCATCATCAAACCAAGTATTTCAGTATCGTTTGAATATTTTAGAGTAGTTAGGTAAAGATAATTTATGATTAAAATTTGTCGTTTAAATTTAGGAGGGTAAAATATGTTTTCTTATCGCACCATTGCCGGAATCGGAGCCGCCACGCTGGCGTTATTGATTTTATCCAGGGCTAACAAACATTTGCGCAGAGGGACCTGTGATTTCGCAGGCAATTATGCAAGAAATACCGCGGGACGCGTGGAAGGAATTATTCGCAGGCGTAAAATAAAAAATTTAGATATAACCAATGATGTTATTTAAGATTGGGTAGGGTGATTTTAACAGGTCATAAGAGAGAATAAATTGGGTTTATTACAAATGCGCCACTTAAAGTGGCTTATTTTGTTGTATAATATATGGTAGTAATTTATGGAGAGGAAAAATTAGCAATGTCATTTGCTGGAATGGCGATAGCGGTTGTTTTTTTTACCGCCGGAATTATTGGCACGTTCTTACCGGTTTTACCCGGAGCGCCTCTAATCTGGTTAGGGATGTTGATATATGGTTTTTTCGTTAAGTTTGCCAACCTGTCATGGCTCTTCTTCGTCGGTCAGGGATTGGTTGTGGCGCTGGTATTCTTAATAGATTACCTGGCAGGTGTATGGGGCGCCAAAAGATATGGAGGATCAAGGGCGGCGGTTTGGGGAAGCGTCCTCGGCGGCATTATAGGAATATGGCTGCTGGGCCCGTTTGGACTGATTTTCGGTCCGTTTATTGGCGCGGTGCTAGGGGAGCTTTACCGTAAAAGCGATCTGAATAAAGCTTTCCAGGTCGGTATCGGCACTATAATCGGATTTATGGGCGGAACCATTTTGAAACTAGTAGTTGAAGTGTTGATGATAATATGGTTTTTTACCGTTATATAATGAGAGAACGGTTTATATTCTCGAGATGTTCCTGAATTTAAGAATGCTGAATTTTGAATATCTGACAGTGGTAATAAATACAGTTTGGGAGGAAAACGGCAATGAAATCTGGTAGGGACTACAATGGCAATGCGACTGTGCAGGTGGAGTTTACCGTTCGCTGGGGTGACTGTGACGCCGCCGGTATAACTTATTACGCCAAGTATTTTGACTGGTTTACAGACGGCCGTATCGCCTTATTGGAAAAAGTCGGCTTGCCCTACATGGCCACCTTTCATAACCACGGCATCGAGCTAGTGGTTATTGACGCCTTCTGCCGTTACAGGTTATCGTTGCGGCCTGTGGAAAAAGTTTTCCTGGAGACCGGCATATCCTCGTTAACCAGGACCAGGATAACATTTACATACCGCATTTTGAAGGAAGACAACACAATTGCGGCTGAAGGAAGCACAAATCACGCTTTTGTGGATGAACGGGGCAAGCCGTTTAATTTAGCAAAGAAACATCCTGAATTGTGGGATGAAATATACCGTACTTTAGGTGACGGGGGTAAAATATAAGATTATCGATATGGCGACCAAGGCAAGGGGTTTTATTACTCAGGGTTGCAGCCCCAGCTCACTGGCCAAAGCCTGGAAAGCAGGCAGTGATTTCAAGATCATCTGTTTATTGACACAGTATGAGATGCGAAAATACCCCGGCGTGCCGAAACCGCTGCCGGGCACTACCAGTATATTATGTTTTTGGGCGATTCCGGCAAACTCCACGTCATTTTTGACAGGGGATTGCGGGAAAATGTAAAAAGCCCCCTGAGGCTTAATCATTTTAAAACCCATTGCAGTCAGGTTGTCATAAAGGAGATCTCTTTTTTCCTGATACTCGGCGACGTTGACGCTTTCATGCTGCAGTCCGGCCACAAGGCGCTGCATCAACGCCGGGGCGTTGACGAACCCGAGAGTGCGGTTGCAAAAAACAAGACCCTCCATTAACAGGTCGGCCCGCTCAATATTAGGTGAAATGGCCGCGTACCCGATGCGTTCCCCCGGCAAGGCGAGGTCTTTGCTGTGGGAAGTGACTACGATGCTGTTTTTGATATATTTGAAAACACTGGGGACGGTAATGCCGTCGTAGGCGATCTTCGCGTAAGGTTCGTCGGATATGACAAAAACCGGGTGTCCAATCTCTTTTTCCTTGTTTTCGAGTAATTTTCCCAAGTTTGCGAGTGAGTCGGCCCCGTAAACCACGCCGGTGGGATTGTTGGGGGTGTTAATGATAATTGCTTTAGTCTTTGCTGAAATGGCAGTGTCGATAGCCTGCAGGTCAAGCTCGAATTCAGCGGTAGTCGCCACTTCTTTGACCACTCCACCGTGATTGTCTATATAGAACTTATATTCCACAAAGAAAGGAGATAAAATAATGACCTCGTCGCCAGGATCGAGGATGGTTTTGAGCGCGACATTTAACGCTCCGCCGGCTCCACAGGTCATCACGATATGATTTTCATTTAAAGGAAGACCGCTCTGTTCCGCCAGCGTTTTAGCCACAGCCAGGCGCGTTTCAGGATAACCCGCGTTGCTCATGTAGCGGTGCATGCCTGTAATTGGTTCCAGTGACAGCTTCTTTAGCGCTTCCTTAAAGGCTTTTGGGGGTTCGACATCCGGGTTCCCAAGGGAAAAGTCAAAAACATTTTCCTCTCCGAACTGTTTCCGCAACCTTTCCCCTTCCTCAAACATCTTTCTGATAAAAGAAGCGTTTGCGAGCAATGTATTAATCTTTTTAGAAATCGTCATTATTTCCACCTCTATATCGTTAAATTGTATTATTGTTATCTTATACTATTTTGAGAATAATTCAATATTAGATTGTTATTGAGAATCACTAAGCCGTTGTCGAACGGGAGCGTTTAATTCGTCAAATATTGACAAAATACTGCAATAATACCCCCTGGTTATTAATTTTAAGCTACCATATAATAATATCGCAGGCATGAATTACACGCAACAAGGAGATGGAAAAGAAGATGACAGTAATAACTGGTATGACTCCCAATGGCCAGATAACAATACCTCGTTCAATAATGAAATTGCTTGATTTAAAAGGTGACAGTGAGGTATCCATTGAGATTGTTAACGGCGCGGTTGTTTTAGAAAAGGTTGAGGAGATGGTTGAGAATAAGGAGGATGGCTTGATTTTTAAAGCAGGTTAAGAATTACTCAGTAATATCTTGATTAAGGATGATTTTATATGCCTCTAGTTCAGGCAAAAGTAATTTTTAATAGAAAAGAATTAGACGGCCCCGTTCAAGTCGGGTGGGGTAGAGTTACCGGCAATGGAATCAATCTGGTGGCCGTCGCCGGTAGGAAGTTGTTTTTGTTCTCTCCTTTGGAGCAAAGCTACAGTCTTGATGCCGTAATAGATGCGGAAACAACAATATTAAGCCTGGCAGTGGGACTGCGGGAGCAGGATATTGATAAAATAGTTTTGGGAACAGCGGATAGAGTATTGGTTTACGGTGAGGGGACAGGCAATGAAGCAGGTTCTATCGTAAAATTATGGGAATCGGGAGCCGAGCCGGGTGCTTTATTTGTTGATCTAGCCTTGGCTGTTTTGAACAGTGACAGCGGCGAAACGATCATCGCCGCGTCTGAAGGCAAGGACGCGCTGTATTTCTATCAAGCCGCCGGGCAGACTGCCGCCTTGCAGCAGTTTGAACTGCTGGCAATCAGGGTATTGCCGGGGCCTGCTCAAAAAGTGACTGTACTGTCAAGGAGCGAATCAGAGACCCCGTTGGTTGCGGCCGCTTACAAAAACGATGATGCCTCCGGGCTTTTGACTCTATATTATACTGAAGTGGGTTTTGCGGAAGGACCTGCGCAAGAAAACCTGCCGGCCAGGGTGAGTTCGCTGACTGCCGGTGATTTAAGGCCCGCTCCGGGGGATGAGCTGGTCTGGGGCGGCGAAGACGGAATATTCAGGATTATTGAAGTTAACGAGGAATTAAGAACGGTCCTTGAATCCGATAACCTTGGCAGCAGTATACCGGCGCTGACCGCGGGCAATTTAACAGGAGGAAATGCAGAAACATTATTGGCAGGCACTCCGGAAGGCTTTCTTTTTGGCTACGGCGCTCCGGTTGAAAACAGCCGTCCTGATTGGACGGTGCTGATCGGCAATCCGGTAAACGATCTTGCCGTTAGTGAAGAGGGTCTTGTCGGGCTGGGAACGGGGGACGGCGGCCTGCAAGTGTGGCGTTTGACGCCCGAAGGTTTCTTGACGCATGTGGTTCGAACCGGAGAGACATTAGAAGCAATCGCAGCCATTTACCACACGACAATAGATGTACTGGCTGAAACAAATCGTATAGCCAACCCCGATTTAATTTTCCCCGGACAGGTATTGCTGATTCCGCAGCTGTAATGAGTAAATAGGCAAACTGTTTGTGTTGACACTCCGGTAGACGGGCGATATACTTTTACAATAATAAGTAGCAGGCTAATAGGCAAATACCGGAGGAGGATTAAACTTGAAACTACGTCTCGGCTTACCAAAAGGCAGTCTCCAGGAGGCTACCTTTCAACTTTTTAAACAGGCTGGTTTTAACATATCCGTCCGTAGCCGCTCCTATTTCCCGGCGGTAAATGATCCCGAACTGGAGATAGTGCTGATGCGGGCGCAGGAGATCCCTCGCTATGTTTACGAAGGAGTGCTTGACGCGGGGATTAGCGGGTTGGACTGGATTATGGAAAACGAGGCGGATGTGGTTGAGGTTGCCGACATGGTCTATGCCAAGAATACCTCAAATCCGATCCGCCTGGTCATTGCAGTGGCCGACAACAGTGACATAAAAAACGTGTCTGATCTTAACGGCAGGCGTGTTGCGACCGAACTGGTCCGGGTAACAAAGAAATACTTGGCAGAAAACAGTGTCGATGCTTTAGTCGAGTACTCTTACGGCGCTACAGAAGTTAAAGTACCCCATTTGGTTGACGCCATAGCGGACATAACCGAAACGGGAAGTTCGCTGAAGGCTAATAATTTGCGTATTATTGCCACCATTCTTGAATCAACCACCAAACTGCACGCAAACCGCAGTTCCTGGGAAGACCCATGGAAAAGGGAAAAACTGCAGAGCATGGCCGTCCTTCTGCAGGGGGCGCTTCGTGCCCGGTCTAAAGTCGGGCTGAAAATGAATGTGCCCGGCGCAATGCTTGAAACCATTCTTGATGTCTTGCCGGCGATGAAACAACCAACCATATCACAGCTGGTGCACAGCGACTGGGTTGCCGTAGAGGTTATCCTGGAGGAAAGACAGGTGCGCGACCTTATTCCCGCGTTAAAGAAGGCCGGTGCGCAGGATATCATTGAATATCCATTGACCAAGGTGATTCCGTAATCATCCGGTCAGCCGGTTTGCCCTCAATTGCGCTTCCCGCACAACTTCTTCTTCGTCCATTGTCAATACTTGTCTGTGCTCCATGAGAATCTTGCCGTCCACTATCACTGTGTCCACATCGGCGGAATGGGCGGCGTAAACCAGGTTGGCAGTGAGGTTGTGCTGCGGGCAAAAATGCGGGCGGCGTTTGTCGATTAAGATCAAGTCCGCTTTCATACCTGCTTTCAACAGGCCGATTTCACCGTCCAGTCCAAGTACACGCGCGCCGTTGGCGGTAGCTGTCCTTAACGCGGTAAAGGCTGGCATTACAGTTGGATCACCGGCAGAAACTTTCTGCAGCATGGCGGCGCTGCGCATCTCTTCCAGCATGTCCAGATTGTTATTGCTGGCTGCTCCATCGGTGCCCAGGCCGACATTGACGCCGGCTTTCAGCAGGCCTGTTACCGGCGCGGCGCCGCTGGCCAGTTTCATATTGCTTTCGGGACAGTGGGCCACTCCGACGTTATTTCGGGCCAGAATCTCCATGTCCGCGTCGTCCAGGTGGACGCAGTGGGCGGCCAGCACCGGCAGCGCAAAAAGTCCCAGACTGTTCAGGTGCCCGACAGGGGTTCTGCCGTAGCTGGTCTTAATTTGTTCCACCTCGCTTTTCGTTTCGGCCACATGAATATGCAGGCCGGCCCCGTATTTACCGGCCAGTTCGATCACCTGCTCAAGATATTCGGGCGGGCAGGTATAAGGGGCGTGCGGACCAAACATCACTTTAATCCTGCCGCCGGCCATGCCGTTCCATTCTTTAAAGAAGTTAACGTTTTCTTCCAAAGCCAAAGCGCCATTAGGCGCGTTGCCAATCAAGCCCCGGGAGAGGCAGGCGCGCAGGCCGCTTTTTTCCACGGCCAGGGCAACCTGGTCCATGATAAAATACATGTCCGCGAAAGTGGTGGTGCCCGATTTAATCATTTCCAGGCAGCAGAGCATGGCGCCCCAGTAAATATCCTCAGGCTCCAGCTTATCTTCCACCGGCCAGATTTTTTCTGAAAGCCACTCCATCAGGGGCAGGTCGTCGGCGTAGCTGCGCAGCAGGGTCATGGCGGCATGGGTGTGGCAGTTGATGAAGCCGGGCATGGCAATCATGCCGGAACCGTTAATAATCCGTTCCGCCCGGCCTGCCGGGGGAATCGACCCGCGCGGCCCCAGAGCGGCAATCCGTCCGCCTGTGATGAAGATTTCACCATTCTCGATGATATTTTCAGACCCCTCCATGGTGAGAACAGTTGTTCCTTGAATCAATATGTCAGCCATCAGAATCCTCCTGAAATTAGTTATTCTTGCCAGTTGCTCATATACTCGGATTGTTCGCCGGTCAGGTGATCGATTTCAATTCCCAAAGACTTTAGCTTGAGATAAGCTACCCGCCGGTCTATTTCTTCCGGCACGCGGTAAAGCTTTTTGCTCATTTTACCGGCGCTTTCTTTGATGTGCCTGGCTGACAGCGCTTGAATAGCGAAAGACATATCCATAATCTCCGCCGGGTGGCCGTCACCGGCCGCCAGGTTGACCAGGCGCCCCTCGGCCAGCAGGTATATCCTGCGGCCGTCTGCCAGGGTAAACTGCTCGACGTTTTGGCGGGCCAAGCGGCGTTCCACTGTCAAGCCGGCTAATTCCGGCTTGTTTATTTCAACATCAAAATGACCGGCGTTGGCCAGGATGGCGCCGTCTTTCATCTTATTGAAATGAGACCGGCGCAGGACATCACGGCAGCCTGTCACTGTGACGAAAACATCACCTTCTGAGGCAGCCTGTTCGCTGCTCAGCACCTGATAACCGTCCATGCAGGCCTCGATTGCCCTGACCGGGTCCACTTCGCACACAATCACCCGCGCACCCAAACCTTTCGCGCGCATGGCGATACCCTTGCCGCACCAGCCATAGCCCAGCACCACGACAACTTTTCCCGCCACCACCAGGTTGGTTGTGCGCATTATTCCGGACCAGGCTGATTCGCCGGTGCCGTACCGGTTGTCAAAAAGGTACTTGCAGAAAGCGTTGTTTACCGCCATCATCGGAAAAAGCAACTTTCCTTCCCGGTCGAGCGCCTCCAGCCGCCTGACTCCGGTTGTGGTTTCTTCACACCCGCCGATGATGTCTGATGCCTGGCCTTTGCGCTCGGTATGAAGCAGGTTGACTAAATCCCCGCCGTCGTCGATTACTATCTGGGGCCGGGTATCCAGCACATGGAGCAAATGTTCCTTGTATTCCTGGTCAGTGGCGTTGTACCAGGCGTAAACGTTCAGCCCGGCCGCGGCCAGGGCGGCTGTTACGTCATCTTGGGTGGACAGCGGGTTTGAGCCGGTTATGGCAACTTTTGCGCCGCCGGCTTGGACCACTTCAGCCAGATATGCCGTTTTGGCCTCCAGGTGGATTGATAATGCCACCCGCAAACCGGCAAACGGCTTATCCCGCTCGAATTCTTCCCTGATAGCGTTTAACACAGGCATGTGCGCCCGCACCCAGTCTATTTTCAGCCTGCCGCTTGGCGCGAGGTCAATATTTTTCACTATATAATCAGGCATGTTGAGCAGTTTCCTCCTATTCTCAAATATTTATTAATTTCTCAAGGTTTTCCCGGTAAGCCGGGTAGACAGCGCCTTTTTCGGTAATAATACCTGTTACCAGGTGATTAGGAGTTACGTCGAAGGCGGGATTCCATGCCTTCACCCCCAATGGCGCCACAGGTTTTCCAGCCAAATGGGTTATCTCAGCTTGATCGCGTTCCTCGATCGGAATCTCCGCGCCGGATGCCAGGCTCATGTCTATGGTAGACGTCGGCGCGGCGACATAAAAGGGGAGGTTGTGGGCTTTGGCCAGAACCGCCAGGCTGTATGTGCCGATCTTGTTGGCCACATCGCCGTTGGCCGCGATGCGGTCGGCTCCCACAATGATCAAATCTACTTTTTGGGTGGCCATCAGGTAGCCGGCCATGTTGTCTGTGATCAGAGTCACCGGAATATGCTCGCGCAGCATTTCCCAGGCCGTCAGCCTGGCGCCCTGCAGAAGAGGCCTGGTTTCGTCGGCGACGACGCTGATATTCTTGCCTGCCTCCCGGGCCGCCCTGATCACGCCAAGCGCGGTCCCGTAGCCGGCGGTGGCCAGCGCGCCGGCGTTGCAGTGGGTGAGAATACGAGCCCCATTTGGTATTAAAGCCTGCCCATGTCTGCCGATCCTGCGGTTGGTCTCAATATCCTCTTGACAAATGAGGTTGGCCTCTTCCAGGAGTATCGCCCGCAATGCGTTAATATCTTCACCTTTATCTATATGCAGTTTTTTAATCATTCTATCCAATGCCCAGCGCAAGTTCACCGCGGTGGGCCGGGTGGCCGACAGCTCCCGGGCGATTGCCTGCACCCCTGAAATGAATTCTTCTTTTTTTTGCGCATTCAGCTTCATTGCCCCCAGGGTTAATCCGTAAGCGGCCGCTGCGCCTATGGCCGGTGCTCCACGCACAGCCAGTCTTTTGATTGCAACGGCAACGTCAAGGTAGTCCCGGCACTTTAAATAAGTTATTTTAGCAGGCAGTTCGGTTTGATCCAATAGTTCCAAACAGCCTTCTTCAAGCCAGCGCATCGTTTCCAAAAAACCTTCTCCTTTTTGTAAATCAATTGCAAAATAAAGCTCATAGCCTGGAGCTTGCTGTTCTTGCTATAGCGGATCTATCACATGGTGACAGAAACAGACGCGCTCCTGATCAATCCAGACAACAGTCTGCATCAAAAGCTTTCTGATGTTCTCGCTATTCAGCGCCATCATGTCCAAAACTTCCTGGTGGGTAAGGTTGGTAGATGATATGCCGGCGGCGTAGTTGGTTACCATGGCGATGGTTGCGTAGCACATTTCCGCTTCCCTGGCGAGCGCAACCTCAGGCACTCCGGTCATACCAACCAGGTCGCCGCCGAACAGGCGGTACATTTTTATCTCAGCGGTTGTTTCAAAACGGGGACCTTCGGTGCATATATAAGTACCGTTAGGGTGGGCAATCAACCCTTGTTCGCGGGCCGCCCTGGAAAGAATGTCTCTTAATTCCGGACAGTACGGATTAGTCAGGTCAATATGGACCACACCGGCGTCGCCACCTTCAAAAAAGGTTGTCTGCCGGGTTTTGGTGAAATCTAAAAACTGATCAACGAAAACAAAGTGGCCCGGCTGCATGGACGGATTAAGTGAACCTACCGCGGCGGTAGCCAGCACATATTTTACCCCGAGCTTCTTTAATGCCGCTATGTTGGCGCGGTAATTAACGAGATGCGGAGGAACAGAATGTTTCTCTCCGTGACGGTTCATAAAAGCTACCTGCCTGCCCTGATAGTCGCCAATTTTAAGCTGGACATCTCCGTATGGAGTAGGAACTGTCTCATCGCGGATATCATTCATAATGTCGGGATTATAGACACCAGTGCCGCCGATAATGGCAATTTTGACGCTCAAAATGACGCCCCCTATTTCTGTAAATTTGGGTCCGATAGTGATTTTTTAATAATGTAATTATTCGCCTCTTGCACATTCATTCCTTTTTTTGATCTATTGTATAAGAATAAAATGGCCAGGACGCGCAAAAATGCTGCTGTATTTCTCAGGAGTCAACTCTTGTTCAGTCGCCGGAATTTAACATTAGTATCAAAATGACAGCTAGGACAGGCGAACAGGTGGACACAAAAATCATGGCTGTATGATCTGTAGCCGTCCTCATAAATTTCCTGTTCGAGGAAAGCGCTATAGTTGTCGTAAAAATCCTGAATAACACCGGCGTCATACATTGAGCAACCGCATAACGGACAGTTTTTACTTACTGTAACAAGACTATTGCACACAGGACATACGGACATTAATTAGATCACCTTCTTGGATTACGTTATTTAAATAGCTGCCCAAAACCATTGACAACCACGATGCTTAAATTGTAATATGCGCTGGAAAGGTTGCCGTTATGAACAAAGAGGGAATACTGTCTTTAAAAAACCGGGATGTTTTTCGGAGGTTACTTTGATAACAAGACTTCCTTTAAGAATTGGAGAAAATGTTGCGGTTGAGATCACTGGACTGACTCACGGCGGGGACGGTGTCGGGCGCCATATGGGCGTAACTGTCTTTGTGCCGCTTACCGTTCCCGGCGACAAGGTTATAGCTGAGATATCGGAAATAAAGAGGAATTTTGCCCGCGGCAGACTTAAGATGATTTGCGCCGGAGCACAGTCGAGGCGTGAACCGCTTTGTCCAGTTTATGCCCGCTGCGGTGGGTGCGGGCTCCAGCAAATGGCTTACGAAGAACAACTCAAGCAAAAAACCCGCATGGTGAAAGATAGCCTTGCCCGTATTAGCCGCCTGTACGAGGTTGAGGTTAAAGAAACTATCGGTATGGAATACCCCTGGCATTATCGAAATAAGGCCAGCTATCATGTGGAAGAAAAGCAGGGTGGTGTGTCGCTGGGTTTTTATGAAAGAGGCACTCACCGTCTGGTTTATAATGCGGACGAAGAGGGAATAGCCAGGAATGGCCCCAGGTGCCTGCTGGTGGATGAAGACTTGAATAAAACGGCTGAAGTAATTGAAACAGTTTTAAATAAATACCGGGTGGAAGTGTATGAGCACCGCCGGCGCCGTGGATTGCTAAGACAGGTTGTTTTACGAAAAGCAAACGCCACCGGTGAGTGCATGGCCGTTTTGGTCACGGGACCGGGAGAGTGGCCGGAAGAAAAGACTATTGCCGCTGATTTGTTAAAACAACTGCCGGCGTTGACCTCTTTGATTAGAAACATCCATCACGGTCCCGAAGGAATAGAGATGGGGCTTGAAAATAGGCTTCTGGCCGGTCAGGAATACATAACAGACTGTATCGAAAGCCTCGCTTTTCGCATCTCAGCCGCTTCATTTTATCAGGTAAATCCCCACCAGATGCCTGTGCTATATAATAAAGCGCTTGAATACGCCGGACTGACCGGTGGGGAAACAGTTGTGGACGCATACAGCGGCACTGGCACAATTGCCCTTTTTTTCGCAGGGCATGCCGGAATGGTGTACGGACTGGAAGTGGTGCCCGGAGCGGTGGAGGATGCCAGAGAAAACGCATTGTTAAACGGAATAAAAAACGCAGAGTTTCTGCACGGTGAAGTGGAAAAGCTCCTACCCGCACTGGCCACGCAAGGGCTTCGCCCTGATGTCGTGGTGCTGGACCCGCCCCGCCGGGGCTGTCGTGTTGCCGCCCTGGAAGCGCTGGCAGATATGGAAGCCCCGCGGGTTGTATATGTGTCATGCGATCCCGGCACGTTGGCCCGGGACTTGGGCTATCTGGCCGGTAAAGGATACGCGATTGAAGAGGTGCAGCCGGTGGATATGTTTCCGTGGACGGCGCATGTGGAGACCATAATCCTGTTGCATAGGTTGTAACGTAGATATATCAAGGGTTTGAGAGGATAGATGTAAAAAAGTGTTTTGACGTGGATGCTATCTTTCACGTCTTTTATTTTGTAAAATATAAATATGCCTATGATCTTACCCGGTAAGTATTTATACACATAAATTGAGATGAAAAATGTTAGATTTATACCGCCTAAACCAAAAGAGAATAAAGAGCTCAGAGTTGCCGCCTATTGCCGGGTCAGTACCTCTGTGCCAGAGCAGCTGCGCAGCCTTGAGATTCAGATAAGCGCATACAAGAAAATGATAAAAAGCTATCCCAATTGGCTTTTTGTCGGTGTTTTTTATGATATCGAAAGCGGGCTTCGAAGAAGCGGCAGAAAAAGTCTGGACAAACTGCTCAGGAAAGCGGCGAAAGGCAAAATCGATTGCATTATCACAAAATCAATCAGCAGGGTGTCAAGGGATACGCTTGAGGTTTTGAAAATAGTAAGATTTTTAAGAGAGCGAGGGATTAATATGCATTTTGAAAACGAGAAGCTGGATTCAATTGAGGCGGATAAAGAATTCGAAATCACACTCATGGGTATGCTTGCACAGGGCGAAAGCCAGAATATCAGTGAGAATATTCAATGGGGAATTCAGCGCAAGTTCGAAAAGGGCGAGATCTTCACAAAGTACAAGAATTTCATGGGTTACACTTGTGTTGACGGTGAGATTGTCATTGTGCCGGAACAGGCAGAGGTGGTGAAAGATATTTGACTTATATCTGCAAGGTCTGTCATTCGGGCAAATAAAGTCTTATCTGGAATCTCAGGGGATTAAAACTGTAACAGGTAAAGAGATTTGGGATGCAAAAACGATTCAGAAGATGCTTAAGAACGAAAAATATAAAGGCGATACCATGCTTCAAAAGACCTTCACCGAGGATTTTATGACCGGCAAGAAAAGGAGAAATGACGGACAGCGAAACAAGTATTATGTGAAAGACAGCAAGACAGCCATCCGGCCATTGTATCTGCTGAAGTATTCGACAGGGTTCAGGAAGAAATGGCCAAACGCTCAAGGTTAGTCAGTAATGAGGATGGCACCGTGGAAATCAGCGGCAGTAAATATAACGGCAAATATCTTCTGGGGAATTTGCTGGTGTGCGGCGGTTGCGGAGCATCTTATCGGAGAAGGACTGAACGCGGCAAGGTTGTCTGGCGTTGTGCTACAAGGATCGAAAAGGGTAAAGATGCCTGTCCCCACTCCCCCACTCTGGATGAAGGATGGCTGCAGGATACTCTGGGTGCGGCTATTTGCAGGAACGGAACTTATGATGAAAGCATAATCAGGAATGAAGTTGATAAAATCCAGGTTTTTGACGCCTATATTCTGATCTACCGCACAGATGGGACACAGGATAGAAGGCCATTCCGATAAGACTGAATCTGTGATATACTAATAATTGTCAATAAGAATGGAGGGAAAAGTCTCCGGCACAGATTGATCGGGGTAAAACCCAGCAAAGAAGAAGCAAGCTGAGAGGCTTGTTTTTTGCTATGCAATGTCTTTTTGGATAGTAATATTTTCTGATATTACGCAAAGAAAAGACATTACTTGCTTGTAATAAGTTCTCTTTTTTGTTGCGCGCGAGAACAAATGTTTGGTATAATTCCGTCTTTAACAGTTGACAAAAAATTAAAAGCCTGGAGCCCCTGAAAATATTGGATTCCAGGCTTTACTCTACTGATTAGGAATTGAGTAATGT
>JGI12104J13512_1000633_pt1 | contig 30947 bp, 27 predicted proteins | sample TerdegcTABiofilm_FD_13512 | JGI IMG/M metagenome (IMG submission 13512)
ATTAAGCATGGCCGAAAGCAATGTGGAACATCCCGAATTGCTCATGGTATGCAAAATTAATTCCAGCTTCAACAACATTAAAAAAACATGTCCCGCCATAAAGGAAGCTTTAAGCTTTTCTGTCGATTCGTTTGAATTTACGCACGCAGGACTAATTTTGTACATCAACAACAAACAAACCGCTTGCCTGCAAGTTTCCAGAAAAGGTTTGTGTGAGAAACAGCCGGCGACAGGTAATTTTTACAAAAAGTATATGGAACAATTCGGCGCGAGCCACAATCCGGCGGAAAGAATGGCTTCTTTACAGCCTTCTTCTTTCACCACAATCCCTGTCATTCTGCGGGCCTGCGACCCCGCCAGCAAAATGGAAATCGGCGTTTTCAGCGCCTCACCCGCAACAGCGCAAAATTATCTAAACAAAGCTACCTCGCTTGGCATTCATATCATCAATATCATTCAAGATTCTGTTTTCGGCAGGCAAAAAGACCGAAATTTAAGGAAATTGTCCATCTTGCTGGAAACAGTAGGCACCATCAGTTCATCGTTGAATTTAAACCAAATTCTGCATATAGTGTCTCAAATTACTGCCGATCTTTTTCACGCCCGCTGTGCCATTTTCTTATTTAACGAAACCGATCAGACGATTATACCGGCTGTCGGCGTGGGTAGCTTCGATAAAAAACTCAAAAAGAAATTCAGGGCGCAAAAAGGTCTTGCCCCATACCCGGCCTTTATCAAAGCGATGCGTGATCAACAGCCGGTGATGTTGACCCCGGACAATATTGAAAAAGGTTTTCCACCGGAAATTATCAAAAATTTTTCTTACGCGAGAGTGCTCCTGATTCCGCTCATTTCAAAGAACAATATGCTCGGGATTATGCAAGTGGACCGGCCGGCCCAGGATAAGCAGTTCGACCATGAGGAGGTGGCCATATTTTCCGCAATCGCCAAAGAAACTTCGATTGCCATGGAAAATACCAGGCTCGTGGATACCCTGGCCAAAAAAGAAAAGCTGCTGCAGCAGCTTTTGGAAAAATTGATTTGCGCGCAGGAAGACGAGCGTAAAAGAGTCGCGTCGGAGATCCACGACGGGGCCATCCAGGCCTTGCTGGGAATCTGGTACCGGGTCCAGTTGCTCGCCATATCCACCAGCGCCGACGATAACAATAAAAACGAACTATTCAAAATACAAGACTTGCTTGGACAGCAAATTCAGGAAATACGCAGGATAGTTTACAATCTAAGGCCGGTGATGCTCGACACCTACGGGCTCGGCCCCGCGCTCCGGGCGCTTATCCGCACGTTGCAGGAAGAGAGCCAGATAGATTTTGAACTGGTCATGAAAAACCAAAAACAATCGCTGCCGGCTAATTTTGAGTTAACGCTGTACCGCATCGTGCAGGAACTCCTGGCAAACGTAATCAAACATTCTCAGGCCACCAGGGTCCATGTTACCCTGGCTAACGATGAGAATAACACTGTGCTTGTGGTTAAGGACAACGGCATCGGTTTCAACTTAACTCCTCCCAGCCGGGATGACTTGTACGGCCACCTGGGTCTGGCCAATATCCAGGAGCGGCTCACCTTGTTAGGGGGAACCTTTAAAATAGACTCCCAGCTCGGTTGGGGTACGACTGTTACAGTCTACGTACCTACTCCGCTTGCCAACTAAGGGGGTTTTACATTGTCCAATATCAAGCTGCTGATTGTTGATGATCACCCCATGATCCGCGAAGGTCTGGTCGCAATGCTGGGGCCAAGACAGGATATTGATATTATCGGCTGCTGTTCGAACGCTGAAGAAGCGTTGGAATTCGTTACACGCCATGTTCCCGATGTTATTCTTATGGACATAAAAATGCAAAAAATGAATGGCATTGAAGCCACTCGTGAAATTACCTCCCTTGTACCCGGAATAAAAATAATTATGCTTACCATATTTGAAGACGCGGAGTCGGTCAGGCTTTCCCTGCAAGCCGGGGCTACCGGATATATGCTGAAGCAGGCGTCGCAAGAAAAGCTCGTGGAAAGTATTCACCAGGCCTTCCGCGGCGAAATGGTCATTGACCCGTCCTTGATTGATCAACTGGTTAACGACTACGCCCGGATCGCCCAAAGTTCTTTCAACCATTCCAGTTTACCAGCAAGAGATGATAACAAGAATCTTACTCCCAGGGAAGGTGAAATTCTTAAATACCTAAGCCAGGGTTTGTCAAACAAGGAAATATCGGCAAAAACCCACTTGGCTGTGGACACGGTAAAAACCCACCTCCGCAGCATCTACCGCAAGATGGGTGTAAAAAGCCGTTCCCAGGCAATTTCGGAAAATATCAAGCAAAGAAAAAAATTTAATACTTAGGAGTCCCGAGCCGCCCGGCAATCCTCAGGCGATACCTGCTTTAAAGACTGGTGACAGCGGGGCGGCAACGCCAGGTAATAGCCAGTTGCTTCTTCAAGCGATTTCCGCATTTCATCTTTAATGTCCGCCACGGCTTTAGCCGGCGCGCCAACCACCAGCTTGCCGGGCGGTATATTCGTCTTCGCGGTGATCACGGCGCCGGCCCCGATACAACATCCATCCCCGATAGTGGCAAAATCCATAATTACCGCACCCATGCCGACCAGCACATGCTCTCCCAGCCTGGGAGTGTGCAGAATAGCGCTATGACCGATATGGCTTCGGGGACCAAGTATGGCGGTTTCCCCGGGAAGCACATGGATAACGCAATTTTCCTGCACATTAGAGCCGGGACCTATTACGACAGACCCCCAGTCCCCCCGGATTCTTGCCCCCGGACCGATATAGCAGCCTTCTCCAATCGTAACGTCGCCAATGATCGTGGCCTCCGGGTGCACATAGCTACTCTCGTCAACAACAGGCTTTTTTCCCTCAAACTCATAAAACGCCATTTTTTATACCCTCCCTTGATCCATCACTAATCCCCGGACTCACTCGCTCCTTGAATTAGGCCTTAAAATCGCCGTTTATGTATGCCCAAAGGTCGCTTACCCAGGTGAAAGCACCTGCCCGCGGGCTCGCGTACCAGCCGCCGGGCAAGCGCCGTCAACTCAGGTGAGACAACTTAAATAGCCGCCTATTTTTGCATTAATTCCCTGCCTGCTTGAAAAGCTTTGATATTCAGTTCTTTAAATTTAGCCGGAACAAGTTCGGCTATCGTTTTTTCCCACACCTCAACAGGCTCGTCTAAATATATGGAAAGGGCGCCAAGCAAAACCACCCCGCCGAGAGCGGCGTTTCCCAATTCCAGCGCCTTTGCCGCTCCGTCTACCCAGACAACCTTCGCTCCGGTGCCGGCAAGAATACTTTCAATCTCCTTTTCCTCCGGGTATTGGGCCTGTCCGAGGTTGACACTCGGCGGCAAGATCTGGTGGCGGTTGATTATGGCGACCGTATTTGCCGCTGTATAATGGGGCCATCTGGCGGCTTCAAGCATTTCGAACGCCAGCAGGAAATCAGTTTTCCCTTCCTCAATTAGCGGTGAATAAACTTTCTCTCCCCAGCGGACATGACTTTCCACCGCTCCGCCCCGCTGCGACATTCCGTGCACTTCGGATTTTTTAACATCATAACCGCAACGCAGGCCAATTTCGCACAGTATATCACTGGCCAGGATAGTCCCCTGGCCGCCGACCCCGGCAAACAGGAAGTCGTATTTATTTTTCATGTTGCATACCTCCTCAATTAGGAACCTTAATGGCGCCCTGGTTGCACACACTGGCACAGAAACCGCAGCCGATGCAGAGAGCGGGGTCAATCCTCACCCCGCCGTCCACCTTGGTCATCGGTGAACACGCGATACGGAGGCAGTTGCCGCACTCGTTGCAGGCATCCAGGTCCACTGCCGGAGCCGGTTTCTTTTCCTTGATATTGAGCACACAGGGATATTGTGAAACAATCAGCGAAGGTTCGTCCGAACTTGTATGCTCCCGGATAGTATCCATAACAAGTTTGAAATCATAAGGATTGATCACGTCCACCTTTTTAAATCCAACTGCGCGCGCCAGGGCATCGATACTGACATTGGGCACCTCTTTGCCCATCATCGTCCAGCCGGTGCCGGGGTGCGGCTGGTGACCGGTCATGGCCGTGATCCGGTTGTCAACGACAATGACCGTGCTGTTGCCGCCATTGCTGATCAAATTAATCAGCGGCGCGATACCGCTGTGAAAAAAGGTTGAGTCACCGATAACCGCCGCGGTGCGGTCTTTTACTCCAGCCCGGTCAACGCCATGCACGTTGCCGATGCTGGCGCCCATACAGATGCAGGAATGCATGGAGCCAAGCGGCGGCGCGGCGCCCAGGGTGTAGCACCCGATATCGCCCATTACCGCCACGCGGAGGCGCTGCAAAGCGTAAAATACCGGCCGGTGGGCGCAACCGGGGCAAAGCATCGGCGGCCTTACCGGCAATTGCGAAGTCTGAAATATCGGGGTATCGGCTTCCTTGGGCACAAGCCCCGTGGCTGCCGCGTGCTTTCTAATTCTTCCCTGGCTGAATTCGGCTATGCCGGGAAACACTTCTCTTCCCTTGACCGGAATGCCAAGCAGCCGCACATGCTCTTCGATGAAAGGGTCCAGTTCCTCCACCACGACAACTTGCTTCACCCGCCCCGCTAGATCGCGGATCAACCGCTCGGGCAAGGGGTACACCATCCCCAGTTTTAAAAAGGTCGCTTCCGGAAAAACCTCTTTGGCATACTGGTAGTTCACTCCCGCGGCAATAACACCGATATCGCCGCTGCCCGGCTCAATATAATTGATTGGCGTTGTTTCGGCGTACTCCGCCAGCTTTTTCAGCCTTTCCTCCACTACCAGGCGGCGTTGGCGGGCGTTCATCGGCACCATTACATACTTGGACGCGTTACGCTCGTAAGCGGCCGGCTCCACTGCGACATCAGCCGGCTCATCTTCCAATTCAACGACACACTTGGAATGCGACAGCCTGGTAGTTGACCGCAAAATAACCGGTGTATCGAACATCTCACTTATATCGACGGCGATTTTAACAAAACGCTTGGCTTCTTCAGAATCCGCCGGCTCGAGCATGACTACCTTGGAAGCTTTGGCGTAGTGCCTGTTGTCTTGCTCATTTTGTGAACTGTGCATGCTTGGATCGTCGGCGTTGACGATAACCAGGGCGCCGCTTGTCCCGGTATAGGACACGGTAAACAGGGAATCCGCCGCCACATTTAATCCAACATGTTTCATGGTTACCAGCGCGCGTTTCCCCGCTAAAGCCGCCCCGATCCCCACGTCCATCGCTACTTTCTCATTTGGCGACCATTCCGCGTACGCGCCGGGATAACGCGAATAATTTTCTAAAACCTCGGTACTAGGCGTACCGGGATAACCGGCGCCTACTTTTATCCCAGCCAGGTAGGCGCCATAGGCAAAAGCTTCATTTCCGGACATTATTTTTTTCATCAGACAACCACCTCTACCAAGTATTGATACCACGTTACTATTCAGGCATTCGCAATTCAGCAGTCAGACCCCCATGAAGCTTCGCTTCACCATCAGATGGCTGAAAATGGCAATGATTTATTTAAATCGTATTCTCTCATACCTGCTCTGACTCCTGAGTAATTACTATACACATTTATTCTTAAATAAAGCCATACACCTCATCTTGAGAAGGTGCGAACAACCATGATCAAAAATCAGCTAAAAAACCTGCCGGCTTGCCAAGTGATAGGGGTTTGACCATACGCAACAATGAAAGACCTATCTCCGTTGTTCGCTTTGGCCACCTCCTTCCTGCTTTTGATAATCATACCACCCCGCCCCCGTCCTGCGGCCAGGCCGGCCGGCACGGACCAATTCTACAAATGCCGGGGGAGGATTTCATTTCATGGAAAAAATTGGCGGCATAGCCGCCTATGCGCCTTTATTTTGTCCATCTCTATACTTCTGCCTGGAAAGGCATAATCCTGCCGGGCACATCCTGAACCAAAACCAAATTTATATCACTTAATACAATTTCATATCCATCCTGCGCCGTAACCCGGCAATCCCCACCCCTCTCTCTTGAATCAGCATCATGTGCTAAAAAAGGACAAAAAAAGAAAAAACCCCTATTCCGGGAATCAGAGTAATTACCGAGCCGTTGCAATTATATCCTCTCAACCGCGCTCAATTCGAATTATGCTCAAGCCGGTCAAAAAACTCAGCAAAAAGTTTCTTGATGTATTCCTCATCAAAATAACGCTCATCCGACATATCCGCTTCAAAAATAACCCCGGGCAACCCGGTGCGGTCACTGATAATCTGGTACTTGTCATATAGACCCAGCGCTTTCGGCTTGCAGCTGCGGTTAGAAAACAAGATAAATCCATCGACCTTGAACTCTTTCATTAAAATGATTTTTTGCTGGAGCCGGTACTCATAACCCCTGTTGATAAACACTTCCGTATAATTTTTCACAAGACTTTCCAGTGGCCTGTTCAGATCAAACCGCCATGCCCATGAGTGGGTATATTGAGAAGCAACCGCCAGCGCTTTTCTTTCCATCAGCAGATTTGAGAACCAGCGCAATCTCGGCCACACCGGGATATGGTCAAAGTAAAGCTTATACCGCTCGTCAGAGATAACGTAAACATTGTTATCCAGCCTTTCTTCCAACTCTTTTTTCAGTTCCTTGTAGTAATCAACAGCCCATTTCGTACCCCTCCAGGCAACGATGGGCGCCAGGTGGTAACAAGCGTCAAAATAGCCGAAAGGAGCGGGCTTTAACGCCGCCATATTAAGAATTTCATTCCACAAGCGGCAGGCTTCGTTAGATAAGGATATAACTTCAGCCAAACGGCTGAAGTTAAACGTATTCCCCGTATAAAGCTCAAGAAAATCCAGTAATTCATGCAATTGTTCAACAATGTACCGCTTGATCAAAGTAGTCGGCGTATTCTCAATAAGAGGCGTGTCAATCAGAAAAAACGGCACCTGATAATACCTGCCTGCCGCTTCGAACCACTTCTGCAAACTGCCGCATTGGGCGTTGGAGCAAAAAACCACGTCCGGCTTCAAGACCTCACCAGCCGGACGTTCAACAGAAAAAGCGTTTCCAATCCCACACCGGGCGTAAGCGCAGAGGTCGGGGAAATAGCCCTTTTCCTCCGCGGCCGCGGATATACGATCGGCGACTTTTTTAGCCGCGATGCGGGCGCCGAAATTTTCCGGGTAATACGGAAATAAGCCGGCGGCATAAATTATTTCCACCGGAAAAGTAGCTGTTACCCAGGCCACAGGGATGCCTTTTTCCTTGGCGGCGACACCCCGCTCATGATACTCGGCCATCATTTGCTTAAATAAGCTGGTTGTCTTGAAAGAAGGACTTACGACCACTTATACCACTCCACCTATACTATCAATAAACGCCTTAATCTGCTCAAAATAATTCTCCCCAGGCAAGCTGTCAATTTCAGTTTCAATACGACAATTCGGAATGCCGTAGGCAGATAAATCGTCGCGGAGCATCGGGTAATCAAAATTTTCAGGTTCGCAATACTTCAAGTGCACAAAAAGCACTCCATGAGCATGTGTTTCCTCAACCATTTTTATTATGCTCTTTGCCCTATCCCCACTCTTACCGGCGAAAGCGGCGATAGGAAGGCGGTTAAACTGGCGTTCCGCCAATGCTCTTAGCGGTTCTCCGGTTTCAGGCACATCGTTTGCAATATAACGGTAACCCGTGCAAAAATCGTCGCCTGCCGAAACAATATCTAAACCATCAAAGATATCCATGATTACGGGAGGTTCCCAGACCTTGCCCGACAGCAGCAAACGCACATGGCATTTTTTACCGGCGGACTTGTTGTCATCAACTTTCTTTTCGAGTTCCCGCCACAGCTCCGCAATCATATTCGTGTGCAGTTCCTTTGGCATCAACATTGATGATTTAATAATGTTGTACATATTCCTGTTGCTTAAAAGTTCAGGATGCTCAGTGTGCAGGGAAAACAGTTTACGCATTACCGACCGGTTATGGTTGTATAGTCTGATACTGGCGCAGAGCTCACTCGCGGTAATCGTGCGATCCATAAATTGCTCAAGACGCGCCTTTAAGCGGCCCATTTCTCCAATTAAATAATCTTTCGCGCTTGGCCGGTCAACCTGTTTAGGCAATAAAAAGTTATCCATAAACGCATAAGGCTTTACCTGTTTCCAAATACCTGTCACCATTCGCGTGGTATCACAAATAACCGGGATGATCAGGCCGTTCAATAAATCAAACGAGCCTTCCAAGGCCATACCCAGGGCACATCGCATCAGGGAACAAGACCAGACTTGCATATGTGGCGTGGAAAGTGAAACGGCTTGCCTCTCTAAAGCAACGATGCCAATAGGGAGAGCGCCGGCGGCGTGAATCAGTTCTTCCGGAACATCTGTGGGAACCCAGCCGATAATTCTAAACGAGCCGGTTTTTTTTAATCGTTTTATCTGAAGTACGGGGTCGGCGACTATTTTGTTAAAATGTTCATAAATTTTTTTCGCATGCTTGCGGGCGGGCATATCACCCCTCCTATTCCAGGACAAAGAGAAATCATGTGAGCGATTTCCCAAACCTGGCTAAAAAAAGAACAACTTACAAAATATATTTAGTTGCAAGGATACCATCTAATTAATCAGGTAAATTACTTCTTAATAATATTCTACTATACTTCAAGCAATAACACAAATGAGCCATGGCTTTAGTTAAAAAGTGCTAATTCCGCACCAGCGCCGCGACAGGTTATGAGGCAAATCAAGCTGGTCCATTACCCGCCCGATCAGGTGATTGACCAGATCATCAATGGTGGCCGGATGGTTGTAAAATGCCGGCATGGGCGGAATCAGGCACGCCCCGGCCTTAGTTACCGTCAGCATATTTTCAATATGAATCGTGCTTAAGGGGGTCTCCCGCGGAACCAGAATTAACTTTTTCCGTTCCTTCAGCATTACGTCGGCAGCCCGGATTATGAGATTTTCAGCCAGGCCATGGGCTATCGCCGCCAACGTTTTCATGCTGCAAGGAATAACGATCATACCGCCGACCGGAAACGATCCACTGGCTACCGGCGCTTTCATGTCCAGCAGATCGTAGCTGCGGCAAGCCATTTGGCGAACTGCCTCAACCGAACGGTTCGTCTCCAACGCGATGGTTTTCTCCGCCCAGTTGCTCAAGATAAGGTGAGTTTCCACATCCGGACATTCTTTAAGAGCCTCCAGCAGTCTAATACCATATATCGCACCAGTGGCGCCGGTGATCGCGACGATTATTTTCCGCGCCGCCATGCATAACACCCCCATTATTATCCATACCGGGGAGGCAAGGGGGACGGTTCTCTTTGTCTCACCAAAGAAAGGGTGAGACAAAGAGAACCGTCCCCCTTGCCTCCTGCTGTCCCCTCTTGCCTTTCCTTGTTAATCAGACGTTGTTCTGCAGTTTCAACAGCATCCTGGTTCTTTCAGCCACATCCACAGGGTCCATATCCACCCTGGATACTCCGCTGTTATGCGCCGCCCTTGCCACCGCCTCTGCCACTGCCGGCGCAACCCGCGAGTCAAACGGTTTGGGAATAATATATTCGCGGCACAGCTCTTCTTCCGCCACCGTGCCGGCAATCGCCCGCGCCGCGGCAACCTTCATCGCTTCATTGATGTCACTGGCGCGCACATCCAGGGCGCCCCTGAATATACCGGGAAAAGCGAGGACATTGTTAACCTGGTTAAAAAAATCCGACCGGCCGGTAGCCACAACGGCAGCGCCCGCAGCCAAAGCCTCTTCCGGATAAATTTCCGGCTCCGGATTAGCCAGCGCAAATATTATGGGACCGGAGCTCATGGTGGAAACCATCGGACCATTCAGCTGCCCGCCTTTCGACAACCCAATAAATACATCAGCGCCCGCCAGCAGATCGGCCAGTGCGCCGGAACTGCCCTGCCGGTTCGCCAGCAAAGCAATTTCTTCCTTGTGCTTATTCATCCCGTCCCGGCGGCCGGGATAAATCGCCCCTTTGCTGTCGCACATTTTTATCACCGGCACACCCAGGCTGTGCAGCAGGCGGGCAACGGCTATCGCCGCAGCGCCGGCGCCATTAATCACCACTGTTATCTGTTCGGGCTTTTTGCCTACCAGCTTGAGCGCGTTAATTAAGCCGGCAGTCACTACCACCGCCGTGCCATGCTGGTCATCGTGAAAAATCGGTATGTCTGTTTCAGCCTTCAGCCTTTGTTCGACTTCAAAGCAAGCCGGAGCGGCGATATCCTCCAGGTTGACGCCGCCGAAGGCAGGCGCGAGCAATTTCACAAACTCGACGATCTGAGCGGCATCGGTTGTACCGACGCAAATGGGAAAAGCGTCAACACCGGCAAACTTTTTAAACAGCACGGCTTTCCCTTCCATTACCGGCAGAGCCGCTTCCGGGCCGAGATTCCCCAGCCCGAGCACGGCGGTACCGTCGGTAACCACCGCTACTAGATTGCCTTTTCCCGTATATTCATAAACCAAATCCCTTTTCTCGTGAATCAACCGGCACGGTTCCGCCACACCCGGCGTATAAGCAAGGGAAAGGTCATACTCGTCTTTTACCGGCACCTTGCTTTCCACAGATATTTTACCCCGGTTTTTCTTATGCAGCCGCACCGCTTCCTCTTTTAACACCGACATCGGTTTAGCTTTTATTATCATCCTTAACCTCCCGGTTTTGCCCAATTAACTATATTCAATCAACATTAATCAATATACCATCACAGACAGTTTATTGTAAACAAAATAGTAGGGGCTGCCCTGAAGACTCCTACCTGTGTCAAAAGGCAACCAGCAAAACGCTAATCCCATAATGATTCAAAAAGAGATCCCGTATCACTATCAAAGTGATACGGGATTGCTATTTATATCCTCAGGCTCACTCGCTCTTTGAATTAGGTCAAAATCACCGCTAATTTATATTTCAAAGGTCATAGTTTATCACCATTCTGTCATCTTTAGCAGCCGGGCGGCGTTCCCGCCCAGGATTTTTTCCTTGGTTTCTTCCTTTAAAGGGAGCGCCCTGACAGCTTCAATGTTGGACTTGATGCTGGCCACGGCGGGCCAGTCCGAACCGAATATCACCTTATCGGCATTGCGCTCCAATTCGGGAAAATACTCCAGCAGTTTCTGTGGGGGCAATCCGGTCACTTCCATATAAAGGTTTTTATGCAGGCGGGAAAGAAAGTAGGCCTTATTGTACCACAAGCCCCGTCCGCAATGGGTCATCAGCAAGGTAAGAGCGGGGAAGTCAATCGCCACATCATCAAAAAACAGCGGGTCACCGTATTTAAGCCTGGCCCCTTGAAAAACTGAAGAACCCGTGTGCAGCATCACCGGTATGCCAAGCTCCTCAGCCTTGGCATAGATTGGGTAAACCAGCGATTCATTCGGGTAAAAATAATTATAGGTAGGGTAAAGCTTTAACCCCCGGAAACCCATTTCTTTGACCAGCCTCTCCACTTCCCCGCCGGCATCGTTTACCATGTAAGGATTAACACAGGCAAACGGAATCAGGCGGTCCCGCCCCCGGCAAAATTCAGACACGTATTCATTAGTGCAAATCCCGGTGGTTATCGGACTCAACTCCGCCAGCACAATTCCGAAATCCACTCCGTTGTCAGTCAGATACGAGGTAAACTCATCAGCGTCACTATATTTTTTTACAAAAGCCGGCCAATCCTCCACGTTATGATTATTTTTTACAAACTCCTCCGCCGACGGGGTGTACTTCTCGTAATAAACCGGATGAATATGAAAATCTATCACAGGCGCAGACAATTTCACGCCTCCTTCGATGATTATTAAGCAGAAATAATCAGTATCATACGCATCATCTTTCCCAACCAGTTACCAAATCATGATAATCACCCCATGTATCCACGTCAAAAACAACCCCGCTGTCCTCAACATCCACCCTAACCAGGCTTTTAGAATGTCTGCGGATAACTTCCCTTGCGCCAACGTCACCCGAAAGGAAGGACATCTCTCCAAAAAAATCCCTGTCAAATAAAACCGGGTTTCCCCTTTTACCTTTAAAATAAGGAGCTACAATTCCCCCTGTTAACCAGTAATAGTGGATAAGCAGATTAATTGTCTGCACGCTCACCAGCGGCTGGTCTCCCAAGGCAAACAACGCAGCCCGCGTGGCGCTACTTAGCGACATTATACCGGCCTTCAGCGAGGTGCTTTGACCAGCGGCAAATTCATGGTTATTTATAATCCTGATAGAATATCCAGCCAGCACCTCCATCACCTGTTCAGCCCGGCTGCCTAGGATAACAACAACCTCATCCAACTGCGACATTAGCAGGTTTTCAACGACATGAGCGATTATCGGTCTTCCTCGATAGGCAAGCAGTTGTTTTGGTACACCCAAACGGGACGATGCACCAGCAGCCAGCACCACCCCCGCAATCAAAATGCCAAAACCTCATTTCTTAAACATTTTTTAGTACATGCATTTACAGAAATTTTAATATTTACAATGTTTTCTGTCAACATTTAAAAGCTTCGAGATTAGAAACATACCCTATGGTATTGTGGCTTCTCATCTTTCAGATTGTAAAACGGAACCATATCAGTATTTAAATATAATAGTAATACGTAGAAGTATTCAGTTTTTTACTTTAAAAAATTTGTTTTTAATTAACTTCCCTTCGCGCCATACATTAACAATCTCAGCGAGGATGCTTAAGGCGATCTCTTCCGGCGTCTCAGCGCCTATATCCAGGCCAATTGGCGCAAAAACCTCTTTCAATCGCTCAATAGAAATTCCTTCTGATTCTAGTTGTGTCATAACTCCCATTATTTTTCTGCGGCTGCCGATCATGCCAATGTATGCTACGGGCTTGTTGATCACTTCACGGAGGCACCCCAGGTCATGCGTGTGTCCCCTGGTTATAATCACAATAAAGGTGTCATCACCAGTTTCCAGGGTTTTTAAATAGTATTCGAAACCAGTGCAGATTACTTGTCCTGCTTCAGGAAAGCGAGCCATGTTGGCAAAAGAGGGCCGATCATCAACAACAGTGGTATTATAACCAAGTATGGCGGCCATTTTTACCAGCGGCCCGGCAATATGCCCCCCTCCTAAAATTAATATTTGAGGTGTCACAATACCCTGCTCAAATAACAACTCTAGTTTTTCTATCTTGTTTTGCGTTGCTTCGGCGGTAAGAGTGATCAGCCCGGGTTCCCTCGCCGTCCGGAACTGTCCGGCAAGAATGCGGGCTTGTTCTGTTATTTCTAATGCCCCCAATTCCCCGGCCTCATTGTCTGCCGGTAAAAAGGCCATTTTCCGTCCTAAAAGCTGCTTTTTTCCTTCATCAATGTCAGTTATTGTTACCAGTAGGAGAGGTTCTTTTTTTTGCAAAGAGGCAAGATAGGCCAATAGAACCAGCCTGGACTCGTTATCCTCGCAACTGAGGAAATCAATAAAGACTTCCATTGTACCTCCGCAGACCATACCCTCCCCGGCGGCAACGTCGTTTGTCAGATCCAGCCTGTGTTTTTTTGAAACTTTAAGATTCAGTACGTCAAGGGCCTCTCTTTTAACTTCAGCTTCCCCGCATCCGCCGCCGATGGTCCCGTAAACCCGTCCGTCCTTGAGTACCAGCATCTTAGCACCGGCATTCCGCGGGGTGGAGCCCGTTACCCGGATAACTGTTGCCAGAGCTGCATCTTCACCAGCTTCTCTGAGAGAAAGCAATGTTTTTATTAATTCCGAATCCATGCCGAAAACCTCCTCCATAAGAAAGATATACTTTCAATACCCCGCCGCTATTCCCGGATCCTTACCAGAAATTGTAAAATGCTCACACCCTGTGACATGGGTCAACATCCTCAACCTTCATACCCGGACAGGCATTAAGACTGAAGTGCAATATTCCCCTTGGATACCTATTCCCCTTGCTTATCGGCAGAAATAGCGCGGCTAGTAGTTTCATTATCCAATACACCGAACCCATATTCGCCTTCCAACGCTGTAGAATCATGCATACTGTTACCACAGTAAGGGCAGGCCGGATTGCTCAACCATCTCTTCTTGGACGCCGAAAAGCTTTCCCGGCAGCAATGCGGACAGATAATTTTATACACGTTTAACGCACCTTCTTTTTTCATAAAGTTGAGAAATTTGAATATTCAGTTAGCTTTTTTTAGTATGATGGTTTTATCCCAGCCGGGTCATCTGCTAAATAGATTATTTAATAGGCCATCTATTGAGCAGGGAATTTTCGATTCCCAATTGATCAAATATCCGGCCTATCATTTGCTTGATAATATCCTCTATTGTCCTCGGACGGTGATAAAAGGAAGGTACCGGAGGCATGATTATTACTCCGAGTCTGGACAATTTAAGCATATTTTCCAGGTGGATCGGGCTTAACGGGGTTTCACGCACCAGCAGGACCAGCTTGCGTCTTTCTTTAATTACTACATCAGCGGCACGGTTAATTAAGTTATCTGCATATCCGTTGGCTATCGCGGAAAGAGTTTTCATACTGCAAGGAGCGATTACCATTCCCTGATGTAAAAAGGAGCCGCTTGCCGGTGGGGCAGCAATATCACTATTAGAAAACTGATGGCTGGCCATTTTCCCGATATCATCCAATAAATAATCAGTTTCCAGTTCAATTGTTTTTTGGGCTGAGTTACTTATGATTAGTTGCGTTTCTATAGCTGCTTTATTAAATTCCTGAAGAAGCTTGATGCCGTATATTGCTCCGGTGGCACCTGATATTGCCACTACTATTCTGGTCAACAGTAATCCCTCCAGTTCTATCTTTCTGTCCGCTTAAATAACCATAAAAAACCTGATTTTGTCAGGGCAAAATTTACATTCAGTGGGGTCTCACCCGGGATGTTAGTTTAAAAAGGGCGACAAGGTGATACCCCACTGTTTTCTATAAAACGTATACATTATCTGTGCATTGACTAATGCAATTAGGAAAGAACTAGCTCTTTTTTAGCGGAGGAACGGGCACCAGAACTTGAAGATCTTCTATGTTTCCTTTGAGTTGAAAATACGGATCGCGCTTTTCTGGATTAATTACTTCATCCTCTTCTGTGTTACGCCACGTAAAGTTACAACGGCTGCAAACATACATCTCCCAAGCGCCACTGCCATCGGGAGCTTCAGCAAATTTCGCTGCGGTATCGTGTAAACAACGCACACACTTCATGCATTTATCCTCCTTTAATTAATCCCGATAATAATCTGAGATATAATTTATGAAACTACTTAACTGAAGCCTTTTTTTGGAGATCAGAAATTATTTTCTCGAAACCTTTTGAATTAGGATTATCAATTAGCCTTGTTTCGCGCAAAATCAGATCTGGAGGAGCCGGGTTGGTTGCGTCAATAATAAATTTACCTCCCATGCCGGGCGGTTCCGAGGTGGGATCAAGCGGCATGCCAGGTGTGTAAGGAATGACAATAACGTCTTTGTCGGGACGCACCCTGGCAGATAAGGACCACATGACCTGTTCCAAGTTAAACGGATCGACGTCCGGACCAACTAAGATGATGTTTTTACAGTAGGAAATGCCATGCGGTGTAGAAGCCAAACGGAAAGCAACAGACTTGGCATAGCCGCCAAAACGGTTAGCAGTGGAAACAATAGCGGTTAAGCCATGCTGATACATAGCATTGACTGCGACTATTTCAGGCATGGTCTCTTTCAACTGCTTGTAAAGCGGTACACAGGTATTAAGCGCTAACAGGTAGTCGATTTCAGTCCAGGGACGCCCCATGAAGAGGTTCTCGAAAATAGGATCTTTACGATGGGTGATACATTTCACTTTAATCCGCGTCTGGAGGCGAGTGCCTGAATAACTGCCTGGGAATTCTCCAAATGGCCCTTCCGCGAACCGCTGACGTGGGATGATTTCGCCTTCAATCACGTACTCGGCATTTGCCGGGATATCAAGATTACTTGTCAGAGCTTTAGCGATTTCACAAGGTATACCGTTAATTGCTGCAGCGTACTTGTACTCTGATTGATCGTAATTGATCGGTGTACTGGCCATAAATGTGAGCACCGGATCAACACCTAAACAAATAGCGATAGGCAATGGCTTATTCATTTCTTCCGCTTTGGTAACATGTCTGGCAATATCATGGAAAGGTAAAGCCTGGATGCCAATGATATCTTTGCCTTGCACCTGCAACCTGTACGTTCCTACGTTTTCTGTTTCAAGGCTGTCCGGATCAAAAAGGTCTTTGGTAACAACCGATGCTTTTGAAAAGAAGCAACCGGCGTCATAAGCGTTAATCCGGAACATCGGCAACATCTCATCAATGTTGATGTTATCTTTAATTACAACTTCCTGACAAGCCGGCTTGCCAACATATTTAACTTCACCGGGATACCTATCCCATTTTTCGAGCAGATTAAAAAACTGTTCCTTAACTGTGGCAGTTTTATCCATACCCAACATTAAAGCATGGTTAGCCCAAGAACCATGGACGTTTAATACCACCCGCTTACCCGGGTGACCTTTAATATTTTCAATCATCACTGCCGGGCCGTTTGGCAAATCGCAGGCTGCGCGGCCAATTTCCCGGATAGTCGGTTCCGGTAAAATTTCATCAGTAATATGAACGAGCTGTCCTTCTTCTTCCAGTTTGGTTAAAAACGAGCGTAAGTCACGATACAATATAATACCCCCCTTAATTGAATTTTGGATTATCAGCAACACTGGTTTCTAAAATAATTTCCCGGGTCAATCTGTTCTCTCCCCTCCTTTCTCAAAACAAGGTAATTCCTCCCAGGGGATAATTAATGGAAATTTATAAATCAGTATAAATGACGATTAGGGAGGCTATGCTCTTTTGGAAACAAACTTCTATGCCGTTTTTTAAGCGACTAGAATAGAATAACTTGGCTAATACTCGGCCTTTTCATTGGATATGTGGCTCTTCTTGTATAAGTGGCGGCATGCCGCCACTTATAGGCTCTCTATTTTTGGATGCCTTCCTTTTCCCGCTTTTCCTTTAAAGCGCGCCATACCTTTTCGTAACTTAGTGGCAAGCTACTCACACGCACACCCATGGCGTCGTAAATAGCGTTGGAAAAGCAACCCATAGTGGGGATGGTAGCGCCTTCGCCAACTTCCTTAACGCCCCATGGCCCCGCCGGCTCACTGCTTTCCACAAGTTCCGATACAATCTTAGGCATATCTAACGACGTCGGCATCCGGTACTCTCCCAGGTTGCCGTTGAGGAGCTTTCCTTTATTGTCAAACACAACCTCTTCCCACACTGTCTCGCCCATACCCATATAGAGAGCGCCGTGTACCTGAGCGTGAAGCAGCGCCGGGTTAATCACCATGCCACAGTCGTGGACATCCCAAACTTCTTTAACATTGATTTCCCCGGTCTCCTCATCGATCTCAACCTCGCTGATTTGCGCTGCGAAGCTGTAGGCCGGCGAAGTTCCTACCGGAGCTCCCTTGAATTTGCCGCCGAGCTTGGGCGGGGCATAAACTCCACGCCCGACCAGCGGGCCTCTTTTAACAAAGAACGTTCTCGCGACTTCTCCAAAAGTCTTCCTGATTTCAGGGTTTGACTTGCAATATACTACTGCATCCCGGCAGTCCAGGTTATCAACGTCCACTTCCATCAAGACCGAAGCCATTTCCAAAACCTGCGCCTTGACCTCTTCACCGGCCTGTTTTACAGCAGAGCCGGACATGAGGGTCTGGCGGCTGGCGTAGGCGCCAAAATCATGAGGAGTAGTTTCAGTATCAGCGGTTACTATCTTCATATTGTCATAAGTGAACCCCATCGCCTCCGCGGCCATCTGGCAAAGGATGGTGTCGGAACCCTGCCCGATATCAGTAGCCCCGGTATAAAGGGTGGCGGCGGTGCCGTCCTCATGCACCTTAATCATGGCTGAAGCGTGGGGTAGATCTGTCCTGTAAATTGGGTAGCCGGCGCCGGTAACAAAACTGCCTGTGGCAATCCCAATCCCCCTGCCCTTGGGCAGTTTGCCTTTCTTATCTTGCCAGCCTGAAATCTCCCGCGCTTTTTCCAGGCAGGCCTTCATTTCGCAGGATTGGACACCGAATTCATTGGGGGTAATTGTATTCGGCCGGCGGGCATTCCGCAAACGCAGTTCAATGGGATCAATCCCCAGATGCTCAGCGACGTGATCCAGGTGACACTCAAAAGCATACCTGGGCTGGGGCGCCCCGTGTCCCCGCTGGGCGCCGCAGGCCGGCAGATTGGTATAAACCCTGGTCATATCAAATTTATAGTTGACAAAGTCATAGGTCAGGGTCAGCATGGCCCCGGCATAGTAAGCAGTGGCAATACCGAGGCTGGTATAAGCACCGCCGTCCTGAACGAAGTTGGCGTGCACACCGAGGATCTTACCGTTTTTATCCACGCCTGTAGTGATCTCCATAACCACCTTATGGCGTCCCCGGTTATGAGTGAACATCTCGGCGCGGTCGTAAAACATCTTGACCGGGCGGCCAGTCATCCTGGCTAAAACAGCCCCGGCGAACTCCAGAGCGGTCGGCTCCAGCTTACCCCCGAAGCCGCCTCCCACAAAGGTCTTGAGCACCCGCACATCGCCCATTTTCATGCCGAACTCCCGGGCGATATAATATTGAAAATAGTGTGGCGACTGCGTGCTGCAATAAACAGTCAGCTTACCGTCTTCCCAGATCGATATGGCCGAGTGGGGCTCAATCGGAGCATGGTAGGTGCGGTTCCCCACAAAGCGGTCGGTGCGCACGTAATAAGCGTCCTTAAACGCTTGCTCCACATCGCCGAAATTCTGGTGAATTTCCGTGTTTATATTGCCGGGGTACTCGTCGTGTACCTGCGGCGCGCCCTCTTTCATAGCCTCAATCGGGTCAAATACAGCCGGCAATTCCTCATATTCCACTTTAATTAACTTTAATGCCTTATAAACTGTATCCTCATCAATAGCGGCCACGGCAGCCACTTTATCACCCACATAGCGGACCTTGTCAATGCAGAAAATGTTCTCATCCCAGCGCGCCGGGCTGATCCCGTACTTCAGGCTGGGCACGTCCTTATGGGTAATGACAGCCTTAACCCCCGGGAGTTTTTCCGCCGCTGATGTGTCTATGCTCAAAATTTTGGCGTGAGCATACGGGCTGTGAAGGATTTTCCCCACCAGCATATTTGGAAACTTCAGGTCTCCGGTGTATTTCGCCTGGCCGGTAACCTTAACACGCCCGTCCATCTTGGGTACACTTTTACCTATAACCGAGTATTTCTCATCCTTTATCTTAAACTCGCTTATCTCCTCTGGTTTGTATTCTGTGTAGGATGTCCTTGTTTTTGCCTCCATATTTTTTCACCTCCTTTACTGCTCGTTAGCCGCGGCCAACACGGCCTTGACAATATTGACATAGCCTGTGCAGCGGCACAGGTTGCCGGCAATTGCTTCGCGCACTTCTTCTTCGCTGGGGCGGGGTTTGCGAGTAAGCAAAGCCTTGGCGGACATAATCATGCCCGGCGTGCAGTAGCCGCACTGCACCGCCGCGTTTTTCACAAAGGATTCCTGCAGCTTATCCAATTTTTCATTCTGCGCCAGTCCCTCGATGGTGACAATATCACAACCGTCCGCCTCTACCGCCAGTACCAGGCAGGAGTCTACCGGCTTACCGTCCAGCAGGACAGTGCATGACCCGCAGTCGCCTAACTCACAGCCTTTTTTAGTCCCGGTCAAGTCCAGTTCATCACGCAGGACATTAGCCAAGGTGGTATTAGCTTTAACAACTCTAGTGTAGCCGTCCTCATTGACGTTCAGAGTGATCAGATAACGCTTTACGCCATTTTTGTCTGTAATCGCCTTCATAAATTTTGTTCCCCCCTTCTCTTAGCAGTGTCCTTCTTTAATTGCTTTCGATAGGGCACGCTTAGTAAAAACCCGCACCATATCCTTCCGGTATTCGGCCGAGCCGCGAATATCAGAGATGGGCTTACTTTCACCGGCAGCACACACACCGATCTCTTCCAGCAGTTCTTGGGTAACTGCTTTGCCCTTTAACAATTCTTCTGCTTTCTTAGCCCGCATGGGTACAGGGGCCACAGCACCCAGGACAATCCGGGCCTCTTTACAAATATCCCCTTGCATAGAAACTGCGACGGCCACCCCAACTACTGCCAGGGCGCCTGAGCGGCGCAGCCCGAATTTTATATAGGTACTGCCGGTAAAGGATTGATCGGGGATAACAATTTCGGTTAGGATTTCGTTTTGTTTGAGCACAGTCTTACCCGGTCCGGTAAAAAACTCTTCCAGTAAAACAGTCCTTTCCCCATCGGTTCCGAACAGCTTTACCACAGCGCCAAGGGCAATCAGGATGGGAGGCAGGTCTGCGGAGGGTACGGCGTTCACAATATTGCCCCCCACCGTTCCCATATTTCTGATCTGGTTATTGGCCATGTGGTGGGCGGCCTCACAAATTGAAAGATACTTTTCCTGTAGGGCTGGTGAATTAACCAGGTTATTGTGAGTAGCCCGGGCTCCGATAACCATTCCTTTTCCTTTTTTATAAAAAATATCAGTCAACTGGCTGAGGTTTTTAAGTGATACCAGTACCTCCGGCGCCAGGATATCTTGTTTCATTTTGGGTAAGACGTCAGTCCCACCCGCGATTACTTTTACCCTGGGGCCGAATTGCGCTAGAAGCCCGCACGCTTCCCACAAGCTTGTAGGTGCATAATACTCAAAATCCGGTAGGTACATAGCAAACCTCCTCTTTTTCGTTTTGCATTAACCGCAATATAATTTTTTGCACCCGCTTCTCAAAATTGTCATTTGCACTTTTTAAAAGAAGGTTTGACGGATCCCTATACGACTGCAACAATTACTTTAGTCGCATGTTATAGCACCGAGATCCGTCAAGCGTTTTAAGGAAGGCCAAACTAAGCGCCTAACACATCGGCAACATCAGTAATATCAAGTTCCAACATTTTGATCATCGCAGACATTCTCACAACATTCATTTCAACACATTTAATGCCGCTACCCATTTCTTTTAACTTGTCAACTTCTTGCATGATGTTCGAAATTGCATTGGCTATTTCGCGGAGGTTAACTTGTGCTGCCATTTATATCACCCCTTTTTAATGATTATTTCTGAGGTCTTTAAAGCGCTTGGCTTTTACTTGGTACCTGGGCAAGGACTCATAAGGATGACTTTCATATTCATAGTTCAGGTTGGTCTTCAGTCTCAACAATCTGGCCAGTTCGGTTTCTGTTTCTTTTTCCTGGCCCTCACAGCCGGGAGCCAGTTCATACTTTAAGGTAATCCGGTCGATATCTCCAACTTTATCGACAATCAATTCATACTCATCACCCAGTTGAGGCATGCTGCGTACTACTTCTTCCACCGCAACAGGACTAAACAGGACACCCTTAACCTTGGTGATATGGTCGATCCGGCCCTGGATCCCGCCTTTCAGCACGCGGAAGGTGCGGCCGCACTGGCAGGGCTCACCCCACATGGCCACGTCTTTACTGTCATAGCGGATGCAGGGCTGGGCCATCTTGTCAAAAGCAGTAATGACAACTTTCCCAAGCTTGCCTGGCTCTTCGACAGGCTGTCCGGTTTCCAGATCCAGCAGTTCGATCAGGAATAAACCTTCGTTAATATGCATGCCACCCGGCTTAGAAGTACATTCAAATCCCCAGGCGCCGATTTCGGTCGCGCCGATATGGTCGAATACATCACAGCCCCACGCATCCTCCATCCTTTTCTTGGTGGTAGGAATACTCGCACCCGGCTCTCCGGCGCACAGGATTCTCTTGATTCCCCATTCCTTCGGATCCATATTAAGCTTTTTCCGAGCGCCATCCGCCAAACCAAGCACATAAGTAGGCGTAGCCATAAAAGCGGTGACCCTGAGGTCTTTCATTTTCAATAATCTTTCTTCAGTGTTCAGCAATGCGCCTGAGACAACTTCAGCGCTGATCTTCTCACAGGCATAATGGCCGGCCCAGTAGGCGATAAAATTGTTATAACCGAACGGCAAAAATACCCTGTCGGTTTCCCTGAAACCCTGCGCCCACAGAATGTAGCACCAACTCTCAGTCCACCATTCCCAGTCCTGCCAGGTATCCGGTACATATATCGGCTGTCCCGTGGTGCCGCTGGTCTGGTGGTATTCTGTGACTTCTTCAAGCGGCACACACAGGGCATCGCCATAAGGCCATGGTTGCTTAGCCTGAGCCTTGCGGTATTTGTCCTTTTCCAGCATCGGTACCTTCAAGACATCGTCCCAGGTCTTAATATCATCTGGCCTTAAGCCGGCTTCTTCATACATGCCCCGGTAAAGTCTCGAATGTTCATAGCCCCACTTAAAAATCTTTTTGAATTTCGTCAACTGCATTTCCTTCAGCTTGTCTAACGGCATAGTCTCCATGAATGGGTTCCAGTAAGTGTCTACGCTTTGTAACACAATAATTAGCCACCTCCATGATTTTTTTATCAATAAGCATGTATACTGAAGAATCCTGCCCATTGATTTACTGACATAAAAATTATCACACAAGTCAGAACTATTTCAACTATCCAACAAGACAGAATATTCAGTAGAATACTATCCAGCTTAATGGTTTTTGTTAGCAGTTCAATATGGTATATTTATGTACATAAAACCAGGATTAGCCTATAATGACTAATCTAAGAACAATAATTAACGTTAACTGGCTGAAGACTGGACACGTTTCTAAGGGGGTGTGGTTGATTATTCAGGATATACATTTTGACAAACTATTAAGATTGCAATCCGAGGCAGGAAAAAATTACATCAAAAATAACCGGGTGCTGATTCTTAATACCGACGCGCTCGGCAATCTGCGCAAAGACATTATCTGTACCTTGGGTACAGAACAAGCCAAGGGGCTTTTAATTCGCTACGGTTTTTCCGCCGGTTACCACGATGCCGCAAACTCCATGCGTGATTTTCCCTTGAGCGATAAAGCTGAAAGCTATCAGTTAGGTGTACTTTCCCACACATTTGTCGGTATGGCCCGTGTCACCCCTTTGGAGATCCAAAACAACGGAGGCAAAAGCAACTGGCTTTGCGAAGGCATATGGCATGATTCTTACGAAGCAGAGCATCACCTCAAACATTTCGGCCCTGCCACAGAACCGGTATGCTGGTCACTGGCGGGTTACGCCAGTGGTATTATGTCGGCTTTTTTTGGTGAACGGGTAATCATCAAGGAAGTATCCTGCACTGCCAAGGGCGACCCGCACTGCCGTTATATCGGGAAAACGCTAACCCAGTGGGGTGATGAAATTCTTCCCGACCTGCGCTACTATCAGGAAACCAACCTGAGTGAAGCCTTAGAGCAGACCTACGACAAGATCCGTGAGCAAAATGAAATACTAAAACAATCTATAGCCAACTACGAGCAGATAAACAAGATGATCTTAAACGGAGACGATCTGTCGACTATTGCCAGTACCGTGGGCCGGATCATTGGTGGAGCGATCCTTGTGGAAGACCAGTTCTTCCGGCCAGTCGCTCATTCTTTGCCCACAATGTCAACAGAAAAGAACTTGCCGGCTCAAGTATGCTCAGCCAGGGATATCTTTAACAATTGTCGCCACCGCCATCTGGCCGTCACGTTGAGCCAGGAAAAAAGACCGGTACTGCTCCCTCCGGAATCAACCAATAAACCATTCGCCAGACTTATTTCCCCGATCGTAACCGGCCAGGATATCCTGGGCTATGTTAGCGTTTTCAAAACCTCAGGAAAGTTCACCGGGCTGGCTCAGATGACCTTGGAGCGCGCAGCCACGGTTTTCGCCCTCAAGATGATGCAGACCCGGGCTGTGGCTGAAACAGAAAACCGTCTTAAAGGTGATTTTGTTGACGATTTAATCTCGGGTAACTTTAGCTCCGAAAGCTCGATTATTGAAAGAGCAAGCCACCTCGGCTATAATCTCAGCCAGTTCCACTGTGTTCTGCTCATTAATGTGGATAACTTTTCACGATTAATTGACAATTTCATGCTGGATGAAAGGCAGCTTCTCCAATTCAAGAGCCATCTTTGCGAAACGGTTAACCTGGCGCTTAATGCCTGTAACCTTCATGGCCTGGTTACGGCAAAAGGCAATAACACTATCGTAATCACCGCGCTGGAAGCAAATGCAACCTGTACCGGTACTGATCTGGCGCAAGCTATCCAGACAAAAGTTAGCCGGCGTTTCTCGAAACCCAAAATAACCGTTTCGATTGGTATTGGGGGTATTTGCTATGCACCCTCGGATTTCGCGCAATCCTACCAGGAAGCCCAGAAAGCATTAACAGTAATAAAAGGGCTAAACCAAAACAATACTGTGCTTTCCTTTGACAGTCTGGGTACTTATGGCCTGCTCATACACAACTCCAACCAGCAGGACCTTCTGTCTTATATGCAGAAACAGCTCGGCAAGCTGCTGGAATACGACGCCAGGCACCACACTCAACTGACAGAGACCCTTCATCTTTATTTCAGTCATGACAGCAATATTAAAGAGGCAGCCAAGGCTGCGGCTGTCACGCCAAGCGGCTTCAAATATCGGATTAGGAAGATATGTGAAATAGGTGGCTTTACTCTGAAAGAACCGGATAAGAGATTTGATTTACAAATGGCCTTAAAAATATGGTGCGTTAGCAGAGCTAGTGAGTAATAGACTTGCTTTAAACAAATATATTAAAGCTTAGTCCGTACGCCACTGGGCTAACACATGGGTTGGCCAGATCGGCAGGATCAACAAATAATTGGCGCCGCAAATGCAGAAAGAGGTTTACTTATGAAGTTTATTGAAGCTTTTTCAATAAAAAAGGGTGACGTTGTTGCCCTTGCCGGGGCAGGTGGAAAAACTACCACCATGTTTGCCATCGGGCAAGAAGCGATAAAACAGGGGTGGAAGGTGCTGCTAACCACTACGACACGGATTTTCGCCCCTGAGCAAGAGCAGATGCTGAAGCTGATCATTGAATCTTCTCCAGAACGCCTTCTGTCTGAGATAAAAAGTAACTTAGCTTCCTTTCCCCTGGTAGTGGCCGGGGTAGGGTTAGACCGGGAAAATAAACTTAAAGGCCTGGATAAAGATTTTATTGCCGAATTACCCGGCACAGGCGTTGACTTAATTATTGTGGAAGCAGACGGGGCCGCACACAAGCCTTTTAAGGCACCCCGGGAAGGCGAGCCGGTTATGCCGGATACAGCGACATTAGTTGTGCCTGTGGTAGGAATTGATTGCCTGGGCAAGCCCCTGAACAGGGAATATACCCACCGGCCTGAAATAATTGCCAGCCTTGCCTCTATGAATATTGGTGAGTTAGTAACCGGACAGGCAGTTGCCAGAGTGCTTCTGCACAGCCAGGGCTATGGCAAAGATATCTCACAGGAAAGTCGCCGCTGGCTCCCTTTTATAAATAAAGTTGAATCAACTATTGCTCTAAACAATGCCCGTGAAGTCGCCGGCTTGCTTGGGCGGGGAGGGGCAAAGCGGGTGGCAGTCGGGGCCGCGCAGGCTGCCGATCCGGTTATAGAGGTGTTGGCATTTTAATCGCAGGTGTGATTCTGGCCGCCGGAGAAGCATCCCGCCTGGGGGTGTCCTAAAACAACTGATCACTATCTCTACTAACGTGAAATATGACAGAAAGGCGGAGAAACAATGCAAAAAGTGGATACCAAGGAAGCTGTTGGTATGGTTCTGTGTCATGACATCACGATGGTGATACCGGGAAAATTCAAAGGCGCTGCTTTCAAGAAAGGGCATATAATCAGAGCAGAGGACGTGCCCGAACTGTTAAAGCTAGGCAAAGATCAAATCTATATCTGGGAATGCGGCGCTGAATTTCTTCATGAAAATGAGGCCGCCCAAAGGATCGCCGGGGCTTCCAGTGGTGAGGGCATCACATTTACCGAACCCGGTGAAGGTAAGGTAAGATTCATCGCCTCTGTTACCGGACTGCTCAAAGTAGATGTGAAGGGTGTGTGCCTGGTTAACGACATTGAAGAGGTGGCCCTGTCAACACGCCACACCAACCTGATTGTAGAAAAGGGAGACATGATAGCGGCCACTAAGGTTATCCCGCTGGTTGTTAAAAGAGAAAAAATTGAGCTGGTGGAGCGGGTTTGTAAAGAACGGGGCCCGTTGCTGGAAGTAAAGGAAATACAATCACTTCGTACGGGTCTTATTACTACCGGCAATGAGGTTTATCGCGGTCGGATTGTGGACAAATTCAGCCCGGTTGTAAAGGAAAAACTTTCTCGCTTTGACTGCCCCGTTCCGTTCCACGTGATTTTACCTGACGAAACCACCCGTATAACAAAAAGTATCATGGACTTTATTAAAAAGGGCGCTGATATGGTCATTATCACCGGGGGGATGTCTGTTGACCCCGATGATGTTACCCCCAGCGGTATCCGGGCCACCGGCGCTGAAATTGTCACTTACGGCGCGCCTGTTTTTCCCGGAGCGATGTTTATTCTGGCGTACCTTGGCGCCACTCCTATCCTGGGCCTGCCTGCCTGTGTGATGTATTCCAAGGCAACCATCTTTGACCTCATCCTCCCGCGTATTCTCGCTGGCGAGCGGGTAACCAGGAGAGAAATAACAAGAATGGGGCACGGAGGCCTTTGTCTTGACTGCCCGCACTGTAGCTTTCCCTCCTGCTCCTTTGGAAAATCAGTTTAGTATTCAATTATAAGAGCACCATTTTGGACAACGAAATTAATTTTTCGCTTGGGGGTGGAAAGGACATGGATAAAAACCTGATCGTGATCAGGGGAGCTGGCGACCTAGCCAGCGGAGCAGCTCACAGGCTTGTGAGAAGCGGCTTCCCCGTAGTTATGATTGAATTGCCCGAACCAATGGTTATCAGACGCACGGTTTCCTTCGCTGAAGCGGTATTCAGAGGCAAATTCACGGTGGAGGATATAACGGCCGAATTAGCCGTTACAGCGGGCGATATTGCTAAATTGTTGGAAGCCGGGAAAATACCAATCATTGCTGATCCGTCTCAATACCCTCTTAAAGCACTTCGTCCAACAGCAGCTATTGACGCAACAATCGCCAAAAGAAATATAGGAACAACCATTAATGACGCTCCAATAGTAATTGGTCTGGGGCCGGGTTTTACCGCCGGGGTGGATGTTCACGCCGTGGTGGAAACCCAAAGAGGTCACAGCTTGGGGAGAGTAATTTTAGAGGGTCAAGCTGAGCCAAATACAGGGATACCCGGTGAAATTGGCGGCTACCGGGAAGAGCGAGTCCTCCGCTCTCCGGGAAGCGGCACTTTCCACGCTGTCAGGGAAATCGGGGATAGTGTGCAAAAAGGGGAAATTGTAGCGACTGTTGACGACATGCCGCTTTATGCAACGATCTCCGGGGTTCTTAGGGGTATGCTGTACAGTAATTTAAAAGTAACACCTGGAATGAAGGTGGGGGATATTGACCCACGCAACCAGCGGAAAAATTGTTTTACCATTTCCGATAAAGCCCGGGCGATAGCCGGCGGCGTGTTGGAAGCATATTTATTCTTACGAGGTAAAGATAATGGTTAAAACTTCTGTTTTAAAAAAAATAATATACATTGAGGATGCTTTGAATAGTGTTTTTCTAGAAAGAGAAGAATTAATTTCCTTAATGATACTAACAGTCTTCTCCGGCCAAAATATGTTTATCCTGGGCAAAACAGGAATTGCCAAATCTGCAATTGTTAATGTTTTTTCTTCACTCATAAAGAATGTTAAAATTTTTAAGTACCTCCTGACTAAGTATACAACACCGGAAGAAATATTCGGACCTGTATCCTTATCTGGATTAAAAAATGATCGGTTTGTTAGAAAAATTGACAACAAGCTGGCCGACGTTGAAATTGGTTTCCTGGATGAAATTTTTAAAGGGAACAGTTCAATACTAAACAGTCTATTAATGATTGCAAACGAAAAGGTTTATGTAAATGATATAGAAATTATTAAAGTTCCCCTGATTTCCTTATTTGGCGCTTCCAACGAAGTTCCAGATGATGAAGAAATGGATGACCTGCAGGCCCTATACGACAGATTTACCATTAAATACATTAGTGAACCAATAAAAGATTTTAAAAATTTTACAAGCATGCTGCTGGTGGAAGATGACCCGGCCAAAATCAAGGAAAGTTTTAATTATGATTTCATGCTTGATTTGAACGACCTTGAATACGTATTCGGTGAATCGCAAAAAATTCAGCTTGGGCCGGAAGTAATAAATGTTCTTTATAAAATAAGGGAATTTTGCCAGGAGAATAATTATTATATATCTGACCGGAAATTCAAAAATATTGTAAAAGTGCTTAAGGTCAGCGCTCTTATTAACAACAGGAGCTCAATAAAAGTTGAAGACTTATTTATTGTCCCTTTCATGGCCTGGGAGCAACCGGAGGACTATAATCTTTTAAAAAAAAACCTGGATTCAATCATAGTAGAAAGTATATTTAATAATATATTATCAAGTATTTCAATGAATATTTCAGATGCCTTCGACAATGTGATTAAGGATTTAATATCCAATACCAGGGCTCTCTATGGGGATTATATTAAATGTAACAGCTATTTAAAAGAAAATCAAAAAAAGAAACTTTATATTCAGCATGGTTTAATTAAAGAATATATATATAAGTTAAATAAAATTAAAAACCAGCTTGAGTTAGAGCTCGCCAACTACTCAAACAACAAAGAGTATTTAAAAATAACTAACTTATTCAAGAAAAAGGTTGAGTCAAATATTTCGGAAAGACTTGATAATTTCAAGATTTACTATGATGAGCTCGAAAAGCTTGATGACAAAGTATCTACATCCTTATCCGAGGGTGATAATTAATAATGATATTTATTGAACATGATGAATATGATCGAATGTATTTTTCTCATTTGGAACGTAAATACAAGTTAAATAAAGATATAGATCCGCAGAAAGCAGGACTTTTCGACCAGGATATGTTATTTAGCCTATATAATATTCTTTTTAAAGAATATTATTCTTTAAAAGATCTCAACCCGAAGGAACTAACATTAAGTAACCGAATAAAGTATCAAACTTTAAAAAATATTTCCAACACTTTCTTTATTAGAGATATAAAAAGATTCACCACATTAAACGAGCAAAACAGCTATTTTTTTATTAAAGAAATCGTTGGTTATATTGATGAGCTTGACAGCTACGAGGATAATAAGTTAGAAGAAATATACGAGAATATAGATATGCTTGACAGCTATACAAATGCAATCAACAAGCCAGCAAACAATAATCAGAATGATAAAAGCCGACAAGAGCCGGGAAATTCCTCCGCGAATACTAATTCCGGTTCCGGGCAAAGCCATTTGGATGCGATGCGGAACAATTTAATAACTAGCATTGATAATTATATAAGTAAGAACCTTGAAGAAATAAATAACATAAAAACAAACAGTAAGTATGACATGGCCAAGCGATTAAACATGTTTTGTAAGCTCAATCAATTAGCGGAACATTTGAAGGAGTTGGCTTTTCAACAAAAAAAAGGATCAAAGGCTGCTGGCGACAGAGAGCCCGGGGACAGCGCTCAGACATTATCCAGTAAATCATTCAGCGTTTTAGCCAAAATAGAAGAATACAACCATCAGCAAAAAAATCTTACATTAAAAAGTTTTGAAAAAATAATCGAGTATGCTTCTTTAAAAATAAAAGATGATTTTATTAAAAGAAAAGAGATTTATGATAGCTTAAGAAATCTTAGATTAAATAATTATTGGGATTTATCTTTTGGTAAACTAATAGAAACAAACCCCAATTTATGCACATATATTGCAGAAATCATCAAAAAACATCCGGAAATACTAGAAATCATAAAATATGTTGGCAATTTGCAAGATATTAAAGAAAAGAAACGGGAAAAGGTGGCAAAGTCATCTTTTGAATGTAAAGTGAAGATACGATTGTCCAATGATCTTGCTAATATTGTGCCTTTGGATTTATTATATTTAGACGATGATCTCATAGATTTATTTTATAATAATTATTTGGAAAATAAATTATTTACTTACGAATATGAAGCCAAGGACTACCGTGGCAAAGGAGGAGTAATCGTTTGCCTTGATACCTCCGGAAGCATGCAGGGGGAAAACCTTGAAATACTAAAGGCTATCGTGTTAACCATAGCTTTGGGTGCCCTGCGCAAACGGCGTTATTTTTGTCTAATTAATTTTAGCAGTGAAATTGATTATATTTTATTACTACCAAGAAAACCTGATTTTACGGGCTTTTTTAAGTTATTAATATCGTCTTACTACGGCGGGACAAATTTTGATAAGCCCATTCAAAAAGCGATGGAAATTATTAAAAAACACAAAAAGCACAGAAGTTCTGATGTATTTTTTTTTACCGACGGATTTGGGTATTTCAGCAAAGATACTGCTGAGCAGTTTGTAAAGTACAAAAAAGAATATGGATTTAATCTTCTTGTATTCCTGATTGATATTATTGAAAACAATAATATCTTAATGGATTACTGCGATAAGAAATACGTGCTGTCATCAAGTAAAATACTGCAGGATATTCTGGCGGCACTTGGTCAAAAATAGTTTTCCCTGGAGCATGTGATAAGTTGAGTAACATAATAAATCATAAAGTAAAAGCTCCCAAATGATAGGGGCTTCCTGTCTTTATTCAATCTGCTCAAATAATCAATCCACTTTAAACTGCCCGCGCGGAGTGTATTTGGTGTGCAGCAATTCGTGGGATTTATGCCCCAGCGGCTTCTCTAAATATTCTTTGTACAACTGCTGGATCGCGGGGTTCTCATGGGATTTCCGCAATGTCATGGCCTCGTCGGCGGTGTATATGCCGTTAATCCGCTTTTGCCTGATTTCATAGTTGGTCGGGATCGGCTGGCCGCCGCCGCCGA
>JGI12104J13512_1000635_pt1 | contig 30826 bp, 29 predicted proteins | sample TerdegcTABiofilm_FD_13512 | JGI IMG/M metagenome (IMG submission 13512)
CCTTGGTGTCTTGGTGGTGAGGCCCATGCACACCGATTTCACCACGGAGGCACAAAGGCACAAAGACGAGGAAGAAATAGTATCTCCAAGTTTACCCACAGAAAACAGCGAAGAACCTGAAAAAGGGTTATGCATCTGCTGAGGCTTGCAGATCCTCCAGATAAGATCAGACCATCACCTGTTCCTTGAGGATATAGCGAATGAGATCCTCTGATAGCTTCGTCTCCCTCTGCAGCTTTTTCACAGTCTCCTCAATGCTGTTTCCCTCTGACATGAGAGTGGAGATTCGGTTCACCACCCGCTCTCCGATAGCATAGTACTCATCGATGTCCTTCCTGTGACCCCAAACATCTCCTTTCAAGAGCTGAACTCCCTGAATCTCCAGGAACTGCTGAGCAGCCCGGGATAGGGTCTCATGATAAGATGGTGGTATCTGAACCGCTCGCAGTCGAGGACATGACTGCACCAGATTCATAACATCCATGTTGGAGGCCCTGAATGCCAGGTGAACCAGCTGCTCATTCCTGTTTAGATCGGTGATCTCTTTTTTTGAACTAACAACCCTCAGCTTCATGATACTCACCAATGCTCTTAAAATATTTATAGATAATGGTAATCATAGTACTCCTTAATTAGATATACTGAAATCAGAAATTGAATTTAAGAAATGTTTGTACACTGGCACATAAAGCTGCAAATACGATCAAATAAATGCTAAATAATTTAATACATTTTTGCAATAAGATAAATTTTATATTTTTGATGCTAGCAATTGCCCTACAAGCGCTAAGTAGCCAATCAAATCAGATTGAGACTGCGCAATAAGACTGCTTAGGTGCGATCAGTGACTCTCAGAGGTGCTCAGAGCGAAAAGAAGCAATAGCCTCATAGCAATTGCTCAGCATCTTCCCCGCCAGCTCCTGGCTGGGCCAGGACCCCAGGCCGCAGTCGGGACCGGTGGCAATCAGCCTCTCCCCGAACTGGGAGCAGGCTTCAGCGAGCCTCTTTTTCATAACCAGAGGCGATTCCAGGTTTAGGATCTCCCTCTCCAGGCGGGGCAGATCATCCCAGAGGTTGACCCCGTATTTATCGTTGAGCCGAGCAGAAAGAGCGAGAATATCAGTGCGGGCGATTCCCGCTCTCAGATAGGTGCCGGTATCCTCCAGCACATCCCTCTCCACCAGCCTCAGATAGTCCGGATGAGCGGCGGACTCAACACCCAAGATGTCTATGCCTGATACGCGGGCGCAAAGATCGGCATAGAGGGGAGAGTGCAGGTGAACCTCGCAATGCATCCCCCGGCAGGGACGGCTGGCGATCTCCAGAGCCTCCTGGATCTCCTCCTCGGAGAAGATGATATTGGAGTTCAGCCCCAGGCTCGGCTCGTCCAGGGAGGCCACAACCATCTTCCCCTCCCGTTTTGCATAATCGAGGAACCTGGCCACGCTCTCCGCCAGAGCATAGAGAATATCGGTGTAGCCCGTGGCTCCAAAGGCGGAAATGTAGAGCTCAACCGGTCCGGTGACGCAGACCCGCACCCTTTGACCGGGAGGGACGGCCTCTAATTCCAGGATCTTCGCTTCTTCTCTTTTGATCAAAAAGGGGCTTTCCGTCATCTCTGGATCCTGAATGGGGTCCATGAACATCCGGATCATATCCCGAAGCTGGGGATAAGTGGGAATCTCCACCCCAGCGCGGATCTTCTCCGCCAGAACCTGGCCTACGAGCTGCAGGTACTGATCCCTGCTCAGGCCGTTCAGCCTGAATCCCCTGGGCAGGGGATAGCTTCCGATATCATCGAAGAATATCCCAGTTATCCTGCTGTTCTGGCCACCCTTTTGCATCCTTTTATCCATCCTTCTCCCTTAGAAAAAGCCCTTCAGATAATCCTTCAGGGAGGCATAGCTCCCATCCATCCTCAGGTAGTGCTCCTCCAACTCATCCAGACTGGCCATGGCTGCAGGCAATGGGGGATTCACCCCGGTGAGGCGCACGATCTCATCTGGGAACTTGGCCGGATCTGCCGTCTCAAGGGAGACCGCTGGGCTCCAGTCCCCGAACTCTTTTAGATATCTCATCATCCCGGCCCATCCCACAGCCCCATGTGGCTCTAGGAGGATCTTATGCTGGTCATATGCATCTCGAATGGTCTGGCGAGTCTCATCATCGCTGATGGAGACAGCATAGATCTCCTCGCGCATGAGGTTGAGATCCGGCTGCCTGGTCACCTGGCCGGTCTCATCCATCTGGCCGCCGTAAAGAGCGAATAACCGGGCTAAGTTGCTGGGATGGCCGACGTTCATGGCATTGGAGATGCAATTCTTGCTTGGCCGGATGGGTTCATAGACGCCAGTTTTCATGAATCGAGGAAACTCATCGTTCTCATTGGTGGCCGCAACAAATTTTTTCACCGGAAGGCCCATCTTCAGGGCGATCAGACCGCCCATCAGGTCACCGAAATTGCCGCTGGGAACGGAGAAGACCACCTTCTCCCCGCCAAAGGCAACCCGAGAATGAGCATAGAAGTAATAGACCGCCTGAGGCAGCAGTCGGCCAACATTTATGGAGTTGGCTGAGGAGAGCGCAAGCCCCATAAGATCCGGATCGGCGAAAGCCTTCTTGACCAGGGCCTGACAGTCATCGAACTTCCCTGAAACTGCCAGGGGATAGATGTTATCGCCTAAAGTTGTCATCTGCCGGCGCTGCCTTTCTGTGACCTCTTTTTCTGGGAAGAGCACTACTACCTTGATATTCTCCAGACCGTAAAATGCATGTGCTACCGCAGAGCCTGTGTCCCCGGAGGTGGCAGTCAAGATAATTATGCTCTTGCCCTCTTCTTTGAGGAAGTACTGTATCAGCCTGCCCATCAGCCGAGCGGCAAAGTCCTTGAATGAGCAGGTAGGACCGCGATCCAGCCGGAGAAGATACTTGCCGTCATAGACCTGCTCTAAGGGAACCTCATAGCTGTACGCGTCCTTTAGCATATCGACAAGAGCTGATTCTCCCACCAGATCACCTAGATATGGTTTGATGACCTGATAAGCGATCTGATGATAGCTCATCTGAGAGAAATCCCGAATGGTTTTCTGAGAGAGGGAAGGAAAACTCTCCGGCATATAGAGCCCCTTGTCCGGGGCTTGGCCGGCCAGGAGGGCTCCTTTGAAGTCCACCCGCTCAGGGTGGCCGTTGGTGCTGAAGAACTTGATCAGAGACATTGAGTTCAATCCCCCGATCTCTCGCAATAGTCAACCAGTGCCAGCAGGATATCGGTATCCTTTAGCATTCCCATCAGCTTGCGGTTGGCTCTGACCACTGGCATCTGGTCGATCCGGTTCTTGCGCATCACGGCAGCGCAGTCGCTCACCTTATCCGTCTTGAAAGCAGTCTTCGGCGGAACCATCGCCTCGCGGACGGGGATGTCACGCAGCTTTATCCTGGAGACGGTGTAATACTTGTTGATGGTCTGCATCACCCGATCCCACATCCAGGCATCCTCACCCCCGTCTGCGGACATATCGGTCTTCTCCACCGACTCCTCGATGACGGTGGCCTTGATCAGGTCCCGGTCGGAGATCATGCCCACCAGCTTAAGATCGGTATCAATGACCGGGCAGGCCTCGACCGCGGCAAACTCCATGATCGATCCCGCCACCGGAAGGGGCATCTCGCTCCAGAGGACAACAGTCTCCTTCTCGAGGTAAGGCTCAATGCTCTCTGTTATGTTCATACCCTCTGCCACCCGGACGATGTCCGCTACGGTGATCAGTCCCACCAGTTTTTTCCCCTCCACCACCGGCAGCCTCCTGATCTTATGCTGGATCAGAAGCTTTGAGGCCTCCACGATGCTCTTTTCCTGGCTTATCACCACTGGATCGCGGGTCATGAGCAGAGCGGTCTGATCCTCTTCCCGGTTGCGGAGAAGATCGGTGCGGGTGATGATTCCCACCACCTCTCCTTTCTTCACCACCGGCAGGCCTGAAACCTTCCGGTCCTGCAGGGTCTTCAGGACGTCGTCCCTGTTTCCGGGAATCTCGGCATAGGCCACCTCCCGGACCATCACATCCTTGACTAGAATGCTCAAGACTCTTCCCTCGGAACGGTCAAAACAGGGATCCTGGAGTTGCGTACCACCTTCTCAGCCACGCTTCCCAGGAGGAACTTATCCAGGCCCGTTCGACCTACAGCGCCTACGATGATCACATTCATCCCGCCTTTCTTCGCATAGCGTATGATCTCATCACTTGGGTTACCCTCCACCACCGCGCCCTCGAAGTCCACGCCGCTCTTCTCTGCCATTTCCTGGACCTGCTTTATTGCCTCCTTTCCCTCTTTGAGCAGAAGCTCTTTGATGCTGAACAGCAGCATATCATCGGGCAGATGAGCCGTCCTCTGCGTATCTGCTACATAGATGGCATAGACCTTTCCTCCCGAGATCTTCGCCAGCTCCACTGCCACTTTTGCCGCTCTCAATCCGTGCTCCGATCCATCGGTTGCCGCTAGAATCTTCTCGAACATGATTCACCTCAAAATTAAATCTAGAATATGGCTAATATATCAGTCGGCTCGGCTCTTCGCACAATGCTACGGAGAGGATGGACCGATCCCCAGAGGTTGTCTGAGTCTTTGTTGATGACTATAACCCTAGCCTCTTTTCCCTCCCGGATGGACCCGAGCTTCTGATCAAGTCCCATTATTTTAGCGCCATTTAGAGTGCACATCTTAAATACCTGTCTATCATCATGCAGCAAAGCCCTGCTTATCAGATGCATCTCCGCGAACATGTCCGGAGAGTTGAGCATCACATTGTCCGTTCCAACCCCCAGGGTTATGCCCAGCTCTATCATCTTTTTCACATTGGGAAGACCTGAACCAGTGATGAGGTTTGAGCGGGGGCAGATCACCAGGGGAATGCCAGCCCTTGCCACTGATCTGAGATCAGACTCCTCTGCTCGGCTCATATGCACCAGTTGATCGGGCTGCAGGGAGAGGGCATCCTGTATATCGTCTCTCGCGGCCTCACCGGCATGAATGGCCACCGCTTTTCCCGCCCGACGTGCCTCTTCTACCATCCTCTGCACTANACCGATATCGTGATCCNTGGTGCTGCTTATCCCCAAACCATAGCAGCCCTCTGGGACTTTTGTCTCACCGGACAGGGGCCGGCCAAAGACATGCATCAACAGGGGCATATCCCTTGCCGCCTCCTCCAGCATCTCGATTCCTTCCTCACCACCCTCACGGAAGTCGGAAAAGGCATAGGTGCCCGATCTCACCATCTGAGCCAGGCTTCTTCTCATGCCCTGGATGAGACGCTCGCGCGGCGTCTCACTTAAGAGGCTCATCTTCAGGCCTTCTGGTCCGACGAGCTGGGAGAGGGGCAAAAACGGTGGATCCTTGAATGCCGAGTCCCCCAGATGAAGATGAGAATTGACAAAACGGGGGCAGACGATTCCCTCAAAATCAGCATCTACCCGCCCGGTGCCTACCTCTTTGATGATTTCGTCCTGGATACTGATGTAGCCCTCAATGAGCTGAAAATCATCGCCATAGACGATGGTTCCCTGGAGGAGGATCTCATCCCCTCGGGGACTCTTGGGGGTGGCTATTTTGGGCATGACTCTCCTTGACATGGGCTTTAGATTAATGGCTATGGCTATTATGAAGAGGCAATCTATTTAGCTTCTCTTGGCAGAACGGACAGGAAGAACAAGATTACGGGGACGATTAAACGGCGGAGATCATTTGAGACGGCCTTTTGTATTCATAAATAGCGCCATGAGCGCTGACGGTAAGATCAGCTCAAAAGATCGCAGACAGATAAGGATATCGGGCAGAGAGGACCTGATGAGAGTGGATGAGCTGCGGTCTTCAAGCGATGCCATCATGGTAGGAGTGGGGACTGTTCTGGCAGACGATCCCGGGCTGAGAATTAAATCCAGGATCCTGCAGGATAAGAGAAAGGATATGGGCCTGCCTGGAGAGCCGCTGCGAATTGTGGCCGACAGCAATGCTCGGACTCCCGCTAATGCCAAGGTCCTGGGACCGGGGTGCATGATCGTGGTCTCCCATTCTGCCCCAGAGGAGAGGCTCAAGAGGCTTGGATCTGACTGCGAGATAATAAAATGCGGCACGGAGGTGGTGGACCTTTCCCAGCTCATGGAAGAGCTGTATGGCCGAGGTATAAAGCGCCTCATGGTGGAGGGTGGCGCCCGCCTCAACTGGTCGCTTATAGAGCTAGGCCTGGTAGATGAGATCTACGTTTTCATCGGAGGCATGATCATCGGGGGAGAGAGGGCGCCCAGCCTAGTGGATGGCTCTGGGTTTAGCAGTTCATTTCCCCGCCTCAGCCTCCAGTCTGTCCAGAGATTGGATGAGGGAATTCTACTCCAGTGGAGATTTGAGCACAACAGAAAAGTTCAACAATGAGAACCTCATACACCCGTGCGTAGGAGATGAATCTGATATGGCTGATTGCGATCTATGTACCCGTGCTCGACCAACACTCTATCCCATCAAAGCGCCGGTGCACAACCTGACCTACCCCGAAGGAGCTTATAAAGGAGTATGCGATATCTGCCTGGAGCATCTGGAAAAGGGATGGCAGGAGCGCTTTGGGCCCAAGCCGGAGAATAAGAAGTAGAACTGCTATATCCAATATCCTGATTTAAAAACATTTTTGACATAACCGTCTGGGATTCTGCTAGCTTGGGCTATGGCGGAGGCAAATGGGCCATGAGGATGCAAAAAGAGGAGAAGATCGTGGTGATATTGCTATTCATGGCCCTTGGATCCCTTGCCACCGCCTTCTGGGCCTTCAGCCCTGAGCAGAGCAGCTCCCAAGCCTCTGGGAACATCGACTCCCCGGAGGTCTTTCGCACCTCCCTAATCGTCCTGGAAGGGCGGATCACCAGGGCAGAGAATACCAGGACCGGAGGCAATCTAATCTTAAACCTGGACTCAACGGCAATGCCTATCTTCATTCCTGCCAGCGCTGGGGCAAAGGAACTATCTATTCAGCTGGAGAGAGGCAAGCGGGTGAGGATCACGGGGACCATAACCAGTTATCAGGGCGAGGATGAACTTAAGGTCTCCAGAAAGACAGATGTCTTGCTGCTGGAAGGATAAACTCATCCCGGAGATGATCCAAAAGATGTCTAATCTGATATTTTGCAGGGAGGATGAGGGTTGAAGGCGCTCGTCCTGGGAGGTACAGGGAGGATCGGCTCGGCTGTGGCCTGGGATCTGGCCAGGTACGGCGGAGCCGATGAGATAGGAATCGTAGGTAGAAGCAGCAGTTCACTGGAAAAGACCCTGAAATGGATAGGAAGCGAGAGGGTTATACCCCACCTTATCGATATCTCCGATCCAAGGGAATCAAGAAAGCTGATGCAAGAGTACGATATTGGCATCGTCGCCCTTCCGGAGAGAAAGAGTAGCTACAGGGCGGTGGAGACGGCGATAGGAGCCGGCCTGGATGCTGTGGACATCCTGGAGGAGTATCACCGCCGGCCTGATCCCTATGAGAAGGAGGGGATGGCAGCACCAGCAGGCATGAGCCTGGACGAATATGGGGAGTCACTGCACAAGAAGGCTATAGATTGCGGTGTTACCCTGCTGGACGGTATGGGATTTGCCCCCGGCCTCGCCAATGTCACCCTGGGCGAGGGGATCAGAAAGGTGGGGGCGAAGAGGGCGGTGGCCAGGGTAGGGGGCATTCCCAACCGAGAGGCAGCGGCACGCCACCCTCTGCAGTATATGATCACCTGGTCGTTTGATCATGTCCTGCGCGAGTACATGGTCAGGGTAAGGGTGCTGGAAAACGGCCTGGTCTCAGAGGTGGCGGCAACCTCGGGGCGGGAGAGGTTCCATTTCAATGAATGTGGCATGGACGAGGAGCTGGAGTGCGCCATCACCCCGGGGATGCCCAGCTTCCTTTACACCCACAGACATCTGGAAAGCTTCTCGGAGAAGACCATCCGCTGGCCGGGCCACTGGCAGGCCATCGACACCTTGAAAGAGTGCGGCCTTTTGGATATAGCCGAGATAAATTATGCCGGTCAGTCCGTCTCCCCGCGGGGCTTTTTCTTGAGGCTTATAGAGCCGAAGCTCAGGCCCCTGCCCGGCGATGAGGACGTCTGTGTGATGTGGAACAGTGCCTGGGGAACGAAAGAGCAAGCGGACAGCTTCATGTGGACTGGCCCCGATAGCAAGAATGGCATATCCGCTATGGCCAGGGTGACCAGCTCCTGTGCAGCAGTGGCAGCCAGGCTCTTAGTCCAGGGAAGGATTACGGAGAAGGGAATTGTGGCCCCGGAGGAGGCCTTCCTGGGTGGGGTCTATGTCGATCTCATGAGTGAGCTGAAGATAAGAGGGATCGACATAGTGGAAACGATAAAGCCGGTCCAGGCGACAGCTTCGCTGCCTGTTTGACCGGCAGGATGACGAAAAATTGAAAAGAAAAAATAGGAGAGCGAAAAAGGCGATAGCTATTGATTATAACTCTTCTTTCCGATTTTGGCTCCTTTTATCCCGCCCAGATGAAGGGAGTGATTCTATCCCGGCTGCAGGACATGCGGGCAAACAATGCCGATCGGATCACCTTCGTGGACATTGCCCACGACATACCCGCCCAGGACGTGAGGGCGGGAGCTTTTGCCCTCCTCTCCACAGCCAAGTTCTTCCCCCCAGGCACCATTCACATTGCAGTAGTTGATCCTGGCGTGGGTACAGCCAGGCGGTGCCTGGTGGTGGAAAGCGGCGGCCAGATATTCACTGGACCGGACAACGGCCTCCTCATTCCCGCTGCTCGCTCCCTGGGAAGGCCGACTGCCTATGAGATCACTACCCCTCCCGGGGCCTCCAGCACCTTTCACGGCCGGGACGTCTTCGCCCCTGCTGCCGCCCTCATTGCCGCCGGCCAGCCACCGGCCAGCCTCGGTCCCAAGGTAAGGCCAGTGGATATGGACTTTGGCGAGTCGAAGAAGACCGCTCGCGGCCTTGAGGCCACCATCATTTATGTTGACCGTTTCGGCAACCTCATTCTGAACCTGCAGCGGCTTCCCACGGGAGATATGATGCTCAAAGGGAATAGGCTGAAGAGGGTGAGGACCTATGCCGAGGGGCGGAGGATCGAACCGCTTATAACCCTGGGGAGTCATGGCTTTGCAGAAATTGCGATCAACCAGGGGAATGCCGCCGAGGCATTTTGCCTGAAGGCTGGTGATCGCATCGAGCTGGAGGAGATTTGAGTTGTTTGGAATAGAGTTCGTTCCCGATGAACCGGTATTGAAGATCGGCTATATGGCGAAGCTGGCAGAGGATGCCGGATTTAAAAATATCTGGATCACAGATCACTACAATAATCGAGATGTCTGGACTACCCTCGCAGTGCTGTCTTTGATGACCAATAAGATCTTGCTCGGAACGGGCGTCACCAACCCTTACACCAGGAGTGCGGCCATCACTGCCTCCAGCATCGCCTCCATAAACGAGCTCTCCAGCGGGCGGGCGATCCTGGGCATAGGTCCCGGGGACAAGGCCACATTCGATAAGATGGGGATCGAATGGGACAAGCCCCTTTCACGAGTGAAAGATTCCGTCCTGGCGATCAGAGCCTTCCTGGCAAAGGAGCAGGTCACCCAAGCGGGGTTCAAAGGGGCGCAGATGTCCTTTACCACCTCGAAGATACCGATCTATATCGGCGCTCAGGGGCCGAAGATGCTGGAGCTGGCCGGGGCGATCAGCGATGGGGTGCTCATCAATGCCTCTCATCCCGATGATTTCAAGTTCGCCGTGCCCATGATTCGAAAAGGGGCCCAGAAGGCCGGCCGCAAGCCCGAGGATGTGCAGGTATGCGCTTACGCCAGCTTCAGCGCTGATAAGGATCAGGCCAAAGCGGTGGGCGCCTCCAAGATCGTGGTGGCCTTCATCGTCGCCGGCTCGCCGGAGAACGTGCTGGAGAGGCACGGCATCGGCATGGATGAGGCGCGGGCCATATCGGAGGCCATATCCCGTTTCGACTTCAAAGGGGCAATGGATGCTGTGACCCCCAGGATGACCGAGGCCTTCTCCATATCCGGAGCGCCTGCGGACTGCAGGGCAAGGGTGGATGAGCTGCTGAAGACCGGAGTCACCCAGATTGTGGTCGGCTCGCCCATAGGCCCCAATAAGGAGAGCGCCATAAAGCTCATCGGAAAACAGGTCATTGGCAAATAGGCAAGAGAGAACAGTTTGCTATTCGCTGTTTCCTTGTCTTTGTGCCTTTGTGCCTCTGTGGCGAAATCGGTGTGCATGGGCCTCACCACCAAGACACCAAGGCACAAAGAAAATTTCTCGGTAGGACAATACCCACACAATTTAGCGAAGAGCCGAATAGGCAATAAGAACAGCAAAGGAATAAGGTCAATCGGAATTTCAAGGGGATTATGCGCGGTCTTTATATCGGGCGCTTTCAGCCCTATCACCTCGGCCATCAGGCGGTCTTAGAGGAGATCGCCCGAGAGGTTGACGAGATAGTGATAGTGATCGGTAGTGCCCAGGAGAGCCACGGTCCGGAAAACCCCTTCACCAGCGGGGAGAGGATGGAGATGATCTATGCCGCCCTGGGGAAGGGTGAGCTGCGTAAGATGTGCATTGTCACCACCCTGCAGGATATCAACCGCAACTCATTGTGGGTCTCACATCTGCAGTCCATGGTGCCCTGCTTTGACCTGGTCTACTCCAACAATCCCCTGGTCATCCGTCTCTTCTCCGAGGCGGGGGTGAAGGTGAAAAAGCCGCCCCTTTATCAGAGGGATGTGTACTCGGGATCGGCCATCCGCGCTCTCATGCGGGAGGGAGGAGACTGGGAGAGGCTGGTACCTAGAGCAGTGGCTGAGTTCATCCATGAGATCAATGGGGTGGAGCGGCTCTGTCAGGTGTCAAAGAGCGACAGCGTACCTTCCAAGGATTCGGCCTGATAACTCATGTACTCACATACACAAATCCATAGAATCGCAGCAGGTTAGAGCCCATCGCAACTAAAAATTTATTTGGATCTGTGCAAAAAATTGTATGCAGGAGATGCATTAAATGAAAGAGATGATTTTTATTTGTCTGATGATCGCCGGGGTAGCGATCTGTGGCTGCGCCCAGATAGAAGAGGGCAACGATAAGGGTAGTCTGGCAGCAGCCGGCCAGGTGAACAATGAGACCGTTAACATAACCAGCGGAAATATGACCTATCCCGCCTACCTTGCCGCACCGGCAGGAGAGGGCAAATGGCCGGGGGTGGTGATGATTCACTCCTTCAATGGCCTTGAGCCCGGCTATATCTCAATGGCCGACCAGCTTGCCATGAATGGATATGTGGTCATCGCTCCCCAGTGGCAGACCTTCAACCGCTCTCCGAGCGATGCGGTGGTGTCTGAGCTGATCGATGATTCAGTCGCCTACCTCAAAAGCCGTGAAGACGTACGGGGAGATCGTCTCGGTCTGACCGGATTTTGCGCCGGCGGAAGATATACCATGCTCCTCTTGCCGCAGATGAGCCAGTCGTTCAGCTCTGGAGTCGCTTGGTACGGCTTCCCTTACCGAGGGCCTGATAACCAGTCCAGGCCCATAGATTTCATATCTCAGCTTGAGGATCCCATGCTCATCATTCACGGCACCTATGATCAGCCCAGCAATATCTCGGAGATATATCAGTACGCTGCTAGGCTGAATGCCACAGGAAAGTACTTCGAGATGAAGGTCTATCAGGGTGAGCCGCATGGCTTCATGATCAAGGATGGCCAGCTCTCTCAGAGCTCCCCAGCGAAGGATGCCTTCTGGCAGATGACAAGCTTCTTTGATAGGACGCTGAAATAGGAAAGACCTTCGAGGAGGGCACGGGATATGGTCGAGGTTGGAGATATTGCCCCGGATTTCTGCCTGCCGATGGCAACGGGGGAGGAGTTCTGCTTAAAAGAGTATAAGAAGGGATGGCTGGTCTTGTACTTCTATCCCAAGGACAACACCAGCGGCTGCACCAGGGAAGCAGTGGACTTCACCGCTCATCTGCCGGATTTCCACCGGCTCGGTGCAGAGGTGGTGGGAATCAGTAGGGATAGCCCTGCAAGCCACGAGAAGTTCGCTGCCAAGCATGGCCTGGGAGTGACGCTCTTGAGCGATCAGGACCATAAGGTCACGGAGGCTTATGGGGCCTGGGCTTTGAAGAAGATGTACGGCAAAGAGAGCTATGGCGTCATCAGATCCACCTTCCTCATCGATCCAGAGGGAAAGATAGCCCACATCTGGAGAAAGGTTATGGTGGACGGCCACGCAGATGCAGTACTGAAAAGACTTCAGAAGCTGCAAGAAACATAAGGTCTGAGGAGAAGAATAGAGGGTCTGAATAGCAAAATCAATGGAGCAAGAAGAGCGGATGAAACGCCCTCTCTTCTGCCCATAGTCCCCGACTAATTCAATATCTCATCTGATTCAGGTCACCTTTTTAGATCTCTATCCTTTTGGATCTTTCTTTAGACCTACCATGATGCCTACATTATATCTTCGGTGTTAAGCGAGGTCACCGCGGGCTCAAGAGCGCTGGGCGAGGCATTGCCTGCGGATGCATCGTCCTTGGTCTGCTTATTGAGCCTCTCTCTCATAGCATCAAGCCTTGCCTTTGTAGCGCTGACGCTGGCATTGATGCTTTGAGCCACAGTGGCGTTCTGGGCGGTGGTATTGTTGGCCGGTGTCCCGGCTACCGCTCTCTCATCAGCCGCTGCCCCAGCCACGGGCAGCGCCTGAACTGCTTGACCGGCAGGCTGAGCTGTGCTCGCATTAACTGGCTGTGCCGTCCCATAGACCTGCTCATTTGTAAGCTGGGTGTAGTCGTTATCAAAGTCGATGACTATGGGACTGTCTGTGTAATAACCATACACCAGAGCTGCGGGTCTGCTCTGCAGAGAGATGCCGCTGAAGCCCACCAGCACCCGGTCCTGGCTTGCCTTCCCAGGAGCTATGACCTCTGTATCGAATCCCGCCGTAGCACTGTATGGCCAGCCCCACTGATCAAGAAGTACGAAATTCTCCGGGCTGAATACCACATCCTGGGTACCATTGTTCTGGCCGCGGACCTGAACCACAATCCCCTGCTCGTCTGGATTGATAAGCCAATCAGTGATCCCATAGTATCTTATCAGCAGATCCTGGTTGCTTGCTTTAGGTGTGGCCCACCAGTTGATATTGATTGGCCTTCCGCCCATAGGAGTGGCAGTGATCATCTTGAATAGGCTATCTCTTGGAACCAGGAAGTAGACCAGTTGCCTTCTCTCATTCAGGGGTTTGTACATCACGGGATCATAAACAGCATCATACTGATCCATCATCTGATATGTGGCATTTGGGGCGTTGAGAAGCCCGGTATCCACCTTCAGGATCTCCTCGCTGGAATTTAATTCATAAGGCATCCTGATAGCCCCAAACAGGATGACTGTAGCATTTCCATCGCTGGCCTGCAGAGGGTAGGCTCCTGCCATGCCCATAGTCAGAGCCAGTAAGAAGGCCGGAATGATTATACACATCTTATTCATCGAAATATCCCCACTTTTGCCATCTGTTCTCATAGTATGGTTGACTTCATGCTCTCTGCCTTGATCTGCATTTTTCCATAGTCTGCATTTTATCATCCGGTTATATACATTTTATCCAGGAACCTATATCCCTGACTATATGTTCATGACTCTGCATACAACCCTCCCTCTCACATCAATGAACATGCCCAGAAGGCCTATTGGGAAACCTATATCTCCCTGTTCCATCATATCGAGTGGCGGTGTTCTCAATTGTCAATGCCAATCCTTGTAACCTGCGGTCTTCCTTACGCCAACGGGCCCTGCCACCTGGGCCACCTAAGGACCTATGTACCAGCGGACATCTTCGTCCGAGGATTGAGAAAGATGGGCAAAGAGGTCCTCTTTGTCTGCGGCTCGGATGCCCACGGCACGCCCATCGTGGTCAATGCCGAGGCCCAGGGACTGACTCCCAAGGCTCTGGCCACCAAGTATCATCACCACTTCGATGAGATCTTTCATGGTATGGAGGTCGATTTCGACTTCTTTGGCGATACCGATGATCCGGCCTGTCACAACCGCACCAAAGAGATTGTAGAAGCCCTAATGGAGAACGGCTATGTCTATCCCAGGGAGATCGATCTGGCTTACTGCCCCAAATGCGAGCGATTCCTGCCGGATAGATATGTGGAAGGAGAGTGCCCCTACTGTGGCAAGCCCGCCCGGGGCGATGAATGCGACATGGGCTGCGGCCGTCACCTGGAGCCAGGGGAGATCAAGAATGCCATCTGCAAGGTCTGCGGTGGCAGGGCAGAATATCGCAAACAGACCCACTACTTCTTCCGGCTCTCAGGATTTAGGGACTTTTTGCTCCAGTATCTGCAGACCCTGGGAGGGACCGCCTCGGCCAGGAACTATGCCGCAGAATGGGTGCGCTCGGAGCTCAAAGACTGGTGCATAACCCGCAATATGGCCTGGGGGGTACGGTTCCCAGGCAGCGACGACCTGGTGGTATATGTCTGGGTGGACGCTCCCATAGGGTATATCGCCTTCACTGAGGAGTGGTGCATGAGATCTGGCCGGGACTGGGAGGACTACTGGAAAAAACCATCCCAGATCATTCACTTCATCGGCGGAGATATCGTCTATCATCACTGCATCTTTTGGCCGGCGATGCTTAAGGGAGCGGGGTACACCCTCCCTTCGGCAGTGGTCGCCAGCGGCATGCTGAAGATCGATGATAAGAAGTTCTCCAAATCCCGGGGCAATGTCATCTGGGTGAAGGACGACTACCTGGATCGAGGGCTTCATCCCGATCTGCTCCGCTATTATCTGGCCAGCTATACTGCCCATAACAAGGAGGTCAACTTTGCCTGGAACATATTCGCCGATAAGGTCAACTCCGAGCTGGTGGGGGCTTTCGGCAATTTCCTCAACCGCGCTCTCACCTTTAGCGTGAAGAACTTCGAGGGAAAAGTTCCTGAGGGCGATATCGATGCTGATGTTCTGGCCAGAATCGAAGAGACCGTGATTGAGGTCGAATCCGCCATGGTGGAGTATGAGTTCAAGAAGGCAGCTGATAGCGTGATGACGCTGGCCGATTATGGGAACACCTACTTCCAGAGCCATGAGCCCTGGAAGCTGGTGCGAAGCAATAAAGAGGACGCGGGCTCGGTTCTGCGAAGCTGCCTGCAGATCGCTAAAGCTCTGGTCATTCTGATGGAGCCGTTCATGCCGGCAAAGATGCAGGAAGCCTGGAAGCAGCTGGGCATGCCCGGAGAGGTCAGGGAGAGAGCCTTTAAAGATGCTATCGACCCCCTGCCCTCTGGCCAGGGCCTGGGCACTCCCGAGATCCTTTTCAACCGCCTGGAAGAGAAATTCGTCAAGGATCTGGAGGGCATCTTCAAAAAAAGGATGAAAGAGGCCCAATCCAAAGGGAAAGAAAAAGCAGAGAAGAAGGAAGAGATCTCCTTTGAGGATTTCCAGTCCCTGGATATAAGAATCGGGGAGATCAAGAAGGCAGAGGCCATCAAAGGCTCGAATAAGCTTCTAAAGCTCAACGTAGATATAGGGGGAGAGGTCCGCCAGGTGGTAGCTGGCATCGCCCAGTCATATTCACTGGACGATCTGGTGGGAACACAGGTGGTGGTTCTGGTCAATTTGAAGCCTGCCAAGCTCTTCGGCATAGAGTCACAGGCTATGCTCTTAGCGGCGGACGTAGCTGGCAGAGCTGTGCTTCTAAGGCCGAGAGAGGATGTGGAAACGGGAACCAAGGTACGTTAGGAGGTTGTTATTTTGCTCCAGATAGAGAATCTTTCCAAGACTTACAGGCTAAGAGACAGGGATATAGAAGCCCTGAAGAACATAAGCTTCACCGCCCAGCCGGGCGAGATTTTGGGAATAGTGGGCAAGAGTGGTGGCGGAAAGAGCACCTTGATGAAGATCCTGCGAGGCATGGAGAGCTTTGATTCTGGCAAGATCGCTCTGGATGGTATCACTATCACTCCGGCCTCCAGCGGGGAGGAGATAAGGGCGCAGATGGCGGCCACCGCCATACACCTGCAGAGGGATTTCGCCCTCTGGACGGAATCAGCCCTTAATAACGTAGTGCGCAGAGTTCATTCACGCAAGACCGGCTATGAGGTTCTGCCCATACCCGAGAATGCCGATTACGATGAGATGTACAAAGAGGGTCTCTTCTACCTCAGCCTGGTAGGCCTGGAGAAGAAGGCCAGCCACCTGGCTACCATCCTCAGCGGGGGAGAAAAGCAGAGGCTCGTGATCGCCAGGCAGCTGGCCAAAAAGCCCAATATCCTATTGCTGGACGAGCCAGCTACCATGGCCTGCCCGGCGACAAAGCAGGAGGTTTTGGATGCCATCAAGAACGTCCGGGATAAGCTAGGCCTAACCATCGTCGTCGTCTCTCATCTGCCGGAGATCCATGAGTACCTGGCGGACAGGTTGATCTGGCTGGAGAAGGGTGAGATCGTGGCTGATGGAAAGCCAGGAGAGATCCTGAAGAGATTCCTGGCAGGAATTGGAAAGCCAGAGCCTCTGGCGCCAAGAAGGAATCTGGGACCATTGATCAAGGTGAGGGATCTCTCCAAGAGGTGCTGCCAGGTCTGTACGGGAGAGGTTCTTGACGTACTGCGCATCCAGAAGCTTAACTTCGATATAAACAAAGGGGAGATCACCTCATTCATAGGCAACAGCGGCGGTGGAAAGACCACCCTCCTCAAGATGATGCAAGGGATCAGAATGCCGGATGAGGGAGCAGTCTATTACCGCTATGGTGATGACTGGGTAGATATGCTCACCTACTCTCCCCAGAGGATGAATGTCCGCAGAACTCTGGGCGTCATGTATCAGGAGTTCGCCCTTTATGCTGGGGAGACGATCATCGATCAGATCGCTTATCAGATGGGCGTCAAGAGCACAGATGTCATCAGTTATGCCCGTTCCGTGGCCGAAGAGATGGGCATAAGCGACAAGGTGTTGGATGTCATCTATGCGTTGACGGATATGTCCGAGGAAGATGCCAAGTCTGCCTTGGAGGCTCTGGGTCTTACCAGGGAGATATTCAAGGATCTATTCCCCCGCTTTCCCAACTCCGAGGCGCAAAAGTTCGCCGAGCCGATCTTCGACCTGCTCTCATTGGATAAGAGTGTGATGTGGAAGCTTCCCAGGCAGCTGTCCGGCGGGGAGCTGGTGAGGGCCTCTTTGGCCATTCTCCTCGCCGCCCGGCCGGAGGTCATGATTCTGGATGAGCCGTTTGGAGATATCGATCCCATCACTTTGCGAGAGGTCTCCAATGCCATTAAAAAGATCAACTCGGAGTTCGGGACGACCATCATCCTGGTGAGCCATCATGTGGATTTCGTCAAGGAGGTTTCTCACCGGGCTATACTAATGGAGAACGGGGCGCTGATTGCGGACGGAGATCCGCTTGAGGTCTGCAATGCCTTCCTCTCTCGCTGTAATGCCCCCTATCTGAGAAGCATGCGGGAGCGCTATGCCATTCATGGATGATCGTTGATGGATTCGGATACGGAAGAGATCTACCGTCAGGTGGCAGAGAGCGTATCACCTGAAGAGTTTGAGGAGAGGGTGAAGGAGAAAGTGGCCCTCATGGCCGGGCTATGCGACTCCCGGACTGCTGCCATGCTGGTGGCCAGGGACCTGGGCAGCCCTGAGGTGCTGACCAAGATCGGGAGCATCAGGCCTGAAATGGGAAATGTCACCTTCACTGGAAGGGTGATTGCCGTCACCCCAGTACGGGAGTTTCAGCGGTCGGACGGATCTCTTGGCAGGGTGGCCAATATCACCCTGGGAGATGAGACTGGGTCGGTTCGTGTCGCCCTCTGGGATGAGAGGGCAGAGCTGGTCAAGTCAGGAGATATTGTCCTGGACCAGTGCCTCAAGGTTAGGGGAATGGCCAAAGAGGGATATGCGGGAACCGAGATCAGCCTGGGCAGAAGCGGCGGATTGGAGGAGATAGACCAGGATATTCATCCCCGGATCACCCCTTATAAGATCGGTGAGCTGAAGAAGGATATGAGCGGTATCAACCTTCTGGCAGTGATCGTCGACCCAGGAGAGATAAGGGAGTTCGAACGCCGGGATGGAGGCAAAGGCCAGGTTCGGGGGGTGACACTAGGGGACGAGACTGGCAAGATCCGGCTAACCCTGTGGGATGAGCAGGCCAAGATGCCTCTGATCAAAGGGGAGACCCTGGAGGTCCTGGGAGGATCGGTGCGGGAGAGGTACAGCCTGCTGGAGATCCAGGCATCTGGGAGCACGATCATCCGCAAGAGCAACAAAAGACTGGACTTCTCCGAGAAGATGACCTCCATCGCCCAGCTGAAAGAGGGAATGCTCTGCAGCGTATTCGGCTTTGTCTCCGGCCTGGGAGAGGTGCGGGAGTTTCAGAGGGATGACGGCAGTGCGGGACGGGTGGCGAATATCTACATCTCCGATGATTCCGGTCGGATCCGGGCAGCTTTATGGGGAGAACATGTCGATCGATTGTCAGGGGTAGACCTTGGGTACAGGGTGGAGATCATCGATGCACAGGTCAAGAGTGGCTGGAATGAAGGACTGGAGCTCTCCTGCGGTTGGCGCACCAGGATTACTTTCGCCCCGCCTGGGTAAGGAAGTTAAGTAAGTTATGAGAAGATCTAGCAGAGGAACTGTGAAGATGGCAATAAAACTACTGGAAGACCTGCCGGGCGTGGGACCAGCCACTGCGGAAAAGCTGCGCGAAGCGGGATTCAACTCGATCGAAGCCATTGCTGTCGCCTCTCCCGGTGAGCTGGTTACAGCGGCGGAGGTGGGTGAGTCCACTGCTGCTAAGATCATTGCCGGTGCCAGAGAAGCGGCAGACGTAGGTGGCTTTGAGACCGGCGATCGCATCCTGGAGCGGAGAAAGCAGGTGGGCAAGGTCACTACCGGCTGCAAGGGCTTCAATGAGCTGCTGGGTGGTGGCATGGAGACTCAGGCCATCGTGGAGCTTTACGGTGAGTTCGGATGCGGTAAGACCCAGGTCGCCCACCAGATGGCAGTTAACGTCCAGCTGCCGATGGAGATGGGCGGGCTGAACGGCTCTGTGATCATAATCGATACTGAAAACACCTTCCGGCCGGAGCGTATCGACCAGATGGTAAAAGGGCTGCCACCTGCACCCGACGGCCGGATCTGGGAGACGGAGGATTTTTTAAAGAACATCAATGTGGCTCGAGCCTTCAACTCCAATCACCAGATCCTCCTGGCGGAGAGTGCCATGGACCTGGCGGAGAAGGTCAGGGATTCTGAGAGGCCGGTCCGGCTGCTCATCGTGGACTCGGTGACAGCCCACTTCCGGGCGGAGTATGTAGGGCGAGGCACATTGGCCGACCGCCAGCAGAAGCTCAATAAACACCTGCACGACCTGATGCGCTTTGGTGACCTGAACAATGCCCTGATCCTGGTGACAAACCAGGTCATGGCCAAGCCGGATACCTTCTTCGGAGATCCGACCAAGCCGGTGGGAGGGCACGTTCTGGGCCATACCTCCACCTTCCGCATCTACCTGCGAAAGTCCAAAGGGGAGAAACGTATCGCTCGCCTGGTGGATTCGCCCAACCTGCCGGATGGGGAGGCGGTCTTCTCGGTGACAACAGAAGGATTGAGGGACTGAAGACGAGAAAGGAAGGGTCGAGGAGAAGAAAGAAAAGGTGAGGGAGGAGGGGGTGATCCGAGGATGCAGGAGGTGAGGTGCCTTATTCCCGGATCGCCACTTCTACTATCAGCTTTAAAGAGATATAGACGATTGTGACAAGAAGTTGTCTATAATGTAGAGAAAGTAAATGATTCCATTGCATCTCCTCTTTTTCTTCTTTTTGACGCATCCTGCATTGAGGCATCTCAACCCAAAGCTTTAACGTCTCCAGCGCTCTCTTTCTGCCATGAATCTCGGTCGCCTCTTCAAACCGAAAATGAAACCACGCATAGCGGAAAGCCCGCCGTTCAACTACCTGGACCTGAGGAGCAAGCCCTTCTACATCGTGGCCTCGGTGGAGGTGGGCAATACCACCACCAAGAGCATTCTTACTGCTACCGATCTGAATACCGGCAAGACCTACATCGTGAACAAGACGGTGAAGATGACCAGAGACGTGAGGCCGCCAAAAGCAGGAGAGGAGATCTTTGCCCATACCATCAACGGCACTCCACTCACCAAGGAGTCCGTGGCCGAGCTGGTGAAAGACACTCTGATTGAGAGCCATGATAGAGCCCGGCTGGATATCAAGACCGATCTGAACTTCGTGGTGCGCTCAACCGGAGTGGTGGCCGAGCTTGACTCACCTGAGCAGGTAGGAATATTCATTCAGGCCCTGGCCCAGGGCTGCCTCGATGCCGGCGTCCCTCCCCGGCTCATGACCCCGGCGATGAGCATACACAACATTCTGGATAAGTTTAAGAAATACACCATGATCGAGAAGGTCATATTCATGGGAGCAGTGGCCTCCTGCTTCCCCCCCCAGGGGTCCACCGGAGTGGAAGTGGTGGCCAATGAGATGGAAGGTGAGCTTGCCACCGCAGGAATAAAGGAGGGCAGCCGCTGGACGGACGTGGACTTTAGGAATCCCTGCCTCTCCATGGACTTCGGCACCACCCTGGACGGTAGGGTGACCAGCGAGGAGCTGCCCTATGCTCACACCATAGGCAATTTACTGGGCCTGGCTGGGGCCATACCCGACGCAGTGGTCCAGGGCACGGGGCTGGTGGACAGGAAGATAGGGGCTACCCTGGACATATTCGATGCCGGCCTGAAGCCTGATTATGGTAAGGAGGCCCAGGCTTATGCCGATCAGATCGACGAGCTGGTGATCATCGAGAAGGTCCCGCTCAGTCGCAAAAAATACGGCCTCGTGCCGGTGAACCCAGATGCTGCGGCCAAGAACAATGTGGTCCTCATCGGCTGTGACGTGGGGGTAAACGGTAGCGGCCTGGAGAAGCTCTCCGGAATCGGCGCGGATATCAACAGCGCTAAATCCCGCGATCTGAAGATTCTCTTTGGCACTCTGGACCTGGCCATGGCTCGGGTGGCCCGCCGGCTGGTTCAGGTAGGGGTCGAGGAGGGAATCGTCACCAGCAATACCGCCATTGGAGTTACCGGCAGAGCAGGTATCACCGGCAATAAGCCCCGTTTGATCTTAGAAGAGATAGATAAGCTCGGCCTGTATGATCATACCGACCGAAATGTGGTCTTCGTGGACGATGGCCTGGCTAGAGGAGCAGCGGTGATGGCCCGCTGCATGAACTCCATGGGAACTCCCAGAAATCCGTTGGGTGGGCTGCGCAAAGGAGGTTGTATTCTCAAGAAGAGGATGAGCTATGAGGTGGAGAAAGGTCTGGTCCCTGCGCCTCAGGAAGCCCGTCCAGATAGGGACACCCACGATTACTTCGAGGGAGGTCATAAGAGAGAATGAGAAGAGATCGAGCTGATGATGCCGCCCCTTAAATCATACCCTAAGGCCCAGGCCGGGGAGGAAATTCCCGTATCTGTGCTGGCAGTAGAAGAGCAAGAGGAGAGGATATGGATCTCTCTCCATGCGATTTCCCCCAGCAAGTTTCCTCCTTGCATAAAGAATATAATCAGCTGCCCTGGAGGCGAAAAAGGCATGCACAGGAGAGGAGCGATCCTGGCCTCGTTCCTTGGCCAATGCGGCTGGAGCGATGAGGAGGCAGTCTCCCTCTGGCGGAATGCCATATCTGCGGAGGAGAGGATCTATAGGAAATGGTTTGGAAAGATGAACTGCCCGAAGTGCGAGACCATGAAAAGGCAGAGCAAGGGTTATCCCGAGCTGGGGATTGAGGACCTTGAACTATGCCAGCCGGATGAGAAGTGCCAGAGGATCAATAGTCCATTGGAATATGCGGCAGATCTGTTCACCGAAGAGGATCTCTCTCGGGGAAGACAGGAGCACATTCGAACTATATTTTTGGCCCGCCTCTTCAATTGGAAGACCGGCAGAGAGTTCTCTATCGACCTGACGAGAGAGGAGAAAGAGCACCTAGAGAGCCTAAAGAATAAGCAGATTGAGACGGATAGCGCTAACAGCACCCTCATCTTCACCTGGGCCAAATCCAGAGGAAGGCTTCGTCCCAAGTTTAGTCTTATGGAGACGGATCTCCCCCGAAGGCGAATGCTATCCGAGCTTCTTTAGTGGATCGCTCTATTTTGAGTTTGGCGGAAAAAAGAGGAACGCCAGCAACAGCAATTGATGCATCAGATCAATTGGTCTATGCTGGATTTTATCCCTGATTTTCCTCTGTCGCCTCGAGACGGGTTTCAAGGACCGGTTCGAGGACATTTATCTGCAGAGCATTGTTGAAGGTCTCGCTTCCCAATAATGATGCCGCCGATATGCTGACGCTGTATTTGCCCGGAGGGACGCTGGCATTCCAGATGCCTGTGTATTCATTCCCAGAGCCTTTGATCAAGACCACATTTCCCGAATTGACGCCCGTGGCATTCCTGATAGTAGCGCTGGCTGTGATGCGGTTTTGGCTATCGGAAGCGCTAATGTTATATCCTGCATTCTGTCCCTCACCGGCGGTATCAAAGACGGCGGTGATATTAACGCTGCTGCCAGCGGTCACATTAACGGGATCAGCATTGATGCTAACCAGGACTATTGCAGGCCTAAAAGGAATATTGGCAGCGGATTCTGCCGGAGTGGAAGCGGCAACTGCAGTGCTCTTTGCCATATCTTGCTTCTCTTCGGATTCTCTCTCAAACTGAGAGCTGGTCATGCGTGCTGCCTTTGGCCCGTAATCCTGTGGTGTTTCATTGATGGGAATGCCCTCCAGGAAGCTGATCGCGCTTTTTGACCAGTCCTCTTCTTTAGAGCAGGTTGAACATGCAGCTGATGCGCTGAAGCTCAGGTTAGCTATGATCATTATGATGATGCTAAGCGATATTAACGCAGATTTTTTCATGTATTCTCCTCGTGTATTATGATGCCCGGATGTTTTGATACAAGCAGGCTCCTAGTGCCCCCGATTGCACTTTATTTATATCATCCTAGCGCCCGAGAATGCCCCCGGAGATATGTCTCTCATCCATCCCGCAGAAATGCACGAGGTGACAGAAATGAAGATCGCTCTTCAGAGCAAAGATATCATATACTATGATTCTGCGGCAATATCATTCCCCCTCTATCCTTCTCTTCCATTCCTCTGCCTCTTTTGCCAGTTCCGGCTTTCCCAGCACCGAGGCCACAGATCCAATGGCCTCCAGATAGCGCACCATCTGGTCCAAGTAGTTGATCAGATCGCCCTGATAAGCATACATTCCATATCGATCGCTGAAGTAGTTGATGATCTCCTCCGGGCTCTTGCCCTCCCCCCGCAGGTCGAGAATGCATAACGATATGCTCTTTTGCACACAGCCGCAGTAGGGAGCCTCCTTGCAGCTGCAGCGGAGAAAGTCGCGGATGAAGTCCAGGCAGTATCTCTGAATCCTCCACTCCAGCTGATTCAGGTCGGAGCTGCTTAACAGATCCAAAAACGAGCCGTGCATTGCCCTCTGGGAGATCTGCATATGCAATTTAGTTGATATGTGCTCGGCAAACTTCAGATAGAGAGCCTCGAAACTCTCCAGCTCCACCCCCACCTCCAGAGCAGGTCTGCCTTTCCCGATCCACTTGGCAATCAGATTTGTCTGATCTGGAGTGAGAAAATGCGCCGCTGCTGCTGCTCCCAGGCGAGTGGGCTCAAAGCCTCGCACCAGACCTGCCCTCTCCAGGGAACGCAGGGCGCTGTCCAGGTCATCCAGGCCCAGGGTCAAGTCATGCAACCTCTCCAGCTCCTGGCGGGACCTGGCAGCCACCGCATTGGCCAAGACCTCCTCTTGCTGCTGCTCATCCGTGAACTCCGGGGCCACATCCTCCATGGCGCCGTGCAGAAGGGCAAGCGCCACCTCATCCTCAGACTCCCCCCGGCCCGAAGAGAAGCGGCGGCCCGGCTCGGCCAGGATGTAGACCAACCCCAGGTCATGATAGCCCGGCCTGCCCGCCCTCCCCAGCATCTGGTTGAACTCATGCACATTAAGCCAGTTTATCCCCATGGCCAGTGACTCGAAGACCACCTGGGAGGCGGGAAAGTCCACCCCAGCGGCCAGTGCCGCCGTCGTCACAACCGTATTTATCTTCCCCTGGCCAAAAAGCTCCTCTATCCTCTTTCTCTCTGGATACTGCAGGCCAGCATGGTAGGCTACTGCTCCGGGTATGGCCTGGGCAAGGTTATAGCAGTTCTTGCGGGAGTTGGTGAATACTATGGTCTGTCCGTGGTAGCCGGTGGATGAGGTCAGCCTCTCAGCCTGGTTGGCCAGCTCTCTCAATAACTTTCTCTTCTCTTTTCCCGAAGAGAAGATGAGGTGGCGCTCAATGGGCACCGGCCGGACCTCGTACTCCACCAAGGCAGCATTCAGCCTTCTGGCCAGGGCCTTTGGATTTCCCACTGTAGCGGATAAAAAGATGAACTGCGCCTCAGGAGCGGCATTTCTCAGGCGGGCGATCATCCCCGCCAGACGGTGGCCGCGCTCAGCATCCTCCAGCATATGCACCTCATCTATCACCACCGTTCCCACCTTCCCCAGGCTCTTTTTTGTGCGGATCACCTGATCTATGCCCTCGTAGGTCCCAGCGATGATGTCCGCGTTCAGGCTCTGAGCGATCTTCCTGCTCTTTCCCAGGCGGATGCGGCTTGTACCCACCCGGATGGAGGTCTGAAACCCCAGCTCGCTATAGAGAGAGAGCTGATCATACTTCTGATTGGCCAGGGCCACCAGGGGTACCAGAAAGAGGAGTTTGCCCTTTCCCTGCAGAAGATTATTGACCCCCGCCATCTCTCCGATAAGGCTCTTGCCGGTAGCAGTAGCCGATACAACCAGCTGGCTTTTTCCTTCCAGGAGGCCGGCTGTGATCGACCTGGACTGGACGGGCAGGAGTTTTGTCAGCCTGCGGCGCAAAAGCTCCTTGAGAGGGCGGGGCATATCGATTGAATCCAGGGGCAGACCAGCATCCTCCTGGCTAGCAGGGATGAGGTCAAACCGGGTCAGCTCGGGCTCAAGCTTCTGCAAATAGAGCAGACCGATGACATCATCCAAGGATCGCCTCTTTTTCAGGATCCTGGCCAGATGGGACTTGGCAGGACGGCTCAGATGATGAAAATCAGCCTCTCTGAGAAGCTCTGCTGCTGCACAGTTCTCGCAGATTCTAGCCCCCTTGTAGGTTATGGCATCCGGCCCCACATAGGTCACCCTCTTCTGTCCTAGACAGTGGCCACAGACCTGGACGAAGCGATAGGGAAGCTGGTAGGAGTCCAGAAGCTCCAAAAATTTATTCTCCAGTGCTGAGTCTCCCCGGACAAGATAGATGGCCCCCGCTTTGCGGAGCATCCTCATGGCATCCTCCGGAGGAAGGTACCTCTCCGCTTCATTCTCCTTTCTGACCAGGAACTTGAAGACCCTTGGGCCCTGGGGCATATCTTTCAGGCGCAGATGGCCCTCGAAGAGAACCTTATCCCCGCTCTGGGGCAATAGAATTATGCGAGACCTATCTGCCTGGGCTAGAACCTGAAAAGTCATTTTTGAAATCTGCGAATCCAATTCAGCTAAGGGAGAGGTCTATGAGCTCGTACTTCAGGCCCTCGGATTCCAGGCGAGTGAGAAGACCGGGAATCTGCTCGTCCACGCTCACCACCAGAGAACTGATGCCATGATATGCTGCTTCCACCGCGAACTCCTTGGCTCCGAAGAGCACATCAGGCTCCCGTCCGACCTTTCTCAAAGCCACCAGGGCCTCGATCCCCAGGCACCCCACCATCCTCTCCTCCAAGAGCAAGCCTTTCAAGACCTCCAGGTCGACACCTCTCGATCCCCCTATCTGCACCCGGGGGACCTTGCACAGGGTAACCCTCCCTTCCTCCAGGCTTATCATTCCCCGCAGGTCTGAGATGCCCACATCTTCTCCTTTGCGAACGCTGGCGATGACAATGCCGCTGGCCTCTATATCATCCTTTTTATTGGCATACAATAGCCCACCTCTCATCTCCAGCGATACCCTCTCCCCCTCGACCAGATCGGATTCTGCTATCGCCGTCCAGACGGAAACATGGCTGATGATCTCCTCCATCACCACCCTAGCATATCGCTTCAGCTCGGCAGCGCTCTCCAGCAGCCACTCCACTCCCTCTTTGGTGATGCTATAACGCATCCGGCCATCCGTGGTCACCAGGCCGTCTGCCACCAGCTCCTTGATATACTCGGAGATCGCCTGCGGGGTGACACCTAGTTTGTTTGCTACCTCCTTTTGCCGCAGGTTGGGCTGGTGGGCGGCGATTTCGACCAGAATCTGAAAACGAGAGCTTTCCCTCTTGCTCTGCAGCACATTGGCCATCAGAAATCCTCTTCATAAGGCTCTATCCGCTGCCCTCGGACTGCCAAGCCTTCTGCCCTCTTGGCCACACCGCGAATGAAGATCTGACTGAGTCCCAGCTCCCGAGAGAGGTTGGAAAGAGAGTTGTTGCCTTTGTTGACCATCTTCTGCAGCTTCTCAGTCACATCCCTCAGCTCTTCATCGGACATAAAGGTGAGACTGATCAGTTCGCTCAGATCTTCCATGGTCGCTTGGAAGTTGGCCTGGATACGGGAGTAAGTGGAATGATACTCCTTCTCCGGGCTGGCACCGGGCTCAGGCACTCTCCATTTTGTCTCAATCAGGCCGCTCTTGCGCAGAAGGGCCACGCTTCTGTGGACGCCGGCCTCATCACCGAAAATATCCGCTAGCTCCCGCTCAGTGCGCCATTCCCGGCTAAGCTCATCGAATATCTTCTTATGGACGGCTGAGCCGAAGGCCTGCAATAATGGAACCAAATCTGATGGATCATTGATGATCCTTGTTCTTTTTCCAGTCACAAGAACCTCGCGGTGATATCTAGGATTGACATTATGTCTTTTCTTTGATAAAGCTTTTGAGGATCAGATCAGCCTGATCGTCTCCAGGTTCATTGGAGCCATGGTGGGAATCCGGTATCTTTTATAGACGGAGCTGGCCAAATCCAGGCAGTTGCCCTCTTCGCCGTGGTTGGTCAGAACCCGGCCCGGCTTGGGATAGATGCGCCGCAGGTACTCCATGAGCTGCTGGCGATCGGAGTGACCGGAGAAGCCATCGACTGTGGTCACCTCCAGATTGATCTTCACCGTCTGGGTCTTTCCATCCACAGATAGAGGTACCTCCTTCCAGCCCTTTTGAATCCGCCTGCCTAAGGTTCCCTCCGCCTGATAGCCGACGATGACCAGGGTATTCTTCTCATCCGGGCCCAGGCGCTTGAGATACTCTATCACCGGCCCGCCATTGAGCATGCCGCTCGTCGCCAGGATCACGCAGGGCGGACCCTCCACTATCTCCGTCCTCTGTTTGGGAGACTCCACCTGGACAAAGCACTCTGCCAGGAATGGATTGATTCCCTTATGAAATATCAGGTCCCGCAGATCGTTATTGAGGTACTCTGGATAGGTGGTATGAATGGCAGTGGCCTCATAGATCATGCCGTCAAGGCATACTGGCACCTCATCAATAACCTTCTTTCTAATGGCCTCCTCTAATACCACCATCACCTCCTGGCTGCGGCCCACAGAGAAGGCGGGGATGATGACCTTGCCTCCCCGGTTGATGGTCTCTCGCACCACCTTGATCAGATTGGCCTCTGCCTCCTTACGAGAAGGCTGGATGCTGTTCGCTCCTCCGTAGGTGGCCTCGGTGACCAGGGTTTCCAGACGGGGGAAATTGCATACCGCCGGATCGAAAAGCCTGGTCCTCTCGAACTTGTAGTCTCCAGTGAAGGCCACATTGTACAGGCCGTCACCGATATGGAAATGGGCTATGGATGAACCCAATATGTGCCCGGCGTTGTGCATAGTCAGCTTGGTATCCGGGGCAATGTCGGTGACATCACCATAATTCAGGGTGATGGTATGCTTCAGGGCCTCGCGAATCATTCCCGAGTCGTAGGGAAGACGGTTCCCTTCCCGGCCGGCGATCTCGATGTAGTCCAGCTGCAAGAGAACGAAAAGATCCCTGGTGGGCGGGGTGCAGTAGATAGGCCCTTCATAGCCGTACTTATAGAGCATGGGAACAAGGCCAGCATGGTCCAGGTGAGCATGGGTCAGAACCACCGCATCGATCTGATTCAAGGGATAGACCTCAGGCACATAGAGATAGGGGGTGGCCGAGTCATCCGATCCCACATTTATTCCGCAATCGATGATGATCCGCGACTCGGGAGTGGAGAGGAGCATGCAGCTTCTGCCCACCTCGCGGCAGCCGCCTAAGGTGGTTATTCTCACCCACTGATCCTTGGAGGCAATATCTCGGTGGATCTTTCTGCCCACAGTGCGCAAGATGCTCTTTCTCTCGCTCTGTACGCTGCGCAGGTAATCCTTGATGTTGGCAATGGTTGCAGATCTCACCGGTGGGGTTCTGACCACCTTTGGCGTCCAGCCGATGAGCTTTGTAATCTCTCGCAGGGTGGCACCATGGCGGCCGATTACCAGCCCGGGCTTCTCTGCCTCGATCTGCACCTCTCCGGTCTCACCATCGAAGTAATAGTTGGTCAGGACCGCCTCTTTGGGCACGACCTCCTGAATCTTGATTATGGCCGCTTCGGGATCTGCCAAGACCTTAAGGTCCGGCCGGACCACCACCCTCTTGCGAAGCTCTTTAGCGAGGTTTCTTATTATCTCGCCGTCATCAGCCAGCTTCTTGGGGTCATCGGTGTAGATCACCAGCTCCGGACCCTCGAACTCCAGCCCCGTGACATTGATATCCGGGGGCAGTTTGCTCTGCACCTTGCGTTTGAGCTCAAAAAGTACTTCTTCTACCGACAATGTTACACTTCCAAAAAAGATTAGATGAGATTCATTATCTCCGTATATTCCGGCTCGCCTACCTCCTCATATTTATCTGTAATTCTAACGAGCTCGATCTTATCGCCAGAAGCAGAATCTCGCTTCAAAGCGTTGCGAATTGCCCTGGCCGCCAGGACAGTACCTTCCTTTACGCTGATTCCCGGCTTGTACATGGCCTCCAATACTCCATAGGCGACTGGGGAACCGGAGCCTGTGGCCACAATCCTCCGCTCCTCTATCTGACCACCCAGGGCATCGAGAGAGTAGATCCGGGGGCCGTATCTATCCACACCGCCCATGATCAACTGAACCATGAAGGGATAGTACCGCCTGGATGAGAGTATATTGGCGAGCATGGTTGTGACGGCCTTGACCGTCATGCCCTCGCCCCTTTGCATCTTGTATAGCCTTGCTTCTACCTGAACCATCCGGACCAAAGATTGAGCATCACCTACACCTCCGGCAGTGGTCATACCCACCAGGTCGTCGATCTGATAGATCTTCTTGGCCTGGCTGCTGGCTATGAAGCTGCCCATGGTAGCACGGCTCTCCGATGCAAGGACCACACCTCCATCACAGAGTACACCTACCGTAGTTGTACCTTTGAACACCTCGACCATTCAATTACCTCAGCTAAAATCAGAAAATGGACAAGGATGCTTGGCCTTCTGCAATATAAATACTTTTTGCAGGCCCTACTTCGCATGCCTCTCGATCGTCTGAAATAGGATGCCACATAAGGAGGTGATGTGATCGATTTAGCAGACTGGATCTACCGCTACTACATCCACCCCATAATCTATGACACCAGCTACAACCCGGTGGACACGATCACCTGGGCGGTGATACTGGGCCTGGCCATCCTCGGGCTGGTGAAGCTCTTTCGACGACGTCATGTGGAGATTGATGAGCGGCTAGTCTTGTCCACCCTGCCTTACATCCTGGCGGGCTCGAGCTTGAGGGTGGTCGAGGATGCAAGGCTGGTCGAGCCACCCTGGAGCTATCTCTTGATCACTCCCCTCATCTTCTTCCTGGTCTTCCTGGTCACCGCCGGATCACTGATCCTGACCAGGAAGTTGAAGGGTGATCAATTCCATCGCAGCTACGCCGCCATAGGCTTTGCCTGGACCCTGTTCAATCTCATACTGCTCAGCAGGTTGGGCCTGGAGAACGGCTGGGTCATCGGGGCGGTATTTCTCCTGGGCTCCGCTCTGACTGGCGGATTGCTACTCTCGCGCCGGGCTCTGCCTGCCCTATCCTTTTTGGATGACAGGTTCAACCTCATGATCGTCTATGCCCATATGCTCGATGCCAGCTCGACCTTTTTGGGAGTGGACTGGTTTTCTTACTATGAAAAGCATGTCGTCCCCACATTTCTCATCGATCTGGCGGGAACGGCGGCGGTCATGTACCCATTGAAGCTGATCGTGCTCTTGCCCGCCCTTTCCATGATCGACAGAGCCATTGAGGACCGGTCCCTGAGAAACCTCACCAAGCTGGCCCTGATCACCCTTGGCCTGGCGCCGGCGTTGAGAAACACCCTGCGGCTGGCGCTGGGAGTGTGAGGGGAAAAAGATATGCAAGTCTGCTGTGGCAAGGTCGGGACTGCTCAAAGGCAGAGAGAGTGAATAAAATTTGGCTCTTCGCTCTTTCCTGTGGGCTGCCCTTTGCAGACCGACCTGATCAAGCGCCTTCTGTTGATTCTTCGGTTGTTCCTGACGATGTCATAAAAAAATAAACCACAAAACAGCATGATTCCTTTTTTTGAAGGCAGGTAAGGGAATCGCACCCGAAAGATGAAAAACCAGGTAGACTCCATAGGTAAGGCTGATATGGG
>JGI12104J13512_1000636_pt1 | contig 30824 bp, 26 predicted proteins | sample TerdegcTABiofilm_FD_13512 | JGI IMG/M metagenome (IMG submission 13512)
CATTGCCGACTGACTGCCGCATGCCCCAACATTCCTCTGGATGAGAATACCCCAAATCTTGCTTGATGTACAGGTGTGCCATATTTGACGCTTACTTATGACAAATCCGGGTGTCGCCTCCCCAAAACCAGTAACGGCAAGGTTTTCAGAGATGGAAAACCTTGCCACTTTTATTTTATATTTCTTTTTAGTCACAAAACAGTCACGGGTTTTTGAGTATTACCCTGTTTTTTTATATCTATGCTATCTATGATTAAAATAATAAAGCCTTATTTTATGGGGTTTTTGTGAACGGGGGAAATCTATAAAAACCTAAAAATACTTAATTTTAAGGCTGCAAATCCTTTACTAAACGGTTTAAATCGAGTGTCATTCTGTCGATCATCCTAGGCATGTTAAAATAAAAAACAAAGCTTCCTGTATGTAGCCACTTTTTTCGGAGTGGTTTTCTTTCTTCTCGCTGAACTACTCTTCAAGGTTATTTTTATGACCCGCTGAGAGCTTATAGAAGATATATAGCCGCCATAGGGGAAGTTATAAGCATATTTGTTTTGGGTTCTCGTAAATTTTGATAGTAGGTAGGGTTTAATAAGTCCTTTTTCCTTCGGCGGAGCCAGTATAGCGTTCTGTACGATTTTATATTTTAAGCCACAAATATCGGTAAAATTATTAGTTTTTTGTGATATAATTATAAAAATATGTAAAAATGCCTGATATGATTTCTATGGGTTGATTAGTAAAGACAATGTCCACTAGTGTATTTTAGCGATTGTTGGAGGTGCTTTATGCCTGAACATGAGAAATTTGCTGTACCACAAAAAAACAATACCGTATCAGAGTCAAATCAATCAAAACAGATGTCGCAAATAAAAGATTCACATCCAGCAGCTATTATTCAGAGAGCAAAGATCAATCCTCAATCACTGACATATGCTCATGTTATGCAACTTCAGAAGACAATTGGTAATTTGGCAGTTTGCCAACTTTTCAGGCAAGCAGGACTTGTGAATGAAAATTCTAAACAAATTTTATCTGAACCTTTTCAGAAAAAAGAAAACAATACAAGTTTGCCGTATAGCTTGAGATCAGGTATGGAGGAGCAGTCAGGATTATCGCCGGGTGACGTGAAGTTGCGTTATAATTCAGATAAGCCTGCTGAATTGGGAGCGTTAACTCACACCCGGGGCAAACCAATCCAACTCAGGCAGGAAAGACACCTGCCGTATAAGGACCGGCAGGTGGTACTGCAGGCAAGGGACCGGTTTTATCCCACCCTCCAGCAAAAAAGCTCAGGCATTAACGATGAACGGGTACAAAGGACCGTCGGCAACCGAGCGATGAAAAAGTCGCCACAGGAGCAGGGACAGCCGCCGGCAAAGGTTATTCCGCCCGGCGGAGCGGAGGTCATCCAGGGCTACAACCTACATCAGGTGGGTTATGACGACCCCATGGTAGACGAGGTCCGCGACGAACGGGGGAACAACGATGACTTTACGGGCGTAAATTACGCCACCTTTTGGGTAAACGATCAACCGACCACAGAAAGCAGCGACCAGTATCACTCAGAAAAGGAATGCTGGCTCACTGTGGGTAATGACAATAACGAACTCCAGGACATCAAGGTTACTACTTGGCCAACCGGAGACTTCGGCGGTACCCATACGGCCAACGAGGTCCGGCAAAACAATCATATCTCTATCGACCCGGTCTATACCGAGCGCCAGCCGTGCGGTGGATGTGCACCACTTCTTAATGAAATTCTGCCTACCGATGCAGATGTCTACTATACTTTTGTATACCCGAGTAAGGAAACCCGAAAATTCAATCACTGGGAAATGGATCCGGACCAGTTTGCCATGAATGCGCTGTTATCAATGCATTCGGGGCTTCAGTATGAGGAGCAGACGGGAGAATCCCAAAAGATAGGACGTAAGCTAGGGAATAAAGAACTAAAAAAGGAATTGAGGCATCTCTGATATTGGACCGGCCGTTGTTAATTTGAACTGCTGGAGAGATCCGATAATGAGCGTTGACTGCTGGGCATATGAGGCAACATACTTAAACTGAATTATAGACCGAGAAAACCACCGAATAGGTGGTTTTTTTTTGTATGCCTGGCAGTTTAGGCATACGTATTGTGCTGATATGAAAGCAACATTTTTTATTGAGAATAATATTAGGAAAAAACTCTAACTACCCAGCTTACATATGCCTAATGTGGTTCCTGTTCGTCAGACCAGAAGTTTGCCTCCGGCTTCCTTCAGATTCCACCTCGCGATGGACACCCTTGCCCTTGGCTATATGCTTGGCACTATCAACCCGCACTAGGGACTTTCACCCGTTAGACTGCGCCCATGCCGGGCGCACATATGAAAGCCAGGAGTCACCGCGTCTATCCTGGCTTTTCGTATCTGAAACTAGAGCTTTTTAAGTACTTGAGTTACTGTAATTCGGTGCGCTATATACCCACTTTTTTGATTCGCCGTATTCCAATAATAGGTTATAAATTTCGATTTCTTCATTAAGGAAATCCGTAAACATATTTCTAAGAAAATTATTGGTACATATATTTATTGCTTTAGTATGTAAGCTGAGAGCTGTCTGGGTCATGGACAAAATAATGCGAAACATCCCTTGATCTCTGGCTATATCCATATTTACCGAAAAATCAGTGCCTTTTGGTGGCCGTGGTGACAGTGGAACCTGATGTCTTTGCATGGCTTTTTCCAATCGGTCAATTTGGGGTAGAATTGTTTTGTTTAAGCCGTTTTTTAAAAGACGTTTAAGGTCATTATCCTTGGTTAGGTTTATAAAAATATCAATTAATTCAGCGGTATCATAACGGGCTACTAATTGCGTCCATAAAGAATATGCTTCCCCAGCATGGATGTCTTGATCTTGCCCTTCATTCGTTATTAAAGTTTTTAGTATCTTCATGTTGATAACCTCCTTAATATAATAGCCTTTGCAATAATTGTGTATTTTATTAACAAAGCCAGGAGTTCTCCGTCGGTAGTGGCTTTTCCATTCCCTCTAGCAGGACATGGGAATAGTTATGGCGATTTTGAATAACTTCGGAGGCGGCTATACCTTATTAAGAAGGCAGAGCAGAAATGCTGGTGGATAAGCAGGTCAGTCGGAGTCGCTGGATGAGCAGCCATTTAATCGTAGCATCTTTATGTTCTGCTTCATTGCTGCTGGCCGTGGGCATTGCCGGGGGACTAGTTTATGGGCTTGCCGCCGGCGATTTAAACAATGAGTTTTGGCACATTTTTGGTATGAGCGTTTCAAAAATCCCACCTGTATGGATACTGTTAGGTGTAACAGCTCTATTGTATGGGTTATGGCCTCGCATAACAGCGCTGGGATGGGTGGTTTGGTTATCGTTTAGTATATTGGAGCTTGCCTGGGAAACGCAGATCATTGATTGGTCACTAATGTGTATTTCTCCCTTCTCTTATGCCCACTATACCATTAATATTACAAATTTGCCGCTGCTTCCGTTGTTTGGCTGATTTGCCTTTCTGCTATATTGACGGGTATTGGATTGTTTGGATTTAGGAATAGAGATATTTTGACAAAAGCATAAACGGTTTAAAGCAGCTTATTAATCGTAGTTAACTCAGACTGTTAGGCGAGGCCACAAGTTTCGGTGCCGGTAGGTTCCAGAAAAAAAGGCACGGCAGACTGGGCAGGTGAATGCGGCCTGAACAACCGGGTAATATATTTGTCGAATTATATGGCAATTTGTTTAAAAATTTTTCTAGTGCAATAGAAGGCATACCATAGTAATATGACGAACTATCATAGTTAATATCTGGATGTATAGAATTAAAATAAAACCGGGTTAATATCTTAAATGAGATTGTTTATTTCCAAAGAAATATTGCATTATCGGACTGGTAGAGAACTGGATACATGTCACATCGTTATTTGTTAGAGCTAATTTTTAATGGCGTGGCCTATGGTGGCGGGAAATATGATCAGCCTTGGTAATGCACCTTCTAGCAACAAAAAGTAGTAAATTTTCTGTTAGTCCCGTCAGATAAAACCATAAAGCCTTCTTTTTCTAGATATAGAACTCTTGACTCAATTTGTCTTCTGCAATTACTAGAAACATGAAAAGACTTAATATTGCTTGTTTGCAATTTATGATGAGAGAGCTATGGCTATAATCCACCACACAATTTGCGAAATTGTCGGATTAGTGTCAATAATATAAATAATATCAATAATGTGAATATAATATCACCCTGGCCTTGCAATGATGAGGATAATAACTCGGGGAGTGATATTCTTGTTTAATAGCCTTGTAGAAAGTATCGGTATACTGGGGCACGCAGTTTTAGACTCTTCCCCGGAGGGAATTCTTCTTGCTGATCACGAAGGCAATATTGTCTATGCCAATAATTCATACACATTAATTTGCAGAAATGACGGACAGAAAAGAATTGGTCAAAATATATTAAAAACGAACCCGTACGGAGCATTAACAGAAGTTATATTGACTGGTCAACCGGTTTTTGGCAAAAAACATTTACCACCGGGAGCCCAAACTGAAGTCCTTTCCAACGCCTTTCCCATCCACATTGACAACCAGTTTGTTGGGGCAATTGTATTCTTTCGTGGAGTCTCGGAAGCGATGAGCATGTTAGATAAGTTAGCTAAAGCCCGAGAAGACATTCGGAGCTCTTCCGATAGGTCTAAGCAAATTGGACAGGCAAGATATGATTTTAATACAATAGCAGGTCAAACTCAATGTTTTAAAGAGGCTATTACTATAGCTCAGCGTGTTTCACAGACAGACTCAACCGTACTATTACGGGGAGAAAGCGGTACGGGAAAGCAGTTGTTTGCTGAAGCCATTCATAATAACAGCATGCGCCGGTATCAGCCGTTTGTTAATGTGAATTGCGCGGCCATTCCGGATAGTCTCTTAGAAAGTGAATTTTTCGGTTATGAAAAAGGTTCTTTTACTGGAGCAGGGCAGCAAAAAATTGGGACTTTCGAAGTAGCTAATCAAGGGACTATTTTTCTGGACGAGATTGGAGATATGGATTTGCGGCTGCAGGCCAAGCTGCTGCAGGTGCTCCAAAACGGAAAGTTCCGTCGTTTGGGGGGCACTAAAGAAATAAAAGTAAATACGCGTGTAATCGCCGCAACCAACCGGAACTTAGAGGAATTAATTGCCAAGGATTTGTTTCGTTTAGATTTATATTACCGGTTGAATGTAGTGAATATAGAAATCCCGCCGCTGCGTAAACGAATTGACGATATTCCCTTAATAGTGCAAAACTTGTTGCCTAAAATTAGTTGCCGGGTTGGTAGAGCGATAAAAGGTTTGGAAGATAAAGCTTTAGGCAAATTGGCAAACCACTGCTGGCCAGGAAATATTCGTGAATTGGAAAATGTTCTAGAAAAAGCTGGCACACTATGTGACAGGGAATGGATCAAGGCGGATGATATTTGCCTGTCACCACTGCCGTCTCAAAAACCTGAATCCATCGTCTCATTAGAGGAACTGGAAAGGTCGATGATAAGCCGTGCACTCGCAAAGTACGGCCCTTCCTTGGCCGGCAAAAAGGAAGCTGCTCAGGCGTTAGGTATCTCTTTAACAACATTATATAATAAATTGCGGAAATTTAAATGTGATTAACTCAAATAAGACAGCAAATATTTAAATGATATAATATTATTATGAAAAAATAGAATTATATATACAGGTATGAAATACAGGGTTGGTTTTCTAAAAGGTGACCAACGCTTTTAAGTATTACAAGTCTAAGGATAGAAGAGCGTAACAAAACGCTGAATTTGTTAGAAATAGAAATTGGCATATAAATTGCAATTAATATAATGCGCTTTTTGCTTTAATCAGTCTCTTTTAGAGGGAGGGAATAAATTTGACGGAACAAGTGGTTTATGCCGCGGGTGATGGGAAATATAGAGTTGAATTGATGGTTTCAATTACCGGAGACGGTTTAGTCGCACATCTTTATGGCGGCGATAAGCCGCATGTAGGAGCAGTTGCAATAAGCCTGACTAGGCCAAGCATCTCCGACAATACTAAAGTCAGCTGTAACACGAGCGTGATACCTTTGTTAGGTCATAAAGATGACGAAGTGGCCAAGCCCATTGCGGAAAAAATAGCATTAGCCTTTGGTAAACCTGTAGTTGTGGTTGTAGGTATACACGTGGACAATGCCGGGCCGGAAGAAATTAAAAAAATTATGGAAAATTGTAACTATGTGGCGCAAATGTTTATTGATGGACATCGACCAAGCTATTTATTGCCCAATAAAGTATATCTTGATTATTAATAAAAATTTTTTATTAATAATTTATTAATTATAATAATTTAATATATTGTGAAATGAAAGAAAATTATAAATATTGAAATTAAATTTTCAAATATTTGAATTTCCTTGAACAGGTATAAGATACGGGGTTGGTTCTCTCAACGGAAACCAACCCTTTTAAATTCTGCAAGTCTAATGATAGAAGAACGTCACAAAACGGTGGACTTATTGGGAATAGGACTTGGTATATAAATTGCTGGTAATATAATCAGCTTTTACTTTTAAGGCAACCGCGGAGCCGAAGAAAGTCTAATAGCAAAAATAAGGCATGGAGGGGATGAACCAATGAAAGATTTGAGGCATTTTATCGGACAGCTTGAGCAAAATGAGGAATTAATGCGGATCAAAAAGGAAGTGGATTGGGATATTGAGCTAGGAGCGATCAGCCGCCGGGTATACGACCAATACGGCCCGTGCCTTTGGTTTGAGAAGATCAAAGATTATCCACAGGGATACACCGTCATTAACGGTGAGTGTGGCACTTGGCGGCGGGTGGCCATTGCCATGGGATTGGATGCAAACACGCCGTTGCGGGAGATTTACGAGGAATATGAGAAGCGGATAGAAGGACGGCTTCAACCCAATATCGTTGATCGTAAAGCAGCTCCCTGTAAGGAAAATGTCTTCATCGGGGAACAAGCAGACATCTACAGGCTGCCGGCCCCCCTTATTCACGAGGGAGATGGCGGGCGCTATATCGGTACCTGGGACGCCGTGATAACCAAGGACCCGGAAACAAACTGGACGAACTGGGGCATGTACCGCTTCATGATCCACAACCAGAATTTTCTTGCCGGATGGCCCCAGACCACCAGCCAGTTTGCCATGATGCTGAACGAGAAATACGTGCCCAAGAATCAGCCTATGCCTGTAGCTTTAGTGATTGGCTCACATCCTCTCGATCACATGGTGGCTACCGCGCCTATGCGGCCTGGAGTAAATGAGGCTGAGGTGGCCGGATCTTTAAGAGGAGAGCCGGTCGATCTCGTTAAGTGCGAGACAAGCGACATCATGGTGCCGGCCAATGCGGAAATCATTATTGAAGGAGAAATTCCCACAGACGCCATTGTACCGGATGGTCCCTTTGGAGAATACCCGGGCTTCCGGAGCGGTACCATGGCAGAAGGCGTGGCTTTCCGGATCAAAGCGATCACACACCGGAATAACCCCATTTTATCAATGACCGCCCTGGGCGCCCCGGTTGATGACAGTTCAATTGCTGCCTCCCTGACTGCGGCCGTGGGAATGAAATTAGGGCTGCAAAGGCGTGGCATCGACGTAACTGATGTATACGTGCCGCCTGAAGGAGTCACTCACCTGGTTATTGTCGGCGTGAAGACAGGCGGGATCGAAGTAACCAAGAAAGTGCTTGACTTCTTTATCGCGCGGCGGGTAATGGTTTCCAAAGTCATCGTGGTAGACAAAGATGTGGATGTCTTTGACATGAAACAGTGGATACATGCTTTTGCCACCAAGTGTCACCCGGGACGGAGTATCGTCGTGGAGCACTTTGTAGGGAAGTCCAATGCCCTCACTCCCTGTTACGATGCGGAAGAACGGCGCATCCTCAAGGGAGCGTTCGCGGCCTTTGACGCTACCTGGCCGTTGGAATGGCCGAAAGAAAACATCCCGCCGAGGGCTACTTTCAAAGAGATTTACTCGCAGGAAACGCAGGATAAAGTGCTGGCCAAATGGCATGAATACGGGTTTTAGAAATCCGGACACTTTTTGATTAATAAATGAATTTAAGGAGGCAGAGATTTATATGCCAAAAGAATATCTTACCTATGTTCGTAAGTATGCGGATCTTTATGAAGGTGAGCGCGACATATTTATTAAGGACCTGACGCCGGGCCCGAGAAAATATGATACAAAGCAGGTAAGAGCGGTGATTGCCCGCTCAGCCAAGGATTTGTCGGGAGCGGACACACTCTGGGTACGTTCGGAAATGGGTGTGCTTGACCCGCAACCATGGGCGATTAAAATTTTGAAAGAACTGCCTGACTATGTTAAAGGCCGTCCTTATACCGACGTCTTTAGCTGCATGAACCGGTAATCGGCCTATATTCAAAGAAAGGCGGGAGGATAATGTTTTATGACGCGGCAACTGAAACAGCTCCGCTTGAAAAAATACGGGATATTCAATGGCAAAAACTGCAAGACATGCTGAAAAAGGTATACCAGGGCAACCGGTTTTACCAGAATAGTTTTAAAAAACACGGGGTGGCGCTTGAAGACATCCGGAATCTTGACGACATAACAAAGCTGCCGTTTACGACCAAAAAAGACTTCCAGAGAGATCAAGAAGAGCATCCCGTTTTCGGGACAAACTTAACGGAACCGTTCGAAAACTATGTCCAGTTCCACCAGACTACCGGCACCACAGGCAAACCATTAAAATGGCTCGATACGAAAGACAGTTGGGCCTGGCGGGCGCGTTGCATGGCCCATTCACTGGCAGCGGCAGGTGTTACTAACAATGATGTCCTGTTATTGCCATTTAACTTCGGTCCTTATACCGCTTTCTGGGGTGTATACGAAGCGGCGCAGCACCTGGATGTATTGACAATTCCCACCGGGGGATGGACCACCGAGCAGCGTTTGAACAGCATAGTCGAAAACCAGGCCACCTTAATTATCGGTACGCCTACTTATATGCTGCGTCTGGCCGAGGCGGCCCAGGAAGAAGGTATTGACTTGGCTAATTCAGCCATCCGGGTGCTTATCCTGGCCGGGGAGCCGGGAGCAATGATCCCGTCCGTGCGGGAGAAACTCGAAAAAGCCTGGGGTGCGAGAGTATTTGAGTACCCGGGATTAACCGAGACCGGTACCTATGCTTTTATGTGCGAACATGATAACCGGGCTCTGCACATTATTGAGAGCGAGTTTATCGTGGAAGTTTTGGACCCAAAGACCGGGAGAAGCGTTGCGGACGGTGAGACCGGCGAACTGGTGCTCACGAATCTGGGACGTACGTGCAGCCCGGCCATCCGTTACCGGACCAATGATCTGGTGCGCTTGGAAAAATCGTCTTGCGCTTGTGTCCGGACCTTCGGCAAATTAATCGGAGGGGTCTTGGGTAGACAGGATGAAATGCTGATTATCCGGGGGGTAAACGTCTTCCCGAGCACTATGGGGAATATTGTGGAAGAGTTTCTGGAACTGGGAAACGAATATCAGATTACCGCTTACCGCCGGGGTGACATGGATGAATTAAAAATACAAATCGAGATGAATCCTTCGTCAAAAGATGTAAGTGAGCTCATTGCCACCGAATTAAAAAAACGCCTTAACTTGCGGGTTGATATACAGACAGTGTCCAAGGGGACACTCGCGCGTTCAGATTATAAAGGTAAAAGATTTATCGACGAGCGGAGTAAGCGGTCGAGTAGCGCGGGATAGTCAAATTTCAAATAATTATACCTGCTAACAAGCTACAAACAAAAATTTGGCACGAAAATTCCGGAAGGGGGGCTATATAACACCGTCCCCTGAGATCTCCCATGGGGGGTGTTAAAAGAACCGCCCCCCCAATTTTTTTTAATTGGGAATTTCCCAAAGATGGATAGTTCTATAAAAGATAGGAGGGTTTTGCGTGTCTAAGGGTTTACTAGAACGGGGCCCGGGAATTAGAGAATCCTTAAAAGCCCTGCCGCATAGTTTTAATATCAATAATGTCACCGCAGCCTTAATTGCAACAGTTTTTAGCTTGAGCGGGCCGATCATATTATTAATCAATATTGCTAATGAAGCCCATTTAACTGACCAACAGACTGTTACATGGCTTATGTCTATTTACTTTATCAGCGGTGCGTTAATGGTTTTTTTGTCTCTTTACTACCAGCAGCCCATAGCCATTGCCTTTTCTTTGCCTGGCATCATTGTAATAGGCAGTCTCATGAAAGTTTTTTCATTGAACCAAATGGTCGGGGGGTATATTTTTGGAGGGCTGATATTACTTTTTCTTGGCGTTACCGGCTTAATTAAAACTGTAGTTAAATATTTGCCTTTACCAATCATTATGGGAATGATTGCGGGGGCCTTGTTTAGTTATGCAATGGGAATTGTTACATCGGTTCAAAAGGATTATATAGGCGCTGGATTAACATTATTAGCGTTTTTTGCAAGCCGACTTTTTACAAAGAAGATCCCGCCTCAGGCGATCGCGCTGGTGGTTGGCGTAATTGTTAGCATATACCTCATGAAGTCGAAGATGGCAATGGGTGATCTATTTTATACTCCTCTTTTAATAAAACCCGACTTTGGCTTTGCCGCAATATTATCCATAGGCGTACCACTGGTATTGCTGGGGCTTGCTGACTTTTTGAAAGGCTACGGGATTCTAACAGCCAATAAATTTGATGCGCCTGTTAATGCGATGATTACGTCTACCGGTATTTGCTCAACAATAGGCGCTTTTTTCCTGGCGCACAGTATTACAGTTGCCGGACCGGTAACTGCGATAACCTCTTGTGATGATGCCGGGCCGAAGGACTACAGGTGGGTCGCGGGATTTTTAAAAGGAATTATTCAAGTTTTTGTTGCATTTATAAGCGGATTGTTAGTACCTTTTTTAAGGTCTTTGCCTGCAACTGTTGCCAACGTTTTAGCGGGGCTGGCAATGGTAAGCTTATTTATCACTGCGTTTGAAGTAGCTTTTAGTAGCAAGAATAAATTTCAAATGGGAGCCTTTTTCGCGTTTATCGTTGCCTACTCCAATTTTTCAATCTACAATATCAGCTCTCCGGTATGGTCATTACTGGTTGGTATAATCGTCTCATTAATTTTTGAGAGGGAAAACGTGAAATCTTTTCTTCGTCCCATTGTCGAAGTGGATGGAATAGCCAGTTCCCGTGGCTAAGTTAGCAAGTCTCAGGTTTTTTAGGCTGTGTCACAAGGATGATTAAACGATATGAGCAGGAGGGCGCAAACATGAATGTTCAGCGAATTATAGTCGCTATCACGGGGGCTACCGGAGCAATTTACGGTGTTCGGCTGCTTGAGGCTTTACAGGAATGTGCGGGTGTAGAAACTCATCTTATCTTGAGCAGTTGGGCTGAAAAAACAATTGCTTTAGAGACAAATTACGATGTTGATGTGGTGCGCAAAAAGGCTAATTTCTGCCATGAACTGCGTAATGTGGGAGCAGCGGTTGCCAGCGGTTCTTTCCAAACCAGCGGTATGGCTGTTATCCCCTGCAGCATGAAAACACTGGCGGCAATAGCCCACGGACTGGCTGAAAACCTTATTATCCGTGCCGCCGACGTGATCTTGAAAGAACGAAAGAAACTTATTTTGGTTCCACGGGAGACTCCTTTAAATGTGATCCATCTTGAAAATATGCTTGCAGTAAACAGGGCGGGGGCGCATCTGGTCCCGCCCATGCCTGCTTTCTACAACCACCCGGCTACCATCGACGATTTGGTTAATCATCTGGTCGGGCGAGTGATGGACCAGTTTGGCTTACCGCATAACCTGACGCGCCGGTGGGGTGAGGTTGCTTTGGTTGACTCGCATCCGGTGAAGTTTAATGAAATGGGTCAGGTGGCTCGTTCTTGAGAAGAGTATTATAGTGAAGAGCTTTAAGAATAAGCTTCATTTAGCCGGGGGGTTAATTTATGGCTTTATACCGTTTTGCCGGGCGAATGCCGATAGTAAGCGCAAAAAGTTACATAGGTGAAGCTACTATGCTTATTGGTGATGTTAAAATCGGTGATTGTTGCTATATAGGCCCTGGAGCTATACTCAGGGGTGATCACGGTACTATTGAAGTGGGTCCGGGTACAGCTATTGAAGACGGTGTAATTATTCATGCATCTACTGGTGGTAAATGTCATATTGGGGAAAATGTAACTATTGGACACGGTGCAATAGTTCATGCAGAAGATATTGAAGATTACGCGGTAATTGGGATGGGAGCAATTCTAAGCCTTCATGTCAGAATCGGCTCATGGACTATTGTTGCCGAAGGAAGCGTGGTGAAAAACCGTCAAATTATTCCCGGTGGGGTTGTGGTAGCAGGTAATCCGGCTAATATTGTACGGGACGTAGAAGCCAGGGACCGGGAATTTTGGCTATGGGGTAAGCAGCTCTATGTTGATCTTGCGAAAAAATATCTGCAGGATGGAATGGAACAAGTGGAATAGACAGATTTTAAAGAAAAGAGGTGTAAAGACATGGAGGTTTTAGAGGTTATAAATACGGACGTTCTGGTTATAGGCGGCGGCGGCGCGGGTTTATGCGCCGCCATTTCATCTAGAAAAGAAGGCGCTGAAGTTTTGCTGATTAGTAAAAGCCGTCCGGGACGCGCAAACAACACCGCTATTTCGGACGGTTCTTTTTCCGCATCTACCGATGAACGTGATACACCTGAGCAGCATCTGTCAGATACACTTGTTGCAGGCAGATGGATTAACCGGCCTGAAATGGTCGGTACCATGACTTTGGGCGCACAAGAACAGGTGGAAAATTTATTGAGTTACGGTGTGCCACTGCAAAAAAAGGATAACGGTAAATTAAGGATCGTTTCGTTACCCGGTCACTCTGTAGCCAGAAATATAGTCACAGAAAAAAGTTTTGGAACAGATTTTACGCTTCACTGTTTAACTTCGCAAATAATTTGGGTGTTAATTTTCTGACCGGCGTATTTGTTGTTCACCTTTGCCGCAATAAACATAGTGACATCGCGGGCGCATTGGTTATAGATCCGGCCCGCCAAGGACTTATTTTAATCCAGTCCAAGGCCGCGGTGCTTGCCACTGGCGGGGCCGGACAGATCTATTCCCAAACAAACAATGCACCCGGCACAACAGGCGATGGCTATGCATTGGCATTTCGTTCAGGCATCCCGTTGATAGACATGGAGTTTGTTCAGTACTATCCTACTTTTATGCTTGAACCTTCCCTTGCCAAGACGATGGTTATATACGAAATTTTAGTCTACCGGGGAGGCGCAAGGTTACTCAACAACCTGGGGGAAAATATTGCCCTGCGGCATGGCTTGAAAGATCCTTCGGCTATGACGAGGGACGCCTTAACCCTGGCTATTACAAAAGAGATCAAAGAAGGCAAGGGGATTAAGGGCGGAGTCTGGATGGATCTTTCAACCATCCTGGGGGATAAAATCAAGCGTTTTCAAAAATTTATTCCCAGGGGTTTAAAGAGAAAAAAGCTTTTCCTTGTTGCCCCGGTTGCCCATTTTTTTATGGGAGGCATACTGGTTAATGAGCGGGGAGAGACGGGAATCGAGGGGTTGTATTCAGCAGGAGAAGTAAACGGTGGCGTGCACGGGGCCAACCGGTTGGGTGGGAACGCCTTGACCGAAGCCTGGGTTTATGGTGATACCACCGGCCGGCTTGCTGCTTAGTACACCCGGCGCAAGAAAAAGGTTTTCAGTATTGAAAACCTTCAATCAACAATTAGAGATTTGGAATCTCATACGGAAGGGAAAAAACAGCTTTCAGTGGAAGAAGTGCGTAGTAAGTTACAACATCTGATGTGGAAAAAAGCCGGAATAATCCGGACTCGCGAAGAACTCTCCGGCCTGGTTAGTGATATTGAAAAACTGAAAGTAAAGCTTTCTGATACTAAGGCAAGTGATTACAAGGAATTAATTAATAAACTGGAAACCGAAAATATGCTTTTAGCTGGAAAAGCAGTAGCGTTGTCGGCTCTTTTAAGAAAAGAAAGCCGGGGTGCTCATTACCGTGAGGACTTTCCTGATGAAGGTGGAGAGCAATGGGTCAAAAATACTTATATTAAAGGCAATGAAGGATTCGGAATGTGCGCATCGATAAATCCGAAAAATAAATCTATAGTTATAGAGCGGTTGAGGCGATAGACGGATCTCCAGCAGGGAGGTATAGTTTTGACATCAACGACTGAAAATTTCCAAGAGTTGTTGGACGTGTGTCACCTATTTATTACCATTGAATAACTTGCTTATGAAGAAACTTTTACTAAATGGAGGGAACGGTGTGGGAGGATATTATATTAAAGTAGAACCAGACGTAAATATTTATGTGGAAAATCTCAACCCTGGGGGCGGGAAGCAGATCTTATTTTTACATGGTTGGCCGGCAAACCATAGATTGTTTGAATATCAGTTTGAACAGCTTCCCAATATGGGATATCGATGCATCGGAATGGATATCAGAGGATTCGGCAATTCAGATAAACCTTGGAGAGGTTACGACTACGCTCGATTGGCAGACGATGTTCGATTTGTGGTTGAAACACTTTAATTACAAAACTTCACACTAGGGGGCCACTCCATGGGGCAGCGATTGCCATTTGAATATAGCGGTCACGGATTGTTCTGGGAGGAGCGAGATAAATTCAACAAGGAATTGACACAATTTATAGGATAGAAGTTATAGTCCTCCTGAATTATTCTGTTGGCTTTCTTTCAGAAAAATGTTTGATTTTCATTTTTTAAAGAAATTCAGCCGGCGGAGGTTGTGGATGGATGAATATTAACGGGGAGCATAGAAAGCGAAGAAAAATAATGAAATCCGGCTGTCCAAAGGTGGTAGTCAGGTATCTATATTCATACATTAATGTTTGATTATTGAAATAGTCTTGAAGGATTTTAATATTAAAAGAAGAGAGAGATTGAGTCTATGGTAATTATTATTAATATTGTTTATGAGGTTGCTTAGATGAGAATATTTATAATTACTAAATTTGTTATCATAATATTATTGACATTAATGATTTTGTGTTGTATATATAGTTATGAAATACCCACCATAATATGATTTGGTTTGGTTTGCACTCTGAGTTATGATTATATAGCGATTAATATTTGCTATTTGCTGCTGAAACCAAGGAGGAATTAAAATAATGCAACAAAATTTAAATCATACTAGTAATGTTGAGAAAAACAGCGGATGTGGTCATGAAGGCAATACTGTTATTAAAAAATTGCCTGAAAACGAATCAAGCCATATCAAGAATGTTATCGCTGTAATGAGCGGAAAAGGCGGTGTGGGAAAGTCTTCGGTAACATCTCTACTTGCAAGCGAATGTAGAAAAAAGGGCTATTCAGTGGGAGTGCTGGATGCGGACATCACCGGTCCAAGCCTGCCAAAAATGTTTGGCATAAAAGGTATGGCAAAAAGTAACGGCGTCGCGATATTACCTTTAAACAGCAATAATGGTATAAGAATCATGTCACTAAATTTATTGACTCCCAATGAAGATGACCCGGTTATTTGGCGTGGGCCGGTAATTTCCGGTACAGTCAAGCAGTTCTGGACTGATGTCGCCTGGGGTGACCTTGATTACCTTTTTGTTGATTTACCGCCCGGCACTGGCGACGTGCCTTTGACCGTTATGCAATCACTGCCTCTAAATGGCCTGATAGTCGTTTCTTCACCGCAAGACCTTGCCGTCATGATTGTCAGCAAGGCAATTAAGATGGCCAAACTTATGAATGTTCCCATTCTTGGCCTGGTTGAAAATATGAGCGGTGCCGTTTGTCCTCATTGCGGCGAAGAATTTGAGTTGTTTGGACCTGGTCAGGGCAAAGAAATTGCCCGAAAATTCCAGATACCGTTTATTGGCGGTTTGCCGGTAGATCCCAATTTCTCAAAGCTCTGTGATCAGGGTAAGATTGAGGAGTATGACAGTAACATTTTTATTAATTTCATCCCGGAAAAGTTAACTCAATAAATAACATGAATCGGATTGACGGACTTGTGAATAATCAGTATTTTTAATTGACAAATACTTGTCAAGTTGCTATCGCCATTTAATCCTTAAGGATTAATCCGGGATTAGTTCGTTGGTAGCTTTTTTCATCCTTTCTAGCTATTTTATTAATTATTTTTTAAATTATAATAATATTTAAGCTCACAACGGTTTTGAGGATCTCAAAGGTGGACAATCAAAGACGCAGCTAGCATAACGACCTGCGCAGCTAATGGGCCATGGCTGCGGAGCGGAGATACCTAAAGGGGCCTAATAAGAGACATAGAGGGGATTGAAAATGAGGTACGCGGAGACAGGATATTACTTAGAAATTGATTTGGCGACAGGGAACATCGAGAAGGTGGAAAGCGATCCGAGATTGACCGAACTGCACCTGGGAGGACTGGGCACCAACGTCAAGTTGTTCTGGGACAGAGTACCCCCCGAAACAAAAGCGTTTGATCCTGAGAATCTATTTATTATCAGCTCTCCTCTTTTAGTCGGCACACCTGCCATGAGCTTTAACCGCACCTGTGTTACGACAATTTCTCCCCAGACAGACCTGCTGGCATATCCGATGATGGGGGGATTTTGGGCGGCGGAATTGAAGTATGCAGGTTATGACAAAGTAATCTTTCGCAACAAGTCACCGAAGCTAGTTTATATATGGATCAACAATGACAAAGTAGAAATACGTGACGCCTCACATTTAAAAGGTAAAGGCGCAGTAGAAACCCGGGAAATCATCAAACAAGAGCTGAATGAGCCCAACGCCTGCGTGGCTGCAATCGGCCTGGCCGGTGAAAACCGCGTTTTCCTGGCCTCCATCGAGCAGGGCCGGTCCAGCGCCAGCAGACTCGGCGGCGGCGCCGTGATGGGCGACAAAAACATCAAAGCGATCGCCGTGCGCGGCACCAAAGACCTCAACCTGGCCCGGGGCGCCGAATTCATTGAACACGTGAATAGAGCGCAAGACTATATCAAGTACCGCAACGCCAACCCCATCCCCGGTGTAATGACCATTCTCGCCGGCATTGGGTCGCCGCAGGAAATGGTGCACACCGACGAGAAGTGGCACACCGAGAACTTCATGTGGGGAAATTCCCGCACCCGGAGAAGAGGCTTCTGGGACGAGAAAATTGATGATGAATGGCCGAGGATACAATTAGAAGCGATCAAGCGGTTGATCAGCTGCTATAACTGCCCGCAGCACTGCGGCGCGCTGCTGTCCTTCCGAGATGTGCCCAGATACAAGATGAAATGCTTCACCAAACTTACCTATTGCATGGCGGCCTACGTAGACGATCTGGAGTTTGGTTTTAGAATCGCCCAACGAGCCACCGAATACGGCGTGGACGGATTCGGCACCCCGCAAATCCTGGCCTTCGCCGTTGAGCTCTATGAAGCCGGCATCCTGACCGACAAAGACTTTGAAGGCTGCCCCAAAGATAAAGAAGGGAGATTCTACTGGCTGCTCGACAGAATGGTCCGGCGCGAAGGCATCGGCGACTTAATGGCCGACGGCCTGTATTGGATGGCCAAAAGGCTTGGCCCCGAAGCGGAAGCACTCGAGCACAACACCATCAAAAAACACGAGCAGCTACCGCTTAAATTGGGGACCCTGGACCCCATCTACTTCCTCATGTATTCCACCAACGAAAAGATCAGCATTACCCAGATCGAAGGGAACTGGCCCCAGGGCGCTTTCCCCACCATGGAAATGAGAGAAGAGTTCGTAAGAGACTGGCCCCAGCTGCCCGACGACCATTTCAAGCAATACCTGCTCGACTGGAACCCGCGGGGAGACAACTCCATACCATTTTTCCCGACCCCCTACATGTGCAGTGAAATCGTCGACTGGATGGAAATGCTGCACAACATCGACGACGCCCTCGGGCTATGCTGCGGCATGGGCTCATTCTGCCTGAAGCCCCCGTACCATATCCACAACTACCCGCTGTTAGTCTCAGCAGCGCTGGGGATGGACATAGACGAAGCCGGACTGAAGAAAATAGTCAACCGGAGCCGCAACCTGCACAGAGCGTATAACAACATGAAAGGCATGTCGAGAAAAGACGAGAAACCGCCCGCAGACCACTGGAAGAGAAGATTCCCCGAACTCGAAGAAGAACTCCTGAGCACCTATTACAAATACAAAGGGTGGAACAACGACGGTATTCCTACCAAAGAAAGACTGCACGAATTAGATTTGGATTATGTTGCCGAAGAACTGACGAAGAGAGGGATACTAAAAGATGGCGAAGATTAAGAAAAAGATCAAAACAATCACCGTAGACGCAGACAAGTGCAACGGCTGCCGGTCATGCGAGCTAATCTGCTCCGCCTTTCACGCCACACCCAAATACAGCGCCATTAACCCCGCAAGGGCTCGCATACAAGTAATCCGCTACCCGATGAAAGACATCTGGCTTCCCATTTTCGCCGGAGAGTACGCGCCGGCAGAATGCATGGGCAGAGAAAAATATCTGATTGACGAAAAACAATACGACGAGTGCGACTTCTGCAGAGCCGCCTGCCCCGCCAGGGACAGGTTCAAAGAGCCCGATTCCGGACTCCCGCTAAGGTGCGACATGTGCGAAGACGAGCCCCCGCAAGAAAAACCCCTCTGTGTGCAGTGGTGCTTCAGTGACGTCCTTATTTACGAAGAAAGAGAAGAAGAAGTCGAAGAAGCAGAAGAAGTGGACGAAGCAGAGATCGGACTGAAATCGCTGGTGGACAAACACGGCTTGAATAAACTGGCGGAAACCTTTGCCCGCATGACACAGAAGGGCTAAAATACAAGTGAAAGAAGAGGTAAAATTGTGGAAACAGTAGCCCCCTTCAAAGAGGTCATAGGTGAAATAAAAGAGTACGGCGGAGAAGCCGTTAAATATTGCTATCAATGCGGCAAATGCGACACAGTTTGTCCCTGGAACAAAGTAAGGAAATTCAGCATGCGCAAACTCATCCGCGAGGCTGCATTCGGTTTGACAGAGATCGAACACGAAGAGATCTGGCGCTGCACCACCTGCGGGAAGTGCGCACAAATATGCCCCAGAGACGTCAAGCAGATCGAAAACATGAAAGCACTGCGCAGGATGGCTACGGGATACGGAGTTTTTCCCACCGCCATCAAGCCTGTCCGCGGTGTAAGCGCAGGCCTTACCGCAGAAGGCAACCCCTTCGGAGAAAGCCGAAAAAACAGGGCCGATTGGACAAAAGGACTCTCTGTAAAAACATTCGAAGAAGGGATGGAATTTCTATATTTCCCCGGTTGCTACCTCTGCTACGACCCGAGATTAAAGAAGGTAGCCCAAGCCACGGCCAATGTCCTCAATAAGGCAGGCGTAGATTTCGGGATCCTGGGCGACCAGGAAAATTGCTGTGGAGAAAGCATCCGCAAGACAGGCAATGAGGAACTATTCAAAAAATTAGCCAGAGAAAACATTAAAACCTTCATCGATAACGGGGTAAAGAAAATCCTGGTCAATTCCCCTCATTGCTACCACACCTTTAAGAACGAGTATCCCGAATTCAGGGCGAACTTTGAAGTGGTTCATATTTCCCAGTATTTATTCGAGCTGATTAACGAAGGAAGGCTTCCGATCAGCAAAGAATACGCCAAGAAAATCACCTATCACGACCCGTGCTACCTGGGCCGGCATAACGGCATATATGATGAACCGCGCGAAGTTTTAAAGAAGATACCCGGATTAGAGCTGATTGAAATGGCAGAATCGCGGGAACAAAGCCTCTGCTGCGGCATGGGCGGAGGCAGGATTTGGATGGAAACCCATGCGTCCGACCGTTTCTCCAACATAAGATTAAAAGATGCTATTAAGGTTGGGTCTGAGGTGCTCGTTACCGCCTGTCCTTATTGCATCACCATGTTTGAGGACAGCAGGGCGGTTCTGAACTATGATGACGTTATCCAGGTTAAGGACATCACGGAGGTCATCCAAGAGGTGATCTAGATTGCGGAGAAGTTAAGCATGCAGGAAACGCGCGGCGTGACGGACATGAAGTTGTATCCCCTTAGTGGCGGAGTGCATACTTCAGCTCTGTCCGATACCAGAAACCTGCTGGTGGTGGCTCGCCCGTATGGGCATTGCCCTGGTCGGTCAGGCCCGCGGCAGCCGGCTGGCGTGTTTACCCGCCCGGAACGGCTTGCATGTTCAAAAAATTAAGTACGGTTAACCCGGAGTGTACAGGAACATAAAACCTGGTGAGGTGATAGAAAAGTGGAAGAAGAACAATTGCTGCAAGAAAAAATTCAGCAAATTTGTGCAAGTCCTGGAGCCAGCAATTTTGGAGACGTATTGGTTGTTGGTGGAGGGATCAGCGGTATTCAAGCCGCTCTTGACCTTGCTACTGCTGGTTTTAAGGTTTACATGGTGGAAAAAGCGCCGAGCATCGGGGGCCATATGGCCCAGCTTGACAAGACCTTTCCCACCAATGACTGCTCCATGTGAATACTCGCGCCTAAGCTGGTCGAGGTCGGCCGGCATCCAAATATTGAAGTTCTCACCTATACTGAAGTTGACAGTATAGCCGGGGAAGCAGGCAACTTTAAGGTAACGGTAACTACAAAGCCCAAGTATATTATAGAGGACCTGTGCACTGGCTGTACCACCTGTGTTGAGTACTGCCCGGTGCAGTACCCTGATGTGTTTAACCAGGAAATATCACTGAATAAAGCGGTCCATATCTATTTCCCGCAAGCGATTCCGCTTGTCGCATATATTGATGAAAGCTGTCTTTACCTGAAAGAAAATAAATGCCAGATATGCGTAGGAGTATGTAAAAATAACGCTATTGATTTAAAACAAGCACCGGTAACGAAGGATCTGAATGTCGGGGCAGTGATTCTGGCCGCCGGCTTTGAACCGTATGATCCCAAGGTCAGGGCGGAATATCACTACGGAGAGTTTCAGAACGTGATCACCAGCATGGATTTCGAACGCCTGTTAAGCTCCACCGGGCCGTACTCGGGTGAGATCCTGCGCACTTCCGACAAGAAGCATCCCCATAAACTAGCCTGGATTCAGTGCGTGGGTTCCAGACAGGTGATCGAGGGCGGCAACAGCTATTGTTCGGCTGTATGCTGCACTTATGCCCAGAAGCATGTGATTTTGACCAAGGATCATGACGCGGACGCGGAGTGTACGATATTCCATAACGATATTCGTTCCTACGGGAAGGATTTTGAACGCTTCTACGATCGGACCAATAATCTTCCCGGAGTGCGGTTTATCAGAAGCTACACTTCAATAGTAAAAGAGGACCCGGTAACCAAAAATGTCACCATACGGTATTCCACGCCCGATGATGGTGTAAAAGAAGAAGAATTCGATATGGTGGTATTGTCCATCGGTTTGAATCCTCCCGTCGGCGCGCAGGAGACGGCCAAAAAATTTGGAATTGAGCTTACCGCTCATCAATATTGCAAGCTCAATCCAGCCAACCCGATGGAGACCAACAGGCGGGGTATCTTTGTAAGCGGAGGCTTCCAGGGTCCGATTGATATTCCCGAGTCGGTCTTCAGTGCCAGCGGGGCCGGCTCCCAAATCGGCGAACTGCTCGACTACAGGCGGGGCAAGCTTTCAATAGAAAGGGTATACCCGGAGGAAAGGGATGTTTCCGCAGAGGAGCCGCGGATCGGAGTTTTTGTGTGCCATTGCGGGGCTAACATCGGAAGGGTAGTAAATGTTCCTGACACAGTTGAATACTGCAAAACATTACCCTATGTTGTCCACGCTCAGGAGCAGCTGTTTTCATGCGCTACCAACTCCGCTAAAGAAATAACTGACGTGACAAAAGAAAAAGGGCTCAACCGGGTGGTTGTTGCCGCCTGCTCCCTCAGGACCCTGGAGCCGTTGTTCCGGGATACCGTCCGGGAGGCGGGCATCAATCAATATTACTTTGAAATGCCTAACATTCGGGAGCATAACTCCTGGGTCCACTCGAAGGAAAAGGAAGTAGCCACAGAAAAGGCCAGGGACTTAATCCGGATGGGGGTGGCAAGGGCTTGCAGCTTGGAGGCGTTGCAGGAGTTTGAACTGCCCGTAAACAAGGCGGCGTTAGTGGTCGGCGGCGGTGTAGCCGGCATGAGTTGCTCCCTTTCCATAGCCAACCAGGGACACGAGGTTTACTTGTTGGAAAAAGATTCGGACCTTGGCGGGATCACCCGCAGAGTTCATTCCACCCTGGAAGGAATGGATGTTCAGGAATATTTGCAAGATCTTAAGCGCAAGATTTATCAGCACCCCTTAATCCATGTCTATACCAATGCCGTAATCACTGATGCCAGCGGTTATGTGGGGAATTTCGTAACGACGGTGAAGTCTTCCAGAGGGGTCGCGGAGATTAAGCATGGCGCGGCTGTCATCGCTATCGGCGCTGAGTTGTCCACACCTGACGAATACCTGTATGGAGAAGATGACAGGGTGATGACCCACCTTGAGTTGGAGGAGCGGATCCACGCAGGAGACGAAAAGGTCGCTAATGCCGAAAGTGTCGTGATGATCCAGTGTGTCGGCTGCAGAAATGAAGACAGAAATTACTGCAGCAGGATATGTTGCAGCGAGTCTATCAAGAACGCTTTGAAATTAAAAGAGATAAATCCCGAGATGGATATATACATCCTCTTCAGGGATGTCAGAACTTATGGATTAAAAGAGGATTATTACAGGGAAGCGGCAAGTAAAGATATTAGGTTTATCCGCTATGAGGAGAACGATAAGCCCGTGGTGGAACCTGGCGAGTCGGATGAGGGCAAGCCGGTTTTGAAGGTTACCGTAACAGATTTTGTTTTAGGGAATAAGATTGAATTGGATGCTGATGTGCTTGCTCTGGCCGCCGCTATTGTTCCCTCGGAAGAAACTAATAAAATAGCCGGACAATTTAAGGTGGTTTTAAGCCCGGACGGTTTCTTCAAGGAAGCCCATGTCAAATTAAGACCTGTTGAGTTTAACACGGAAGGCGTTTATTTGTGCGGGCTGGCTCACTATCCCAAGTTTTTGCAGGAAACGATTAACCAGGCTTATGGGGCCGCCGGCCGGGTTTTAACGCTTCTCTCACATGATATAGTCATAGCCTCCGGCTCTGTCTGCCAGGTGGATGAGAAGAAGTGTATGGGGTGCGGGGCATGCGCCTCAGTCTGCACGTATGGCTCCCTGGCGGTTCAAGAGACACGGCAGGGCAAGAAGGTTACAGTAAATCCCGTTCTATGTAAAGGATGTGGCCTCTGTAACGCAAAGTGTCCCACAGGGGCAATACAGTTAAAGCACTTTACCGATGATCAGATCACGAGCCAAATTGACGCGATGGTTGCGGAATAAAACCTTGATCACTAACAGGGAGGTGAGAGCGAATGAGTACAAAATTTAAACCGAAGGTAATAGGTTTCGTATGCCACTGGTGAGCATACGGCGCTGCTGACTTGGCTGGAGTTTCCAGACTACAATATTCAACTGAAATGAGACTTGTTCACGTCATGTGTTCCGGTAGGGTCGACATGGCACATGTGCTCCGAGCTTTCTCAAAAGGAATGGACGGGGTGTTTATCGGCGGTTGCCATTTTAATGATTGTAATTATAGTACCGGCGGGAATTACCATGCGCTGAACATGACGCTTCTAACCAAAAAAATAATGGAACACATAGGGCTGAACCCCGAGAGATTAAGAATGAGAGTTATGTCCGGCAGTGAAGGAAACCTTTATGCCGAGCATGTTAATGACTTTAATAAGAAAATTAAGGAAATAGGGCCATTTGCTGTAAGTGAAGGGATAGACAAGGAAGAACTAATTTCCAGGGTTGAAAAAGTTTTAAAGTTAGTGCCGTATATTAAAGTGATGATGAACGAGAAGCTGAGAGTGCCTCAAGTGAACCCGGAAGACCCGGAAGAATGTGACAAGTATTTCACAAGTGAAGAAATAGACAAGTTATTTAATGAAAAAATTTCGTACTATATTGAGCCGGATAAGTGCCAGGCCTGTATGACATGCGCCAGGAGATGTCCCGTGGGGGCGGTTATCAGCGCCAAGGGACAAGTTCACGTAATTGATCAGGAGAAATGTATAAGATGCGGAAATTGCATCGCAGGCTGCCCGCCCCGCTTCAGCGCGATCAAGAAAATTGAAGCCGGCGAGCCTGTTCCGCCTCCTCTTCCTGAAGGAGAGAGAACTGTAGTCAGAAAGGGTAAAGAGAAAGCGGAAGTTAGTTAAAGAATATGATTACGATTTGCATGCAAAGGCCCCGCGATTTTGCGGGGTCATATTTATTTCTCATTCATTAAGAACGATGAAGAGAGGAATGTGTGTCCCAATTTGCCGTTCTTTAAGAAATTATACAATCAGGTTGACACTACCGTGTATTTCATCTATTATCTAACAGGAAGGAGACAAGGATCATGTGCATACTTTTAAAAAAATACATAACACTAACTACACCTTTCTAATAGGAGGTTGCCATGAAAGACATGTCTCTCGGCCTAAAAGAGGCGTTGCATTTGACCCTGGAGGGCATAAAACCGCTTTCTACTGAGAACGTAACCTTGGTTGACAGTGTTGACCGTGTAGCTGCATCAGATCTCTATGTCCTAGTGAACTCCCCTTCCATGGATGCCTCCCGTAAAGACGGCTACGCGGTGTTAAGCCATGAGGTAGCCGAGGCAACTGTTGAAAACCCTGTCCGGCTGCGTGTCTTGGGTTCTATAGCCGCAGGCGGCGAAAAGGATATTCAGGTCAAGCCGGGGACAGCGGTGAGAGTATTGACAGGTGCCCGTATACCAACCGGCGCCGATGCCGTAGTGGCTGAAGAATTTGTGAAACTGATAGACAATGAGGTGCTGATAGAGGCCTTTGCTGAACCCAAGAATATCCTCCGGTGCGGCAGCGATGTTGCGTTACGGAAATGTATCCTTCGGACAGGCCAAAAAATATCTCCTGTTATAGCGGGTCTCCTTACCGCGGCAGGGCACAGTATGATCCCTGTCTTTAGAAATCCCGTTGTGGGGATTATCGGGACTGGCGATGAAATTGTCGAACCGGGTAAACCCCTTGCAGAGGGTGAGCTCTATGCCAGCAATATTATTACCTTAGCAGGTTGGTGCAATAAATATAAAATGAAGACCCGCATGACAATTGTAAAGGATGATCCTGATGCCATCTTTAGGGCCTTGAAGATATTTTCCGAAGAAACGGATGCCGTGATAACAAGCGGAGGGGCGTGGATGGGAGACCGCGACATGGTGGTACAGGTCCTTGAAAAGCTTGGATGGAAAGAGATATATCACCGGATTCGCATGGGGCCCGGCAAGGCAGTCGGCTTCGGCATGCTTGATAAAAAACCTGTATTTGTTCTGGCCGGCGGACCACCTTCCAACTTGATGGGCTTCCTACAAATCGCTTTGCCTGGTCTACAAACCCTTTCCGGTCATGCAAAACCGGGTCTGCCCATGATTAATGCCAGGCTAGCCTCTGAAATCGGGGAAGGTGAGTCCGACTGGACTGATTTTTTCTTCGGCACTCTTGAACATGATGAAGGGTTGCCGACCTTTCATCCAATGAAAAAACGCAGCCGCTTGAGTTCCATAGCTGAGGCCACGGCAGTGGCGTCAATACCTGAAGGACAAGATTATCTCCAGGAAGGATCGGTAATTTATGTTCAATTGCTGACTTAGGCGTTCAGGCTGAAGAACCCTGTCATGCTTATTTAGGATATTGTCTCGCAATGGACAATGACGTAATAGTAGCAAGTGTCACACACGGCGAATCAATAGCTAATTCTGTAAAACTATTAATATTATAGTAAGAAATATAGGCAGGTGTTTTCACTGTAATGAGAAATAATAATCTAGCGGTATCCATTGAAGAAGCGCTAAAAATTATTTTAAATTCTATCAGCCCTCTGACCTGCGAAAACATTTCCATCATGGAAGCATGCAATCGTGTTTTATATGAGGATATTGTATCGGATATAATAATACCTCCCGCGGATGATTCTGCAATGGACGGCTATGCTGTAATCGCAGAAGACACGCTTGGGGCGTCAATAAATCACCCGATAAAACTTCAAATTACAGGAGAAATACAGTCGGGCGGATCTGTTAACGGCAAAAAAGTTTCAAGAGGAACGGCGATAAGAATAATGACCGGCGCTCCGATGCCGGAAGGCGCTGATGCGGTAATTAAGTTTGAAGATGCAGCAGAAGAAGACGGTTATGTAAATATATTTCAAGAAACAGTTAAATACAAAAATTACAGATTTGCAGGGGAGAATATAAAAAAAGGAGACAAAGTGCTGCGCAAAGGCGACCGGTTGAGTTCCGTGGATGTAGGTATCCTTGCGTCGCTGAACTATAACACGGTAAAAGTATATAAGCAGCCGATTGTTTCAATTATCTCTACAGGCGATGAATTAGCCGATATAGGAGAAGAGATCAGAACCGGTCAAATCAGGAACGTCAATGCGTATACCATATACTCGGAAGTAAAAAAATATAACGCCATCCCATATTGTTTAGGCATTGCTAAAGACACCTTGAAAGATATGAAGGAAATATTTTTAAAAGCCTTAAAATCTGACGTCGTAATATCCACAGGCGGCGCATCAATGGGAAGGTACGATTTTGTTAAAGATATTTATCTTGCTCTGGATGTTGAAATACAATTTGAAAAGGTTAATGTTAAACCAGGCAAGCCGGTGATTTTTGGGAAAAAAGATAATCAACTGTTTTTCGGCCTGCCGGGAAATCCCGTTTCCACGCTTACATCGTTCATTCAATTTGTGAGACCTGCATTACTAAGATTAATGGGTGCCAATAGGATATTAAAGCCAATCGTTAACGCATTTCTTGAAGAAGATATCAATAAGAAATCGGGCAGGGTTAATCTATTAAGAGGCTATGCTACTATTAAAGATAATGAATTTTATGTTTCAACAACTGGTAATCAAAATTCAAGCGTGCTAACTTCAATGAGGGACGCAAATTGTCTGATCATAATTCCGGAAAATACAAAAGTAAAAGCGGGAGAAAAAGTGCGGATTCAATTGATTGAGCATGAGGAGATATAAATGCCCATTTTTCATGTTCGACCGATATCGAAAGAGAGCCGCAGCCGCGCCCTTGACATGGAACCTCGCATCGGTGTTTCCAATTAAATTTCGCGTTGTTCATATTCCACCGCATCAGACGAAATCATACGAACCCTCCGGTTCTTGCCACAAGATCGTCTTGGTTCTCTCCTGTTATACAGGGTCTATTTTCCTTTGACCCTGTCATACCAAGGAAAACTAGGCTTTATCTTATGTTGGTTTAGGAGGTAACATCTAAAGTATGTTGACATCAGGTACCATGGATGCTATAGTAAACTTATGGTAATAGTAAACTATGTGTATAGCCGCCATTCATATAAAATGTCCGCCATGCTCCCTAGTTGAGAGAGAAAATTTATCCCTGTGATCAATAAAGAGGCCTGATTAAATAAGCATGCTTGACGACAAATATGTCACAGTAAGTATCTCGGTCGCGTCAGGCAAGACTTCAGGGACATGAATACGGCCTGCGTTGAGGGAGGACTGCTCTATGTGAGAAAGGAGGGGAGAAGGAAAGGCAATATTTTCGTGGTCGTCCTCGCCCTCATCCTGAAAAACAAAGAAAAGTTTCTGAATGCAGCACTTGGAAGATGTAGGTCTGCAGTTATTAAACCACCTTTTTTAGTTGACTTCTGCTATTGTTTGTCTTTTATAATTTTGTGAAGATGATGGTGCCCCGGTTTATTGTTAAAATGAATTGATTCCAACCTGTTAATTAGAAAGAATAAAGAAAGGCTAGGGATTAGAAATATGAGAAGACAAACAGAACATGTCAAACAATTAAAAAGAATGTATTCTAAAGAAGATGGAAGATTGCAGGGAGAAGGCGGTTGGGCGAAACTTCCTTTTTTCTGGTTCATCTTATTTTTGTCATACGAGTGCACAAGAAGGTGTAAATATTGTTATGCTTTTAATCAAGTCGGTGATGATAATAAAATGGAAATGGATGAAAATACATTTTCAAGATTGCTGGAGTGGATTCCTGAAGTCTGGAGAGTTAATAACACTAAAGTGAACACCGTTGGTTTTCTTGGTGGGGAGCCATTATTGAGGACCGACAGAATTAAAAAAGTTATGGATTCAGTCTATAAAAATACTGACGGCATGCAGGGGTATCTTTATACAAATGGTGATTTAATTGATTCCGTGAACTGGGATGATCTTGAAGATATCCAATGGATATATACAAATATTACAGACATTAGTATTGAGGAACTATCCAGAAGGATGAAGATAATCAGTGAAAGGTCAAATGTAATAAATCAAACAATAGTAGCCACAATGGACGATTATAACTTGGAGAGAGTTCTTGATATAACAAGATTCGGGATAGAAAATGGGTACCGTTTAAGATACCAAAAGGATATATACAGAGGGATGGATGCGGAATACAAACAAAGATTGTTAAAGAGTTATCATGAATTGTGTGACTTATTGGAAAATTATATTATTAAGAAATACGATGTCCATACTACCTTCCTGCTGGATACATTAATTCCCGCGTGGGATTTTGAATCTTCTCCATATAATTGCGGGAAAAGACTTGCCGCGGTATATCCCGACGGGACGGTTGGACCCTGTATCAGAGACCATTCATTTAAAACCGGAACAATTTTTGACGAGGATCCTTTAAGTATATTGCAATGTAGCGCATTTCATTATGACCTTACAAAACCGGATCTCCCGGATGAATGCAGGGAGTGTGAATGCAGGACCGCCTGCCAAGGAGGATGTCCGCATGATAAAATGTTGTTGACCGGCACCGCGTCAGGGAAATCTGTCGCATGTGAACTCCATAAAGAAATAATCCCAAGATTAAGACATTTGGATAAAATGAAAAACGACGTAAAATCGAAACCAATCATGGAATATTGAATGAACAACGATGGGTGATTTTTTCTTTTATTGATTATTCTTATTCCATATATAATGTTGAACTTTCCGCTGACCGATTTAAAGAAAATGAATCAGGCCAGACTCTGACTCTCGGCGAGTTTGAGCTGGCCTTTACAAATTTCAAGAAAAGTGAAGCAAAAAACATCTCTTTCTCATGCGCCCTGGGAGAAACAATTGGCTTGAGTTAACATTCTATTATAATTCCCCCATAATAAGTAACTCTTTTACTAGTTCTGAGGTAAATCCCCATAAAGGTTAACCCTTTTACAAATTCTATAATTATCGTCGCCTGGAGCGGGGTGAGTTTAAATGGCCGGCAAATCAGGGCAATATGGTAAAATTTTACTACTAGGAATTCCGCTGGTTATTAGACGGATTACCACTAAAATAACCGCATGCTTACAAAGCTGTTACTAGGCGCACTATAATCTAAATATTTGACAAGAGGGGTTTGTTTTGCTGTCCCTTTCCTGGGCTCTGGCACGATAGAGAACATCGATCTTGAAGTTGCGCTCCAGGATCAAGGAAAGCTTGTACGTTTCTCCTTGTTTGAAAAATAAATTATAAATAAAAAATTATATCTAAAACAGTTCATTTAGCAGGAATTTGTCGTGAGTTTAGCGAAGCATTTATGTTGTGAGTTTAGTGAAGTTTTTTTTCAGGAGATAGGGGGAGAAAAAATATAAACAACAATATAACACCACAAGTACTTATTGACTTCTATAATAAATTGTCCCAGATTTACTGCCTGAAGAAAGCATTACTTATGCTCAGCCCGGATCACAGATGATAAATTACGCACAGGAAAATAGAATCCCTCTGTTAAATATCTGCACTCCCAAGGTGGACACCAACTTTTTTTTCGTTCTTTTAGAAAAGATTGGTGAAATTATTATAGCGCATTACCCTTACCTGGAAACCGAATGCCGGCAGGTGTTGTCGGCTCTTCCGTTAAACGCGTCTGACAGGGAAGTATTTGTTGACAAAGTATTATTTAAACCCGGGGCAAATTTGCTTGCTCTTCTCCAAAACGATGTCTCACCTGAGACATTCGGCTTTTTGATAACCCATACGGTTAAGCCTTTGATGAAACAGTCCGGGAAAATTACTTCACCGGGTATATAACCTTGAAGAATGGATGCAAAGCACATGCCCTGTTTGTGGAGGCAGGCCCAGCCTGTCCTTGTTGAAAAAGGAAAATGACAAAAAGGTATTTATATTGTGGATTATGCGAAGTTAAGTGGCGTTTTCAACGCCTGGGCTGCCCATATTGCGCAAGCCTGGAATCACAGTTTTTAAAAGTCGAAGGAGAAGACAAATACCGGAATTTATTATTGTGAAAATTGTTCCGGATATATCAAAACAATCGACGAGAGGAAAATTGGCGGCACTGCTGATGTGTTTTGTGAAAACATTTACACGGTCCATCTGGATATTATGGCTTTTCGTGAAGGATACGTAAACGCCCCCAGCCAATTGCCATTATCTTCCTCATCGTCAAACTAGAACTGAGCAGCTACAGATTTGGGAAGGGGATCGCTCGAAAAAAAATGCCCAGGAACTGGCTGAATTGAGAGATATTCATTCGGCAGTTTCGGTAGATACGTAATAAAATCAATAAATTCAGAACTTTGAGGAAAAGAGGTGGAATGCCTGAAGAACTACTTATCGGTTTATTCTAAATAGGCTCTCGGCATTAGATGGGAGGAATCATTAAATCTGGAATAAAGCAACTGGAAATTCTGGCATGCCAGGCTAAAAAGACTGTCCTTTTCAC
>JGI12104J13512_1000640_pt1 | contig 30756 bp, 29 predicted proteins | sample TerdegcTABiofilm_FD_13512 | JGI IMG/M metagenome (IMG submission 13512)
CCCGCCGTAAGCAGCGGGACCAGCCTGGCGGGGCTGGCGGGGGGAATACTGACCCTCGCGCTGGCAGCAGCCACAGGTTTTTTCATCAATATGCTCAAGAAAAAAAAGAACGCGGCAGGTATCGCTTAAAATTTCCGGGGCGGGGCGGATAACCCCGCCGTAATTTTGTTTTGGGGATTCGTTGAGACATGTCCAACATTACAGACTCAATATACAAAATGCGTTTTCTGGACGAAACGGCGGATAAAAGAACACCGGTGCATGATTTGCATCCCCTGTCAAAGCTGCTTGTCACCATCGCCTATGTTACTATTGTAGTTTCTTATGGAAAGTATGATGTCAGCAAGCTGCTGCCCCTTGTATTCTATCCTGTCGTTATTCTGTTTTCAGCGGAAATTCCCCTTCTCCCGCTGCTGAAGAGGACCCTGGCGGTTATGCCGCTCGTTATCGGCATAGGAGTGTTCAACCCCGTTTTTGACCGGGAGACTATAGCCGTAATTTTTGGCCTGCCGATTTCGGGAGGCTGGATTTCTTTTATTTCACTGCTTTTAAAGTGCGGACTGACGGTGCTGTCCGCACTGCTGCTGGTGGCGACAACAGGCATGGAGAGAATTTCATTCGCGCTTAGAATGCTTTTTGTTCCACGCATATTTGTGATGCAGCTTATGCTGACCTATCGCTTTATTTCGGTCCTGCTGGAGGAGGCCGCCAATATATGGAATTCTTATACGCTGCGCGCGCCGCGTCAAAAGGGAATCAGCCATCAAGTATGGGGTCCGCTGTTAGGACAAATGCTGCTGCGGACTTACGACAGAGCGCAAAGGGTTTACCAGGCCATGGTCCTGAGAGGCTTTAACGGAGAATACAATACCGGAAGCGCAAAACAATTTTTATTGAAGGATTTTTTGTATCTAGCCTCCTGGGTGGCTTTCTTTGCGGCCGCCAGGCATTACAATATTTCTTTGTTTATCGGTTCAATTTTGACAGGAGTGGGAAAATGAGTCACCATATTATTGATTTCGATGAATTGTATTATACATACCCCGACGGCAAACCAGCGGTCAACGGAGTTTCATGCCACATCCGCCACGGTGAATCAGTAGGTATTGTAGGCGCCAACGGCGCCGGCAAATCGACGCTGCTGATGCTTCTTGTAGGAATTCTGCTGCCGACGAAAGGAGAAATCCGTGTCGGTGAAATTCCGGTCACCAAAAAAACCCTGCCGGTAATCCGGCAAAGAATCGGACTTGCTTTCCAAAACCCGGATGACCAGCTTTTTATGACGACAGTATATGACGATGTGGCATTCGGACCGCGTAATTACCGCTTGACGGAACCGGAGGTTGAAAAAAGGGTGATGCGGGCGTTAAAAACCGTGGGGATCGAGCATCTCAAGGACAGGGCTCCCTACAAACTGTCCGGGGGGGAAAAACGTGCCGCAGCTATTGCCGCTGTTTTATCCATGGACCCCGACATCCTGGTAATCGACGAGCCGACAGCCGCCCTCGACCCCAAATCAAGGCGGAGATTGCTCAATCTCCTGAAGGGCTTTACGCATACCAAGCTTATCGCCACTCACGACCTGGACCTGGTGCTTGAAATATGCGACAGAACAATTGTAATCAAGGAAGGCCGGATTGCTTCAGACAGCTCGCCGTTAAAAACACTTGCCGACGCCGCCTTGATGGAGCAATGCGGACTGGAAATCCCGCTGACCCTTCAGAATTGCCCCGTCTGTGGCTCCCCGCCCCGCCGCTGACTCCAATAATCCAATAATCTCCGGTAAAGGTCATAAATTCAGCTCTATTTAATATACATTAAAAGAATAGTTGCTACAGGTTCAGAATTCAGTAGTTTTATTCAGAATACTTCGGGACGATAACCATTCTCTCATTCTGACTCCTGACTTCTGATTCCTGACTCCTGAAATATTACCGGCGGGGGACTTCCTCATGAACGAGCTGAACCGTTTTATCGCCAAGTCGGAAGAATTATACGACCTGGCCGGACGAAATATAAAGCCGGCCATAGCCGTCGTCGGTTCTTTCAACTCGGGCAAATCCACTTTGCTGAACAACCTGCTCGGGGAAGAAATTAGCCCGGTCGGCGCCGTTCCCACCACAAGCTGCCTTTTGTACTTTGACTACGGGGACTCTTTTTCAGCAAAATACACCGGCGCCAGGGACAAATGTGCCTTTACCGACCGCCACGCGCTCGCTTCTTTTTTAGCAGACCGTCAGCCCCGGGGCGGCCGGGTAAATATTGAGATCCCCGCGTCTATTCTTAAAAAATGCCGCCTCATTGACACGCCCGGCATAGATTCTTTTTCTCATGATTCAATCCGCATGGTGGAGCAAGCCGCAAATGAATCCGCAAAAATAATTTATCTCTTTCACCAGCGTGGCATTGAAAACTTTAACCGTCTGTTTCTTAATAAGTTCGCGTCTGTCTGGAAGAATAAAAAATTAAATGACATATCTTTTTGGCTTAACTGTAATCTGGGAAATTGCGACGGCACGTCCCTCGAAACAACAAGGGCGGCTTTGAGAAAAATTTTTTTCAGCCAGGTCAAGCTGAACGCGATAAACCTATTAGACCGTGAGAACATGCAGGCCATGCGCCTCTATCTGGAAGCGGAATTGGCCAAATACTATTTTGACAACCTGGCTAAAAATCTTCAAAAGGTGGACGGTGAAATTCCCGCGAGATTAAAAAGAATCGCGGGAATAACTGACGAGGCGCTCTTCCTGTCCGAATTCTGGGCTGTGCGGGAAACGGCGAAAAAGCTCTTCAACGCTTACCACGCTATGCATTCCATGCCGTTAATTGTCAGAGAAACCGAAGGGCTGTTATGCGCGATTAACTCTTCCAATTTGAACAAGACGGAAAACAAGGCCGGCGGACACCATTACCGGCCATACGCCGGAGGTTTTCAAGAAGGCAGGAAGCTCATTCTGGCCTTAATCAATTCCTTAATGCATGAAAAAAAGTTGGCGGGCTGGCTGGAGCGCCCTAAATTAAGCAAACTGGCCGCGAAAATTGAAGCGGAACGTTTCACGGTAGTGGCCGCCGGGGGCTTTTCCACAGGCAAGTCCACATTTTTCAACGCTTTGCTGAAAGAAGAAATATTGCCCACCGGCAATAGTCCGACAACTTTGTCAATTACCCGCATTTCGCACGGTAGAAATAAAACAGCCACGGTGCGGCTGCCGCTGCAAATAACCCTGCCAATACATGAAAAGATCGGGGACCAAAGCCATCTTTGCGCCGACATACTGGACATACTGGAGAATTATTTGAAGAACAAGGCGCTTGGCCTGGCTTACCTGGAAGCATGCACGGAAGGTCGCTTCAAACAGGTAGACAGCCAGGAAATTACCTCATTAATCAACCAGGTCAGGGAATATTACGCCGCCGGCGCTTTTGCCGGGTCCGCCGGAAAACTGCCGGCGCCTGCCGTTTATAAACCGGTCCTGGTAAAAGGGCTCTTCCGCAAAAAGATACTTCAAAAAGTTCGTTTGACTTTCCAGCACGCGGGCGAGCCTGAGTTTGATCTGGCGAATCCGGCCGTTTTCAATGAATTTAAAGAATTAACCGGAGCGGAAAACGCTTTTCGGGTCGCCGGGATAGATATCCGCCACCCGTCCGAATACCTCAAACTGGCCGATTTTGTGGATACGCCGGGGCTTGATTCCATTCAAAAGCATTATTTCGACGAAATATCCGCCAACATCCGGCAATGCGACGCTTACCTCATTTTTCTAAACGCCCGGCATATCTTGAACGATATGGATAAAAAAAATTTAGAAACGGTATTCTTGCCGCAAATACCCGCGAGTTTTAAGCAGCAGATGCCGGAAAAAGAATTCGAAAAAATTTACTTTGTAATTAATTTCGCCGACGCGCTTACCCCGCACCAGCAGGAAGCGGTAGCCAACTTTGTCCGGAAAACTCTCAGCGCGCCCGCGCAAAACTCCCCGGCCATACGGCATCCGAAAATATTCCTGATTTCCGCCCTGCGGGGTCTCGCTGGAAAAGACCATGGCATGGAAGTTTTGCTCAGAAACCTCGAAGAAGGAATCATGCGCTTCCGCGGCAGGGATTTCTACAGAAGCCTATTAAACGAACTCTACACTATGCTTGACGGTGTTTCCCAAAGGATCAACACTGAGTTGCTTAGTATCGTTCAAACCGGTCACAGGCCAGGCGCAAAAAAACAAAAGCTGAGGCAGGCACTGGAAGTACTGCGGGAGTTCCGCAGGGAGATAAAAAATATTAGAAACACCATATATAGCCTCGGGAGGTTGTAAAAATGGAAAATGCCAGATTACTGGACGAGCGGTTGCGCAAGATCATCAGTGAGGTAAGCGGGCGTACCGGTGGGGAAATTAAAAAAAATTTGCTCCGCGAATTTGAGGCCGGCTTCAAAGCGGCTATGGACAGGCACAGCCACGAGGAAACTATGAGAATACTGGCGCTGTTAAAAAACGCCATTAATAAATTTGATTAAGGAGGAGAAACATGGATTTAAAAATCGAGGGATTGAAGAGTGACAAAACAAGTGATGAGCTAATCGGGCAAATGTTAGCGGACATCTTCACGGGCTTTAAAACCAAAATGGTTCAGCCGGTACTGGAAGAAAACTACAAGATATCCAGTCAATTAAAGGAATTAATGACCCAAGAGCAATTGGAAATGACTGAGTTGAAGGAAAAAATAGCGGAGTTGGACGCCCGGATCCAGCAAGTGCCGTTAGTCATTTTATCGTCTTTCAGGGACGCAATAAGCCTGGCAGGCAGGGAAACCCAAGATGACAGAGAATAATAAACAAGCCGCATTGATAGACTCCCTGGCCGATACTATTAAGACCAGAATAATCCTTCCCGCCGAGGAGAACACCTCTTTCTTGCATGGCGAGATTGAACGGGTAAATGAAAGGATTTCTTTTCTGGAAGAAACCTTGTCGGCGCTGACGTCCGCTTTAAGCAGGACAAAACTGGCGGTATCGATATCTTTATTGGGTGTGGCTGTATTAGCCGTCATTCAGGTCATTATTTTTTTCAGATAACTAATCGCGGCAGCCGCCGGCGCGGGGCAACTCACTCTTCTCCCGGTCTTCTGCGTCTCCTGATCACTACAGAGACAAAAAACGTGGCCCCGGAAATAACCAGCACTTTGAGGATGAAACCGATTGTTTCGTTTCTAAACACAACTTTTTCTTTTCTCAGCTCTACCTGCGGATCCATTTTCAAATCAAAAAAATTGCCCTTGTCAACTTGAAGCGCCAAGTTATCAAGCTTAACCATCTTCTCTTCGTGCCTGCTTATATTGGTCATATAACTTACCACCTGAATGCAGAGAAAAGCCAGGGCAAACAATATCAACAGCAAACGGGAATAACTGTTCATGCGGCATCTCCTTTTCTTTATTATCTGAGGCCTTCTTGATTTTTACCCGGGCGGCTTCACAAGCCAGGGCGCAGAAAGCGCTCTCGCATGTAGACCACGGGTAATTCCTTCCACCGGTAATGTATGATGACCTGCAGGATTGAGGAAAGACACCCGCACGCGGCAGGTCATCCATTACTGTCGCCGCGTAACCAAGGATGCCCCACGGCAAAGGGTCTCCCCCCGACAACTCCGGCCGCTTCAGCAAAAGAGTAAGCCCAATGTTTCTGCTCGACATCCTGGAAAGTCGGTTCCAGGCTGTTTTTTACCGGAGCTAACCCGCCGGCGGCAACAATAAAAAATATTTCCTTTTTCCGCAAGATTCGTCCGCTGATTGAATATTTTATAACCAATACTATTACTTTACGAAGTCATCATATTTCTATTCAGCAATAATGTTAAAATCCCTTTCAAAGTGTTAAAAAAAGCAATGTTACTAAATTATGTAGGAGAATGCCGGCAGCGGCAGTGAAAGGAGTGCCCCTATGCAACACATCGTCAATCATCTGAACGCCCAATTCAACTGGCTGAAAAGCTGTCAGATTCTTAGTCCGGGCAGCGACGCCGACGGCGCCATCAAGAAGTACCCGGATCAAGGCTCGGTTATGCCGTACTTTTCCAATTTCGCGGCTATGGCCATGTTGGAAGACCCTTCGTCCCACCCCCTCGTCGAGCGTTATTTACATTGGTACTTGCGCCACCTTGAAAAAAACGGAACTATGCTGGATTACCATTATGACGATAATTTAAACAGCAAAACTACCTGGCCGGACTCGGAAGATTCATACGCCGGGACCTACCTGTCTCTTGTCTGCGCCTATCACTACAGAACCGGGCAAACGGGATGGATCAGGCAAAACCTGCCTTTATTAAAAAAAGTAGCCGGGGTCATTATTAACCTGATGGATCGGGATGGGCTCACCTTTGCCCTGGCCGGCTACCGGGTAAAATATCTGATGGACAACTGTGAAACTTACCGGGGGTTGAAAGATTTCGCAGATCTCCTTTATTATTTGGGTGATCAGGACAGCAGGCGCTACCGGGCTAAAGCCGATGCCATCGCCTCGGGTATAGAAAGATCTCTCTGGAATTCGTCCGGCAGGTGTTACCATGCCAGCAAAATCGGCCTATTTAAAAATAAGGTTGATTTAAAGAAATTCTACCCCGACGCCGCCTGCCAGATATTTCCGGTGGTATACGGGCTAATCAAGCCGGACTCAGAGCGCGCCGTCCACCTTTATAAAACTTTTAACAGCAGCCAACCGGACTGGGTCAATATCAAGCCTCCGGACTTCCCGTGGATGATCCTTGGCTACTACACCTGCCTGCACGGCGATCACGAGCGCGCACTCGAGAAAGTCCTGCAGGGCGTTGAATCTTATATTGAACCAAAATCGGGGTACTGGTATTGCGGCGAGTCGGCTTTTTTCATTATGACCTGCGCAAAGCTAATTCAGCTCAGAGGAACCGGCTTTCACGCACAAACCGTCTTCCGGCCGGGTCCTTTATAATAATAAGCTTCACTAACAGGCATAATATAAAAACTACAATATTTATATGGCGGTGAAAAAAATATCCAGTCTAAAGACCCAGCCGGAAATGCCTGAAGCAATCGTCGGAAACTCCAAAATGCTGGCGTCTCTAAGAGAAAACGGTGAGATATTCAGACTTTTCTGGCCTCAAATTGACTATGGCCAACACCTGGGACACTTTTGGCCGGGGATTAAATTGTTTTTACCGGAGGGACAAAGTTTTACCAAATGGTTTCATTTAAATATATGGCAGTCGTCTCAACGCTACCTGGAAAACACCAATATATTAGAAACCGAAATGTGCAGCCGGACGCATTATTTTAAAGTTGTCCAGCAGGACTTCGTTCTCCCCGACAGGGACATCCTGGTGCGGCACTACACCCTGACAAACCACGGGGAAAGAGAAGAAAAACTGACTTTTCTGGTTTATTGCGCTTTTGATCTTGATGAGTCGACTCATTACGACGGCGCCTACCTTGATTTTTGCAATCATTCTCTCATCTTCTTCCGGAGAAATATATACCTGGCCGTCGCCGGGTCCGGCTACCCCCTGAGCGGTTATCAGTGCGGCAGGCGCTGCACGCATTCCGATCCTTTCCAGAATGCTTCAAGAGGGGCGCTGCGAGGAGGCAGCGACAATATCCGGCAAAGCGCCGCCAGCTTGGATTGGGATATGGGTGATCTGCCGCCGGGCGAGTCAAAAAATTTTACACTATACCTGGCCGCGGGCGCCGACAGGGACGAAGTGATCACATTGCTCGCCGGGGCCGCCTCGCAGGATGGTCTTGAACTGCTTGAGCAAACAAAGCAATACTGGCGCGGCTGGCTCGGGAAGGGAACGCGGGCGGCAGGTGAAAACGCGGGCAGTGAAGCAGCCTATGGCAGATCTCTTCTGGCAATGAAGCTGATGTCGAACAAGGAAACCGGCGCTTCAATCGCCGCGCCGGAATTTGATCCATATTATTTACTGTGCGGCGGGTACGGCTACTGCTGGCCGCGTGATTCCGTATTCATCGCGGCGGCTTTTGACGAGGCCGGTTATCATGATATCGCGGCGCATTTTTACAAATTTGCCGGCGCGGTGCAGGAAAAAGCAGGAGACTGGCAGCAGAGGTATTTTACCGACGGCTTAGCCGCCCCCACCTGGGGAAAGCAAATAGACCAGGCCGGCTCTGTATTGTGGGGTTACGGACACCACTACAGTCTTACCGGGGATAATCATTTCCTGGAACAGACCTGGTCCTCCCTGGCGGCGGGCGCCGATTATCTCGCGGGAAACCTGGAGGCCAACGGTCTGCCGTCCCCCAGTTTCGACCTCTGGGAAGACGAACACAGCCAGGGCACTTACTCCGCGGCGGCGGTATACGGAGGCCTGAAGGCGGCAAGTGAAATCGCCATAATTAAAGGAGAGCGGGAGACAGCGCGGCGTTGGCACATGGCCGCTGCAGCAGTAAAAGAAGGAATATTGAAGCACCAGTGGTCGGATAGACATCATAGTTTCATACGCGGCATCAACAGGAGGGTTTGCCAGGATAGCTACCATCACGCGGCTCATGAAGGCAAATTCAGCTATACGCAAACCGATCCGGCGGGTCTCTACCCGACATATTGGGTGGGCGAGGATGAACGGCTGGACGCGGCCCTGCTGGGCCTGACTTTTCCATTCAGCGTGCTGGACGCGAAAGACGAAAAAATGCAGGCCACTGTCAGAGCTATTGAAGAACGGCTCTGGAATCGCGATGTCGGCGGCCTGCGCCGTTATGAGGGCGACAGCTACAGAGGCGGCAATCCCTGGCTGATCACCACCTTCTGGCTCGCTATTTATTACTGTATGCGCGGCGACCGCCACCGGGCTGAAACATTGTACCGCTGGTGCCTGGAACAGGCAAACCGCCACCTGCTCCTGCCGGAACAGGCCGACAAAAACCGCGGCGGCCCGGCCTGGGTGATGCCCCTGAACTGGTCGCACGCGATGCTCATACTGGCCCGGCTCGCCCTGGAGGACAGGCTGAGCATAATATCTATCGCCAAAACATAACACCTGCCCTCGCGCAATGCGCCGGTCACGGGTTCAAATCCTCACTATCAGCTCCAGGAAAATCAAGGCCTCCGGGGTTTAAGCCGGAGGCCGTTTGACGCTGCCAAACGGGAATGCCCCTTTAATTGCTCCCCGTTACTTCTTCCCCGTGAAGCTCCCACGGCGTATCGCTGTAATATTCAAGGCCGTCGAAGCTCTTCCCGTCGTTCGACATGGTCACGACAAAGCGGTATCCCTCAGTGTCTGAATAAAACTGGCCTTCCAGCACGTTCCCGGTCACCGTACCGCTGACCATCCAGGAGCCCTGGTCATAGGTGCCGCTGACCTGGCTGCCGCTCTGGGTGAGTTCCATTAAACAGCCGTTGTTGAGCAGCCAGGTGCCCGAGAAGTCCGCCACCTGGACGCCGGCTCCTTCACCGTAGGTAATGGTGATCCGCTTGTCGGTCCCGTCCCACGCCACCTGCGCCCCCAGGTTCTCGATCACGAAGCGCAGGGGCAGCATGGTGCGGCCTGTTTCCGAAACAAACGGCACAACCTCCAGGATCTTTTTCTGGCCGTTGATTTTGGCCTCTTCATTCCCAATCCACAGCTCCACCGAAGTGCCCTGGCAGTTGATGGTCACCTTATTCTCGGCCGCCGTCCACGGTCATCAACGGATTGTCCACCTGCAGGACTATGCTGGAGGCTCCGGCGGTACCGGTTCCCAGCGCCTTGATCTGGTCACTGTCGAGCGCGTAATTGTAAATGCGCAGGTCGTCCATTTTGCCTTGGAAATAACTGCTCGCTCCGCTCTGGATTATCCCGCCTATCAGCACATTGTTGTCGGATGTGATAACATAATTGTCTTCAGGCACCTGCGCAGTCCCCAGCGGCACACCGTCAACGTACAGGTTGATTTCGCCGCCGTCGTTGGTAAAGACCGCGTGGACCCATTTGTTGACCGCGTCCTGCCCCTCGACCTCAACAGACGCTTCCGTGTAGTGACTGTTGTCATAATCGTAAGACATCCACATCTGCAGGGTAGAATCACTGGCGCTTATATCGGAATCATAATCATAGGCGTTGGCGAAATACGTGCTATCCATACCGTTATCAGCCAATTTTGATATGATCGTGCTGTCGGAACCGGGCGCGATCTGGATCCAGGCAGAGATGGTATAGGGCCCGGTGAGGTCCAGTTCAGAGTTGTCGGCTACTTGCAAAAACCCTCCCTTGAACTGGGCGCATTGACCAAATACTCCATCGGCAAATCCCACGTCTCCATTTAGCTTGCCGTCGTTGCCGTTGCCCGAGGAGTCCCTGAAGTCACCGTCAAACTTGTAGTGGGCGATCAGCCCTTTTTCCGGTGGCGTGCCGGTTACCGGTTTTTGTGTGATGCCGCCGGAGGTGATTGTTATACTCTGGGTGGCTCCGTCCCACTGCACCTGGGAACCAAGGCTCTCGGTGACAAAGCGCAGCGGCAGCATGGTGCGGCCTGTTGCCGAGACAAACGGGGCCACGTCCAGGGCCTTCTCCTGCCCGTTGACCCGGGCTGTGTTCTGCCCTATCCACAGGTCGATGCTGGTTCCCTGGTAACCTATCGTGACCTTACTCTTGGAAGCAGTCCATCCCATGGTCCCGCCCATGGCCTCCACGATGGCCCGGATATTTAATGCCGAACAGATCTACCGGCTGGTATGGAATGAAAGCAGTCCTGTTGACTTAAGAATGGTTCCGGTGCATATCAGTAACCTGCGTAAAAAGATCGAGCCGGATCCTTCCCGACCCAGATATATCCTGACAGTTAAGGGATTGGGCTATAAATTCAATGGGGCGCCCGACCAGGGCTCAGTTGATTCCGGGCCGACACGATAACAAACATTGACCGGAAGAAGGAAGTATGTTGGAAAATACTATAACCTGGTATGTACCTACCATATCGGCCCAAATAGTTATTCAAATAATTATGGCCTTGGTCTTTTCATATCTCTATGCCCATGACCGCAAGCCCTTTTTAATTATGTGGGGGGTCGGCTGTTACGGCTGGGTGTTGAAACTATCCTTTGACCTGGCTATTTTTCAGGGGCATGAAACATTATTTTTTCATATCTTCAACCAGTTAGGCTGCATTATCGGGGCCTACTTTCTCAGTTGGGGAACCATTAATTTTACTGGAAAAAGGATGCCTAAACTTTTTTTTATCTGGGTTTGGCTCACTGTCGGTTGGGTCGTACTGTCAGTTTTTTCCCAGGCCTCTTTCATCCAGGCTATGGCTCCAATCATACCGTTGGTAGTGGCTATCTATTTCTGGACCGGGCTGGCTTTCCTTAAGGCCGGGAACATAGAGGTCACGGGACAGCGTATTACCGGATGGAGTTTTGTCTTGACGGGATTACACTTTGGCAACTATCCCCTATTAAGGAATGTGGAGTGGTTCGCCCCCTGGGGTTACCTGATTGCCGGCGCCATGACATTTCTTTTGGCCATCGGCATTCTCCTCGTTTATTACCAGCAAATCAAAAACAGCCTGACCGAAAGCGAGACCCGCCTGCAGCTACTGGCGGAAAACGCCCAGGACCTGATCTACCGCTACCGGCTGATTCCAACGCCTGGCTTTGATTATGTAAGTCCCGCCGCCCTGGCCATTGCCGGATATACTCCAGATGATTTTTACGCCGGGCGGGCTGATGGACTGCATCTGGTCCCTTCCATAGAAAACCCGGCAGAAAACCCGGCTTTTCAGGTCTCCGATGATGTTCGCCGGCGGTTCGGTCAAACCCAGCAGCTTTTGCGCAAGGACGGAAGCGCGGTTTTCATCGAACAGCGCAGCACAATTGTTGTCGATGACAGTGGGCAGCCGGTTGCTATTGAAGGGATTGCACGGGACATCACAGAGCGAATAAAGGCCGAGGAAGACCTGCTCAGGATGGAAAAATCCCGCATTCACCTCCTGACCAATATTTCCCACGACCTCAGGACTCCTTTAAGCACCGTGCAGGGGTATGTCAAGGCCATGCTCGACCAGGTTATCAGCAATCCTGAAGAACAAAACGAATACCTCAACTTGGTCTACAACCGGATCCTGAAAATCAACCGGCTGATTCAGGATCTGTTCGATTTGGCCCAGTTGGAATCACGCCGCGTGAAATTCAATCTGGAGCAGGTGGCGGTTAACGACCTCATCTCGCAATTGTTCGATAAATACAGAGTGGACGTACTGAATGCGGGTCTTAGATTCAACTTAAACAGTCCTGACCTCCGGGAGCCGGATTCCGCTGAGACCATGCCCTTTGTGAAGGTTGATCCGGACCAAATTGAACGAGTCTTTGCCAACCTGATCTACAACGCGGTTAAGCACACGCCCCAGGGCGGGACGGTCTCCGTCGGTTACAAAATTGTTCAAGTTGACGGCGTGCGGGCATCCCGCGCCAGAACCGGGACAGGCGCCGGCTGTTTTGAAGCGCTGGTCAAAGTAACGGACACTGGTACAGGTATTTCTCCGAAAGAACTGCCTTATATATTCAATCGCTATTATAAAGGAGCTGCTACCGCGGAAAAGGCGGGTGGCACCGGCCTAGGCCTGGCTATTTCAAAGGAAATTATCGAGTATCATAACGGCCGGATTTGGGCTGAAAGTGTTCTAAACCAGGGAAGCACCTTCTGCTTCACCCTGCCGGTTGCCGGTTAAAAAGATGGGGTACGAGACGGGAAGCGGATGGTTTGGAAAAGTGCAGTTGCTCATTTATTAACTGCTACTGAAATAAGCATATTAAGGAGCGATAGCCACTGGAAAGACAATCGCTCCTTTTTCCGTTCCGGTTTTAAAGTCTCACATAATCCTGCAACGTTTAATCTCTCCCTAACAGGCCTCCAAGCCCGATATTCCCAATGAGGCTGCCTTCTTCCTTGTTTTTCCCGCCCCTTTTTTTCCCCGCGGCAATCATCCTGTCGGCTAATCTGGAAAATGGAAGAGATTGCAGCCATACGGTGCCCGGGCCCTTTAATGTGGCGAAAAACAGCCCTTCCCCGCCAAAAATCGCACTTTTAATATTTCCGACAAATTCCACGTCATAGTCTACCGTTGCCGTCATCGCTACCAGGCAGCCGGTATCAATCTTCAGCATTTCTCCCCGGGCCAAGTCCTTTTTTATTATAGTACCGCCCGCGTGCATAAAACTCAGGCCGTCCCCTTCCAGCCTCTGCATAATGAAGCCTTCTCCGCCAAAAAGACCGGCCCCGATTTTTTTTTGAAAGGCTATCTCAATAGCAATTCCTTTAGCCGCGCATAAGAAAGCATCCCTCTGGCAGATCATTTGTTGCCCGTACTCGCTTAAATCAAACGGAATTATCTTTCCAGGATAGGGCGCGGCAAAAGCCACCACTTTTCTATCGCGGGCCCGGTTGGTAAACACCGTCATAAAGAGACTCTCCCCGGTAAGAACTCTTTTGCCGGCGCCCATCAGCATTCCCATAACACCTTTTCCGCTGTCTTTTCCCGAACCGTCCCCGAATATGGAGTCCATCTCAATACTGCCGTCCATGTACATCATGGCTCCCGCCTCGGCCACCACACTTTCTCCGCTATCCAGGCCGATCTCAACAAACTGCATGTCATCGCCGTAAACAGTGAAATCGATTTCATGCGCTTTTTTCATTCTCGTTCCTCCAGCTTTTTTATATTAATTTTATCAAACATCAGCAGAATTTTTGTAAATTAATTATACGCTATTTGCTACTTATTTTACTACTCATATCCCCAGTTCACTGCGATAGCCCATGTTGAACAACCCGGCGGCACAGCCAAGCTGTTCAACATTGAAGGCTGAAAATCTAGCCAGGTTTCTGATTATAGAAAGGCGTCAACATCTCAAGGAAAAAATAATTGAAGAAGCCATGGAACTGCTGTGGCAGAGTGGACAAAAACAGCAGTCTTGTCCCTGTGCAAGGAACTGGTCGCGGTCCTCTCGAAAGAATATGGCATAACGCCGCCGTCTGCGGAAATAAGACCTGTATAAGAAAATCCAATATAGTAAACGGGTGTGGCGCTCTTACTTCCAGCCAGCGTCACACCCGTTTTCAGCGTTTTACGGTTTTACAAAGGGATTGCCCCTTTTGAATTAACGATTAACCAGGTCATCCAATGTCTTAAACGTATAACCCTGGGCTTTTATATCTTTTAACATACGGTCCATCGCATCGGCATTATCCTTGGAAACCGCGTGCAGCAGGATTAACGCGCCGTTGTGCAGGTTGTCCATCACTGACTGGTAAGCCTCCTGCGAACCGCCCGGCATCGGCACCCAGTCTTTCATCGCCATGCTCCAAAAAATATTATGATAGCCTAATTCTTTGGTTACGGCCAGGGTGCGCTCGCTGTACTCACCCTTGGGCGGACGCAGGTATTTCATTCCTTTTTTGCCGGTTATTTTTTCGAAATCCTGCTCTACTATTTGAATTTCCTTAATAATTTGCTCATCAGACACGTCAGGCAAGCTGGGATGGGTGTCAGTGTGATTGCATACAATATGCCCCTCGTTCACCATGCGTTTTATTAATTCGGGCTGGTCATTGAGATAGTGCCCGGTGACAAAAAAGGCCGCCTTGACGTCATTGGCTTTGAGCGCGTCCAAAATTTTAGCGGTATAGCCGTTCTCATAACCGTTGTCAAAGGTCAGGTAAACCACTTTTTCCGCCGGGTCGCCAATCCAATACGCGCCGTACCGGCTAAGCCTTTCACTTATTGACGCGGGCATTTCCGGCTGGAGATGCTTGTTATTCCGCACCAGACCCCAACCATATTTGGTGTTGGACAACTGGCTGTTGGTTATGGCCAACGGTTCTGGCGGTGACGAGGAGGATGTTTCTGAAGGACCTGTGTTTGCTTCATTTATGCCGGGTGTCGCTGCTTGAGTTTCGTTTTCGGCTTCGGTTTTACTTTCAGGCAAAACCTGTTCGGTCTGGACTTCAGATGGGGGTACTCCGGCAGCGCCGCTTTGCTGGCCTGTGAAAACACGTTCCTTCAAAGCATAACCTGATCCCAATAAAAATAAAACAAAAACAACCAGGAGAATCCGTTTCTTCTGATAATCTTTCGCCAGTAGTTTCATCGCCCAACCCTCCAAGCTTGCTTGAGATATTACTATGATTGACGGATTATTATTTTATTATCCGTCCGTTAAGCAGCTTCTTAATTTATATAAATTCGACATGAATTGACAGTTTCCTTCGAATAAGGCGTGCCACTCCAGGAAAGAAAAATTATCTATAAAAAAGTAAAAAGTAGACAAGAGAGAGCTTAATAGATACAGGCTCTCTCGTTCTTATAATACCCAATTCAGTGACCGGGCGGTTATATTACACGCATTTTTTAAGAAAATCATCAGGTGATAGCGCATTAACAGGCGAAACGGAAAAATCCTTCAGGTTTCGGGTAATAATGCAATCGACTTTTCCCCTTTTAGCACAGGTGGCAAGCAAAGCATCTTCATAATCAGGCATTGTTAGCAGTTCCAAAGCCTTCTCGCAGTCGGAACCGGTAACATCTAATATTTTGAAAATCGTGAAGATCTTTAGTAAAGCCTGCCTGCATTGTGTGTTGTCATGTAAATGCTTGTGCAGCAGATAATAAATGTCGGTCACGCTGTTGGCGGTAATGAATGCCGTGATCTTATCTTCGGCGGCTAAAAGAAACAGCTTTTCTGCCGATTCGTTGAAAGGAGCGCGTGAAACCATGGCGTCCAGTATAACGTTGGTATCAATCAGCACGTTCACGACGGCTCAAACGCTCCTCTCTCGCCCGTTTCAAGGAAGCGCCGGCAGGCAGGATGCCAAACAGCGATTTAGCTATCTGCACTTTATCCTGATTGGCATTGGTTAGCTTTGCAACGCTCTTTCCGTTTTTGGTAATATAAATATCCTCCTTGGATGCGAGCGCCAGATACTTCCCGATATTATTTTTAAACTCAGTGGCAGTGATTAACATGGGATAACCCCCCTTGTACGAAATAGAGTATTAATATCTTAAATATCATTATACTAAAATCGTACGATAAAGTCATTAAAAAACGTTCGATCGCATTAATATTATCGGCTAAACCGGTAACTTTGACCTCCCGGTTAATTAAAGCAAACAAGAGACAGCTATTATAAATTAGCTCTCTCTTGCCATCAACAACTATTTTTTAAGCCATAGGTATAATATGCCGGTGTTTTATGAAGAAAACAACGCTTCTGCAAACTCCCCGGCATCAAACGGCCTCAGGTCCTCAATATCCTCACCGATGCCGATTAGTTTCACGGGAATATTCAATTCCTGACATATGGCTATCACCACGCCGCCCCTGGCGCTTCCGTCCAGTTTGGTCAGGGCTATGCCGGTTATGCCGACCGCCTCGCTAAACTGCTTGGCCTGATTGACGGCGTTCTGGCCGGTTGTGGCGTCCAGCACCAGCATCACCTCATCGGGCGCCCCGGGCATTTCACGGTCTAACACCCGGTTTATTTTTTTTAGCTCTTCCATTAAGTTGCTTTTCGTGTGCAGCCTGCCGGCCGTGTCAATAATTAAAACGTCGGCCCGGCGCGCTTTCGCGGCCTGCAAGGAATCGAAGGCGACAGCGGCGGGATCGGCCCCTTCCTGGTGCTTGATCAACTCCACCCCGGCACGGTTGCCCCAGACTTCCAACTGGTCTATGGCAGCGGCGCGAAAAGTGTCCGCGGCGCCCATAATAACTTTCTTCCCTTCAGATTTGCACAAATACGCCAGCTTCCCAATAGTTGTGGTCTTGCCCACTCCGTTTACCCCCACAACAACGATCACTGTCGTCGAGCCTGCGCGGTAATTAATTGATGAAGTGCCCTTGTCCAGCATGCCGCTAATCTGCTCTTTCAGAATTTCATTGAGCTGCCCGGCGTCTTCCAGCCGCCGCTCCTTAGCCGCGCGCCGCACCCCTTCCACCAGCTCAAGGGCTGTATTCACCCCGACATCGGCCTGGATTAACAATTCTTCCAGCTCTTCGAAAAGATCTTCATTGATGGCTTTATGACGGTGAACCAGATTATCTATTCTTTCAACAAAACCCTGGCGGGTTTTGGTAAGGCTTTCTTTTAACCGGTTTAAAAAACCCATTGGCTCGTTTTTTGCCTCCCATGTTAGTAAATATTCGTTACTGTTCAGGTACTGATAATTCAGTAGTCAGAATTCAGAATAAAAACCGGGATTATGCTTCCACCGTATTTGTTCTGTCATTCTGACTTCTGACTTCTGACTTCTGATTTCTGACTGCTCCTGGCTCCTGCAGATAATCACTTGTTCATTTTAAGCAGGGCTGATTTGGCCGCCTGCTGTTCCGCGTCTTTTTTCGAACGGCCGGTTCCCTTGCCGGACATTTGCCCCCGGTGGATCACACCCGCTGTAAAGGTCTTATCGTGATCAGGCCCATCTTCTTTTAAAATAACGTATTGCACTGTTTCCCCGCTGTTCTGCTGGACCAGTTCCTGCAGTTCGGTCTTATAGTCCCGCTCCAACCGCCCTTCCATGACATCATTAATGACCGGCGCCAGGCACCGGAGGGCAATCTCAGCAGCCCGGCCCAGTCCCTGATCCAAATAAACGGCTCCTAACAGCGCCTCAAAAGCGTCGGCCAATATCGACGGGCGCTCCCTGCCTCCGGACCGCTCCTCCCCTCTGCCCATATTCAGACAAAGACCTAGTTCCAAACCGCCGGCGACTCTGGCCAGGGAAGGTTCACAGACTATCGCCGCCCTCAATTTAGTCAGCTCTCCTTCATCTCTTTCCGGATTATCACGGTATAAATAATCGCTTACAGCCAATTCAAGCACCGCGTCTCCCAGAAACTCCAGGCGCTGATTATTCTCCGCCCCGGCGTGGCGATTTTCATAAGTAAACGAACTGTGGGTCAAGGCTATTGACAGTAAGTCATCATCCCGCCAGTCTATATTAAGCCGCCTTTTTAACCGGGACTGGCAATTCTTTATTTTTGACACCGGGATCACCCCTAAACCCCGTCAGGGTGTTAGTTTAATAGTATCGTTTGAATATCAAGGTGGCATTATGACCGCCGAACCCGAAAGAATTTGATAAAGCCATATTTACTTGAGCATGCCTCGCCGTGTTGGGAACAAAGTCCAGGTCACAGTCGGGGTCAGGATACTCATAATTGATTGTGGGCGGTATAAGCCCGCGGTTGATGGCCAAAACACATACGGCTGCCTCCAGGCCGCCCGCGGCGCCCAGCAGGTGGCCGGTCATGGACTTCGTTGAACTGACGGCCAGTTTCCGGGCATGTGCCCCGAATACTTTTTTAATCGCTGTTACTTCAGCCTTATCCCCGGGGGGAGTGGACGTCGCGTGGGCGTTGATGTAGTCTATCTCTTCAGCTCCAATGCCGGCGTCCCTGAGCGCTTCCAGCATCGAACTGGCCGCCCCGCGCCCCTCAGGATCAGGCGCAGTGATATGATAAGCGTCGCATGAACTGCCGTACCCTGCAAACTCAGCATAAATCCTGGCCCCTCTGCTAAGAGCGTGATCCAGTGTTTCCAGCACCAAAATAGCAGCTCCCTCACTTGATACGAAACCGTCTCTACGCGCGTCAAAAGGTCTGCTTGCTTTTTCCGGCTTATCGTTATTGGTTGACATCGCTTTCATGGAACAGAACCCGGCCATTGCCAAAGGTGTGAGCGGGGCCTCTGTTCCACCGGAAACCATCACATCCGCCTGACCCCACTGCAGCAATCTAAGAGCGTCTCCCAGGGCGTTCGAACTGGAAGCGCACGCTGTAACGCTGGTGATGTTTGGACCATACAGGCTGTAATTGATCGCCACCTGTCCGGCTCCCATGTTGGCGATCATCATCGGCACGAAAAAAGGACTGACCCGCCCGGGACCTTTCTCAAGCAACAATTTAGCTTGTTCCTCCAGTGTTTCAATGCCGCCTATGCCCGACCCGAGAATAACGCCAACCCGGTTCCTGTTCTCCTTCTCCAGGTCAAGGCCCGCGTCCTCAAGCGCCATCCCGGTGGCCGCCACCGCGAATTGGGTAAAGCGGTCCATGCGCCGGGCGTCTTTTTTATTCAGGTACTTAGTGTTCTCAAAATCAACAACTTCACCCGCTATTTTAGTGCTATGGTTGGTCGCGTCGAACCTGGTCACCCGCCTGATCCCGGAAACCCCGCCGGCAATAGAGGACCAGAACTGTTCCAATCCAATACCTACCGGAGAAATAATCCCCAGGCCGGTAATTACAACCCGCTTACGCAATATATACCCTCCCTCTTCGAAAAAGTCCCGTGGTTGCCCCCGGGACTTACAGACCGACGTAAAATTATTGGCGATCCTGGATATATTTTATCGCTTCGCCTACAGTACGTATTTTTTCTGCGTCTTCATCGGGGATTTCCAAATCAAATTCTTCTTCCAGAGCCATGACTAATTCCACAATATCCAAAGAGTCGGCTCCCAGGTTATCGACAAAGGACGCCTCCGGTATAACTTCATCTTCTTCCACACCTAATTGATCAACAATAATGGCTTTAACCTTGTCAGCTATCGACATGATGAACACTCACCCCCTTTCGGCACTCTAACCAGATCAGTTATCGCATACCTATATATTACCTACAAAATATTACATGCAAACCATACCGCCATCCACGTTTATTGTTTGCCCGGTTATGTATCCGGCCGCGTCCGAGGCCAAAAACGCCGCCAGCTCAGCCACTTCTTCCGGACAGCCGAACCTTTTTAGAGGAATCTGCTCCAGCATTTTTCCTTGAACACTTTCCGCCAGTCCCTTGGTCATTTCCGTGTCGATATAACCAGGCGCTATGGCGTTAACAGTAATATTACGCGAGCCAAGCTCTTTGGCCATGGCCCTCGTCAGGCCGATCAGGCCCGCTTTAGCCGCGCTGTAATTTGCCTGACCGCTGTTGCCGGTCAAACCGACCACCGAACTGATATTTATGATGCGCCCGTAGTGGTTCTTAAACATGCTTTTGGCGGCAATTTTGATGCAATTGAAAGCTCCCTTGAGGTTCGCCCCGAGCACTGCGTCCCATTCCGCGTCTTTCATGCGAAAAACAACGTTGTCCCTGGTTATGCCGGCGTTGTTTACCAGTATATCCACCTTTCCGAATTCAGCCAGGGCAGTTTTTACCATGGCCTCCACTTCCGTCTGGTTGGATACGTCGGCCTGGCAAACCAACGCGCGCCCGCCGGCGCTGCTGATGGCTTCCGCCACTTCCGCCGCCGCGTCGGCCCTGCCCGCGTAGTTGATCAACACCGCCGCCCCTTTTTTCGCCAGATTAAGGGCAATGGCGCGTCCAATGCCGCGGGAAGCTCCTGTGACAATGGCAGTCCTGCCGTTAAGAACCATTTTAGCCAACCTCCCCGACAAGCGCAAGGGCTTTTTCCAAAGAAGCCCGGTCTTCAACATTGCCTACCTTCAGTTCCCGGCTAATTTTCTTCACCAAACCACTTAAAACCTTGCCTGGGCCAATCTCAACAACGTCCGTTACTCCGGCGGAAACAAGCAGGCGCACGCTCTCCTCCCAGCGCACAGGGCTGTAGACCTGCCGGACTAATAAAGCCCTAACCTCCGGCCCGGTGCGGACAAAATCAGCCGTAACATTTGCCACCACCGGCACGCCCGGATCAGCGACAGAGATCTTGTCCAGGTCGGCGGCCAGTCTTGCACCGGCGGGCTTCATCATGCTTGAATGAAAGGGGGCGCTAACCGTCAAGGGAACAAAACGCTTGGCGCCGGCTTCCTTGGCCAGCAACGCCGCGGCTTTCAATCCGTTATTGTCCCCCGCCACAACCACCTGGCCGGGACAATTCAAGTTAACCGCCTCCACAATCCCGGCGCTGGAAGCTTTCCGGCATACTTCCTGAACCTCTTCGCCGGACAGGCCCATGACGGCGGCCATCCCTCCCGCGCCGAGGGGAACAGCTTCCTGCATGTACTGGCCCCGCTTGCGCACCAGCCGCACAGCGTCTTCAAAGGATAACGAGCCCGCGGCCACCAGGGCGCTGTATTCACCCAAACTATGCCCCGCGACTGCCGACGGGACCGGACCGCCTGCCCGCTTGATTATTTCCAGGCAGGCCACACTGACAGTCAGAACCGCCGGCTGGGTATTGATTGTTTTGTTCAATTCCGCTTCCGGCCCGGCGAAACACATTTCAGAGATGGAAAACCCCAGAGCCCGGTCAGCCTTTTCAAAAACAGCGCGGGCTTCCGGATAGTTTTCGTAAAATTCCCGGCCCATTCCCACGCCTTGAGAGCCCTGGCCCGGAAAAACAAAAGCTACCTTCACGTTTTTTTCACCACCAGTTTGCTGATATTGCCAATTACTTGTTCAGCTTCTTGCAATGTTTCTAAAATAATATCACGAGAAGTTTGAATTTTGCCGACCATGGCGCAAACTTGCCCGGCCATCACCGTACCGTTTTCCACATTCCCCTCAACCATGGCCGCCGCGAGGCTGCCCACGCCAAACTTTTCAAGTTCATCCACCGTTATACCCTGCTTTTCCAGTTCCTTGTATTTCCTGGTGAACTTGTTTCGCAAAGATCGCACCGGGTGTCCAAGTGAAGCGCCGGTGATCGTCGTGTCACGATCTTTGGCTTTAATAATCGCTTCTTTTACTTTTGGGTGGATTGTACATTCGCTGGCACACATAAAGCGGGTGCCCATCTGCACTCCCACCGCTCCCAGCGACAGCGCGGCCACAAACCCCCGGCCGCCAAAAATACCGCCGGCCGCTATCACCGGAATATCAACAACATCCACCACCTGTGGAACCATGGCCATGGTAGTTATATCTCCGATATGCCCTCCTGATTCCATCCCTTCGGCAATCAGGGCGTCAACACCGGTGCGGGCCAGCCTTTTCGCCAGCGCCACCGAAGATACCACCGGGATCACTTTCGTTCCCACTTCCCGCAAAGAAGGAACGTATTTTCCGGGATTTCCCGCACCTGTGGTAATCACCGCCACAGGCTCTTCCCTGAGCAGGAGCATTATGTCTGCCAAATAAGGTGAAAGCAGCATCACATTGACGCCGAAAGGTTTTTTGGTTAATTGTCTGGCCAGACGAATTTGCTTCCTGAGCCAATCGGCAGGCATAGTGCCTGATCCGATAATTCCAAGCCCGCCCGCTTCAGAAACCGCAGCAGCTAATTCGGCAGTGGACACCCTGGCCATACCGCCCTGAATAATTGGATACTCGATATTCAACAAGTCACATAACGCGGTACGGAACAATACCCCCGCCCCCTGTATAATATTTTAAATAAATATAAAAAAAATATACCATAAATAACCTTACATGAAAAGTATTACCATTTAATTGCTGCCGCTCCCCAGGTCAATCCGGCGCCGAAACCTACCATGACAACATGGTCGCCTTTATTAATCCTGCCGCCACGCACAGCTTCTTCCAACGCCAGCGGTATTGAGGCTGTCGATGTATTCCCGTATCGATCCACGTTGACCATTACCTTTTCCATAGATATGCCGAGTCTTTTGGCAGCCGGTTCAATAATCCGGATATTCGCCTGGTGGGGGATAAAAAAGTCAATATCTGATTTGTTAAGCCCGGCCTCGGCAATTACTTCTTCAGCGGCCTCCCCCATAACTCTGACCGCGAATTTAAAAACTTCCCTGCCGTTCATTTGCAAATAATGAAGCTTTTCGTCCAATGTTTCACTGCTGGCCGGACGCCTGGACCCCCCGGCCGGAAGCAGCAGGTGGGGCCCTCCGGCACCGTCGGAGTATAGCTTAGTGGCTAAAATACCCTGTCCGGCAGGCACCGGCCCTAAAACCACCGCGCCTGCGCCGTCCCCAAAAAGCACACAGGTGCTCCGGTCTTCCCAGTTAATTACTCTGGACATAGTTTCGGCCCCGATCACCAGTACTCTCCGGCAGGTGCCGGCAGCAATAAACTGGCTGCCTACGGCAAGCGCGTAAACAAATCCGGTGCACCCGGCCGCCAGGTCAAAGGCCCCCGCCTTTTTTTTAACTCCGATCCGGTCCTGCACCAGGCAGGCGGTAGCCGGAAAAATCATATCCGCCGTGTCTGTGGCGCAAATAACCAGATCAATTTCTTCAGGTGCTGTCCCGGCGTCAGAAAGCGCCCGCCTGGCAGCATTTGAAGCCAGATCCGAAGTGGCCTGCTCCGATCCGGCAATCCTTCTTTCGGATATTCCACTCCTGGAACGAATCCATTCGTCGCTGGTATCTACCATTCTCTCTAATTCTGTATTGGTAAGAATTCGCTCCGGTACATAGGTCCCAATCCCCAAAACTCCGGCGTTAACCACTTCCCTGTGCATCGGCGCAATCAACCTCTTTCTTTTCAGCAATCGTAATGCTATCCCTGATAGCATCCACCAGAGAATTATCAACTGATTCCATAGCCACTCTGATTGCATTTTTTATCGCTTTGGCCGTGGATCTGCCGTGGCAGATTACCGACACCCCGTTTACCCCCAATAAAGGAGCGCCGCCGTATTCGGCATATTCAATCCGCCTTTGGAAACCCTTCAAAGCTGCCCCGGCCATAACAATTCCTAATTTTGCCAAAAAACTCTTGGCAATTTCCTCTTTCATAATGTTAAAGAGAGATTCTGCCAACCCCTCTCCAGCCTTTAAAACTATATTTCCAAGAAAACCGTCACAAACCAGCACGTGCGCCGTACCCCGAAAGATTTCGCCGCCTTCCACATTGCCGATAAAATTAATTCCCGCTTTTTGCAGCAATAGAAACGCCGCCAGTGTTGCTTCGTTTCCTTTTGTTTCTTCCTCACCGTTGCTCAAAAGGCCGACTCTGGGATTGTCGACTCCGAGAATCTTTTGAGCGTACAGATGGCCCATCATACCGAACTGAAACAAGTTATGCGGTTTACAGTCCACATTGGCTCCGATATCCAAAAGCAGGGTAAAATCTTTCTCACCCGGCAGCACCACGGCTATGGCCGGGCGGTCGATACCTTTGATCCTGCCGAGACTCAGCAAAGCCGACGTCATGGAAGCGCCGGTGCTGCCCGCTGACACCACAGCGTCGGCCTCACCCTCCTTGACCAACTGGGTCGCCCTGACAATAGACGAATTTTTTTTCCGCCGCACGGCTACTGCCGGGTGATCTTTCATTTCAATCACTTCAGGAGCGTGCACAACATTCACCAATCCGGTTGCCTCGCCGCTCCCGAGTTCGGCGCGCACCTGATTTTCGTCCCCCACCAGGGTAACAGCCACCCCATATTCCGTAACAGCTTGAAGAGCACCTTTGACTATTTCACCCGGGGCATTGTCGCCACCCATAGCATCCACAGCGATTTTCACTGCGGTACCTCCTCCGCTATCGCGAAAACAATAAATTTAGCTTGAAACACAACTTCTCCCTTAACATAAGAGACAACTTTTACCATGTATTTATTTCCCTTGTTTGATTTTATAACCGCTTTAGCCAGCACTTTTTCTCCGCAGTAAACCGGCTGTTTAAAACTTACCCTGGCGATACCGGTTAAAGCCGCTTCGGCATTAATTACCGCGACGGCAAGTGAGTTAGCCTGCGCAAAGAGATGATGGCCCCTAAGAACTCTAATTTTGCTGAGCGTCATTTCAGGAGTTACATCCAGGATTGACGTCCCGTTGCGGCCGACATCCAAATCCAGCAGTTCCCCCACTATTTCCCCTCCGGACAGCGTTCTGAGCGGTGCTCCCATTCCCATGGCCACATTTTTTAATCTCTGTCTGTGCTCAGGGATTTTTAAAACCGCTCTGTCCAATCTAATGGTCTGAACACTGACATTGAAAATTTGCGCCAAGTCTTCATCAGTCAAGAAAGGGTCGCTGTCCAGATACATCGCAAGACACCGCAGTCTCTCAATTTTACTGGCGCTTTCCCGAGACACAACCCCTCACCCTCAAAAATGACTATTAATTAGTACCAGGTGCTAAAAATAGTATAATGTACAGAATGCTAATTGGCAAGCAAATGGAAAAAAATAAGCTTAAGGTTTGGCAACCTGAAGCTTATTTAAAAAAAGCTAATTTTTGACCTATTTCATCTCTACGACTTTTCTGGCTTTGTAATATCCGCATTCCGGGCACATATGATGAGGCATAATCAAAGCGCGGCACTGCGGGCAATTCACCAGTGCCGGCGCTCCCAGTCTCTCATTGGCTGCGCGCCGCTGTCTCCCCCGCTGTTTGGATGATCTCCTTTTTGGTACTCCCATTTTAACACCCCTAATCCTTTCTCATGTTTACCAAAATAGCTTAAAATTATTACTTCCTTCAGGCTGGAATCCGGCTGTGGAAGCTACTGATTGGTTCCTTTCAACAACTTCTTTAAAACACTTAAACGCGGGTCTGTTTCATCGTCTGAACAATCACACCGGCTTTCATTCAGGTTGCATCCGCACCTGGGACATAGACCCCGGCAGTCCTCGCTGCATAGCGCTTTCATCGGTAATGAGAGAATTATACTATTCAATACTTCAGGAGCGATATCAAGAATATCCCCGCTGAAAGTCACAACTTCCCCTTCACTGTCCTGCGCCGCTTGGGCATATGTTTCTTTAAAAGGAACATGAAAAAAATAATCGTAAGGTTCCAGGCAACGGCCGCAATTAAGCTTTAGCCCGCCGGACACCTCTCCCTCAACCACTAACGCTGAATCGACGTTGCTGACAATCAGACTGGCTTTCACCGGACCCAGAAAACCTAAATATTCCCCCCGCAGTTCAAAAGGAGGCAATTCCGCCGACAAATTAAAAGGCCCGAAATCCCCCGGCGTCTTTTTTATCGCGCCGACATCCAGCTGCAGCATAAAGTTCCACCCCATATTCAACATGAAGAATTATATATAAGATATCGCGGCTTTGTCAAGATTTTTCCTGCCTTGCGGCAAATCAGCCTGCAAGATTCACCTAAACAACTTTGAAGCGCACGAAAAAAGTGGTGCCATGTGGATTGGTGTCAAAAGAAATTTTAGCGTTGTGCCGGTTAGCGATACTGTAGCACATAGACAGCCCCAGGCCTGTGCCGTTTTCTTTTGTAGTAAAAAACGGCGTGCCGATTCTATCAATTATTTCAGGTGAAATTCCTTTTCCTTCATCCTGAACGGCCAAAATCACTTCTTCCCTTTCTGTAAATGTTTTTATCGTTATTTTTCCGCCCGGAGACATTGCCTGCAGCCCGTTGCAAACAAGGTTCAGGATCAACTGGCGGATTTCTTTCTGATTAAGAAGTATTTCAGGCACGTCACTTAAAAATATTTCAATATAATTATCGTGTTTCATGGCGTTTGCCTGAATCAACGGGTATAGCGCTTCAATAATGGTATTTATGTTTTTCTTTTGCAAATCAACGGCTTTGTTTCTGGCCAAAGATAAAAATTCAGTAATTATCGAGTTTGCCCTATCCAACTCTTCTATCATAAGAGAAAAATGGCCGCTGTGTTCTGAAAATTCCTTTTTGCCGGACAGCAATTGCAGAAACCCTCTAACGGTCGTCATTGGATTGCGCACCTCGTGGCCGATGCCGGCGGCCATTTCACCGACGAGGTTCAGTCTATCCAAGCGGTCCAATTCTTTTTCCATCTTCTTTTGCTCAGTAATATCAACCGTTGACGCGAGTATGCACTGCTCGCCGTAAAGTTCTATGACAACAGAAGACATAAGCCCGAAACCAAGTTTTCCGGACTTTGCGTGAAAGGCTAGTTCCACGTTTTTAGCAAATCCATTTTCCTTTATTCGTTCCATCATCTGCGAATATTTTTCTGGTTCCAGACAAATTTTCAAGTCCGCCAGGGTGCGCCCGATCACTTCTTCCCGTTTATAACCGGTAAAGTTCTCGAAACTTTCATTAACATCGACATAACTCTCATCTCTCAGTAATTTTATAGTTTGTATGTTTGGGTTGGCCTTAAATGCTTTCAAAAAGCATTCTTCGCTCTTTTTTATTTCTTCTTTTTGTTTTTCCATCATTTTTCGTTCTGTAATGTCATGTATAATTACCGACAATCCTTCGGGAGAAGGATAAGCGTGAAATTCAAAGCAAGAGTTCAGAAAATTTGAACAATAACTCATCTGTAAAGGCCTTTGCTATGCCATTGTTTTTTGCAGAATTTGCAGCAATTCTGATTTGCTCGCATCCGGGAACAGCTCCCAAATAGTCCTTCCAATTAGTTCTTTAGGTGATTTTTTGCCGATACGCTGCGCTTCTTTATTAGCGTAGGTAACTCGCCAGTCCTTATTGCAGCTAACAAAACCGTCTGTAATTCTTTCAAGTATTTTAGTTTTTTGGCGGTTGGATTTCTCAAGCTCCTCCTCAAGCCTTTTTTTATCAGTTATATCCCTTGCAACGCTACATATTAAACCGCTTTGCTCATCCTGCACCACGTTCCACTCAAGCCATTTATATGTTCCGTCTTTACAACGCACCCTGTTTGTAAATTTATTTAAGCACTCATATTGTGCCAGTGAATGCATTTTATTATCAGTTGAAGGTAAATCTTCGGGGTGAATTAGTTTCCGGAAGTCAATCGAGCAAAATTCCTCACCGGTATAGCCAAGGATGCTTTTTACCGAGGGATTAACCATTTTAATTTTATTTAAATCCCCGATGCACAAAATATCGCTTACAGCGTTAAAAAGAGTTCGCAGATCATTTTCCAACCTGAAATGGCCATAAACATGCCGGGTGATATCTTTTACAGTAAGCAACAAGCCGCTGGGACTCCTGTCAACGTCTTTAACACACCATATCTGACAATCCCAATACAAATATTTATTAAATTTTGATTTCTGCGGCAAACCATGCAATTCAAAACTTTTTCCGGTAATAAGAGTTTTTTTGCACTGGTCAATGAGTCTTTTTACATCTTCCGCCTGAAAATAATTAGTCAAATTATCTTCCATATATTTACCGATTAATTCTTCAGGTCTGTGGCCGGTAATTGAAGCCGCATAAATATTGATTTGACTGTATTTTAAATCCGCATCCAAAAGGACCAGACCGACCGGCGCCTGTTCAAAAACACTTTGAATAACCACAGATCTTCGCTGTTCCAACATTTTTAAGCTTAGTTCAATTAATTCACTATTTTTCAGGGTGGCATTATCTTTCAACATACCCGCCTCCATCGCAGAAAGCAAATTATTGTTCATTCCATTTTTTCAACCTTTTATTAACATTTTCCTTCAGAAATTTTGTCGAAACCTACCGATTGACAAAAATATTCAAGAATTCATTCACGGAAGCTTTTTTTGAATCCTTTTTTAATAAAACATAACCGGGTGAATTAGTTAATAAATTATTAATTATCAAAAGAAAGAGGCTTAAGGGTTAGGAGTGAGGTGAGTTATGAGGCACTTATATAAGCCACCAGGCCGGGCGAAAGATTATAACAAGCTGTTATGGACAACATTAGCGGTTCTTTTTGTCCTATCAATGATATTCCAGCCACGCGTCGCATTTGACGGCGCTGTTATGGGTTTGAAAACCTGGTGGAACATCGTCTTTCCTTCGCTCTTGCCCTTTTTTATCGCATCCGAATTATTGATGAGCTTCGGTGTGGTTCACTTTATGGGCGTGCTGCTGGAGCCGGTGATGCGCCCGCTATTCAACGTGCCCGGCGCCGGCTCTTTCGTTATGGCCGTCGGCTTCAGCAGCGGCTACCCGATCGGCTCCATGGTTACCGCCAAGCTCCGCTTGCAAGGGCTATGCACCAGGGTCGAGGCCGAACGGCTGATGTCGTTCACCAATAATTCCTCCCCTCTATTTATGCTGGTCGCAGTCGCGGTCGGCATGTTCAACAATCCCACCCTCGGCTGCATTATCGCCGGCGCCCATTATCTATCCAATATTACCCTAGGCTTTGTCCTGCGCTTTTACGCGCGCAACGATGCCGAACGCGTACCCGAGCCGCCGGCCCAAAGCAGGGGGCTGGTAGGCCAGGCTTTCCGGCAGATGCTTCAGTTGCAGCGGCAAGACAACCGCCCGCTCGGGAAAATCATGGGGGACGCGGTGCGCAACGCCGTAACCAACCTGCTCAACATCGGCGGTTTCATTATTCTCTTCGCCGTAATCATCAAAATGCTGACAGCCGCCGGCTTTATTAACAGTCTGGCCGGTTGCCTCGGCATTTTTCTCCTCCCGTTGGGATTTTCCCCTGAAATTCTCCCAGCCCTGGCCAGCGGTTTTTTTGAAATGACCATCGGCTCAAAGCTTGCCAGTGAAACAACGGCCCCGCTGCTCCAGCAGGTGGTTGCCGTTGGGATGATCCTGGCCTGGAGCGGCCTCTCCATACACGCCCAGGCGGCCAGTATGATCAGCGAAACCGATATCAGGATGCACCCCTTCATTATAACCCGCGTCGCTCACAGTTTTCTCGCCGGCTTATACACCTACGTTATTTTCCAATGGTACAGCCCGCTGCAGCCGGCCGCCGCGGCGATGGCAGCTGCGGCAAAGTGGCAAAATTGGAATTTTACTTTTTTGAACCTTAAATTATTCGGTGTTTTCATTATTTTCTTGGTTATAATAATTCTTATCGCTTTAATACTCAATCTTGTCAGCAACATTAAGATATTTACTTGTAAGATCAAGTAATATTGGCTATCCTCGGTGCTGCAAGCAGTCTATTACCTTCCATTCAGCAGACAGGTCTTTGGGAATAGCAGGCCGTAGGGGTCAGCCCTTGACATTGGACAAACGCATAAATTTAATTTTTCACAGTAATAAATAACGGGGGATAATACAATTAGAACACTTATGTTTAAAATATAATGTACACTAATATACAAAGCTCAAAGCTGTCCAATGTCAAGGGCTGACCCCATTCCGGTGGGGCTGAAAAAAATGAATACTGTTGGCGCTCCCGGCAAAACATATAAAAGACATCTGCCGGAGCGCCATTTCTTCTTTATTGAATGGTTTGCGCGCGCCGGACGAGAAGGTGAAGATATTTGAACAGCCTGACCAGTTTTTTTAACCCTAAGTCAGTAGCTGTTATCGGCGCTTCTAAATCACCGGAGAAAATCGGAAACGTTATTGTAAAAAACATCATCTCGAGCGGCTACACCGGCAAAATATTTCCAGTCAACCCGAAGGAAAAAGAAATCGAAGGGCGGGCTTGTTATCCATCGGTCGGCGACGCCCCGGAACCAGTGGAGCTGGCGGTTATATCAGTCCCGGCACCCCTGGTGCTGGATATAGCGACGGCATGCGGCAAGAGCGGAGTAAAAAATCTGGTGGTGATAACAGCTGGGTTTAAAGAAACAGGCAAAGAAGGACTCCGCCTGGAGCATAAACTGGTCGAAATTTGCCGCTCGTACAAAATGGGGATGCTTGGGCCTAATTGCGTGGGCTTTATGGATACTCACACCCCGATAAACGCTTCATTTTCGACCGGGTTTCCCTTGGAAGGTGAAATCGCCTTTATTTCACAGAGCGGCGCCATGGTGTCATCTATTCTGGACTGGAGCCATTCGGTAGGTCTCGGCTTCAGTAAATTTATCAGCCTCGGCAACAAAGCCGATCTGACGGAATCCCATTTCATAGAAAACGCGGCTGACGATCCGCATACCAAGGTAATTCTTTGTTATATTGAAGATGTGGAAAACGGGCCTCTTTTTCTTGAAACAGCCCGGCGGACCAGCCGGAAAAAACCCATTGTCATCCTCAAATCCGGAACCAGCCAGGCGGGCGCCCGGGCGGCTTCTTCCCACACC
>JGI12104J13512_1000641_pt1 | contig 30743 bp, 25 predicted proteins | sample TerdegcTABiofilm_FD_13512 | JGI IMG/M metagenome (IMG submission 13512)
CTGAGATTTAGCATATGCTCCAATCTCTCCTTTGAAAACTTCTTCTTTTGCTGTCAGTTGAAGGGGGATGTCAATGTAGTTGATTGTAGGGGTTGTAGTTGTTGTAGTGGTAGTTGTTGTGGTTTTTGTCTGATTCTGAGTTGTTGTTTGACATGCAAAAAGGAGAGAAAAGACAAAAAATATAGATAAAATAAAAATTAATGATTTTTTCACAGTTTTCTCCTTTTATAAACTATTTATTATTCCACCAGAAAGCGTTTTGGGATGTAACAACTTCATAATTGTATTTTTTAAGGTTATTTTGCATTTGAACATCATCATTAAATCTATTTGTATGAAGTCTTAGCCCAAGAACAGCAGGCTTTCCAATAATATATTTTTTGATTAGATTTTGGATATCTGTCATTGTAACTTTTTTGCAGTTATCTTCATAACCAAAAAAGTATTCGGTAGTAGCGGTTGACCACCAAAAACTGATTGTACTTATAAAATCAGATGGAGTTTCCATAGAGAAGAGATTATTATCAGAAAGTTTTGTTTTGGCAAGAGCTAATTCTTCAGCAGAAAAATAATTTGGATCATTGGCAACTTTTGTGAATTCATCTATTACAACTTTTCTTAGTCTTTCAACTTCTCCGATTATATTATCTACTGCAGTATCAATATAGGCATAAAAATAAATAATCCCCCCATCTCTCTGTGTAGGATATGAAACATCCATATATTCTGGATCTAATAAAATAGGACTTCCTGCATATATATTTTTTTTAAATTTGCCATTTGGATTTGATACTAAAAACAAAAATACATCTGTAGCATAGGTATCTGCAGTATCTTTTAATACATCTGGTCCTCTATATGCTATTCTTACGAGGCCATATCTTGTATAGAATGTGCCGTCTGGATAAATAAGATTGACATCAGCTTTTAGTGAAGGATGTGGATCTAAAGGTTTCGCCCACGGATCTTGACCTTTTTTCCAGTCCCCATAGTATTTTTTTGCATATTCGAGAACCTCTTTAGGATTGACATCACCGCCTACAAATAAAGCAGCATTGTTTGGAATATAAAATCTATTTTGAATGTCTCTTAACTGCTGTACTGTGGCACTTTTGATTATCTGAATAGATCCAGAAATATCTCTTCTCCAAGGATACTTGTAAAACATTTTTTGATTTTGTGCTGCTGAGAAAATCTGTGAAGGAGTAGTTAAATATCCTTGAACTTCTGATGCAACAACTTCTCTTTCAGGAATAAGTTCTTCTTCTAAAAATAAAGGTTCTTTTACTGCATAAGCCCAAAATTCAAGTCCTTTTTCAAGATTATATGATGGGATAGTAAAATAGTAGTCGACATATTCATATGAAGTACCACCATTCCATGTTGAAGCACCAAGTTTATTCATAGCAGCCATAAACTCACTTTGAGTTTTGAATTTGCTATTTCCTTTAAACAACATATGTTCATACAAATGAAATAAACCACAATTAGATGCATCTTGGGATATAGCACCTGTTCTAAAGGCGATTTGAATTGTAACTAAAGGGACATTGTGGTTTTCAACTACAAAAAGTTCAAGTCCATTGTCAAGAACATAATGTGTAAGACCAGGAATACTTGAAGCACTAAGGAAAAGGATCATTATTAAAGAGAGAACAAATAAAAAAAGATTGACTTTCTTTTTCGAAAGCATGTTTCCTCCTAAAATGTATTAAGGACTGTCGGTAAAGAAATAATTGAATTTATAATAAAGTCGGATTCAGCAATCTCTTGTAGATTACCATGACCGACAACTCCACAAAAGTAAACAAGATTTTCTCTTGCAGAAACAAGATCCACATTTCTATCGCCAACCATGATTAATTCAGATGGTTTTAAACTGTATTTTTTAAGATAAAATGATAAAATATCCTTTTTAGAATTGAAATTCACAAAATCGACATAGAGGACTTCATTAAAATATTTTATTAAATCGTATGTTTCTAAGACAGCATTTCCATAAATTGATGAACCATTTGATGCCGTGCCTATTAGATATCCTTTTTCATGAAGTGTTTTGATGACATCAAAAGGAATCTTTTATAATCTCTCCTTCAAAATTTCTAATTTTTTGATCTAGAATTTTTAGTAGAATTTGTCTAAAAATATCATGATAATTATTTGGGAGAAATGGAAATAAAGAAGAAACTATTTCTTTATATGTTTTACCTATTAGAAAAACAATATCTGATTTTTTCGGTTTTGTAAGAGAAAGTGAGGGATTTTGATCACAAAATTGATTAATTGCTTCACTGTATGCTTGCTCTATAAAATTGCTTGAATCAAAGATGACACCATCAATATCGAATGCTATAAATTTAATCATTATAAACTACTTTTTCTTAAATAACTTAAGAATTAATAAAGTTACTATTTTTATTTTGTCAAGAATAAATTTTTCAATTATTTATAAAATATTTAAAATTGAACAACATTTGACTACAATTTTAAAAAAAGTAAAAAAACTAATTAAAAATTTAATTAAATATTGAAAATAATAAATTAAAAAATATAATAAATATTAATCATATTTGATGATAGTTATATTTGAAAATAGATTTATTGAAAAATGAAGATAATATTTAAACCCTTTTCTTTTTGAATTTTATAAATTTGATAATTCTTGAATTTAAAGAAGGTATTTTTATGAGAAAAGATGGTGAAATCGTATATTTTATTGATTTTAGAAAAATAAAAAAGTCTATTTTAATATATCTTGATAGGATGTACGATTTAATTAAATTTAATCTTAATGATAGAGATAAAAAGGATAAAATTGTTGCTATTAAACTTCATATGGGAGAAGTTGGTAACACCACTTATGTAAGACCAATCTTTGTTAGAAGGATAGTTGAAAATTTAAAGAAAAGTGGCGCAAGTCCTTTTCTAACAGATACTACCACATTATATGTTGGTCAAAGATCCAACGCGGTCGATTACTTAAATTGTGCTGTTTATAATGGATTTGGTTATGATTCAATAGGTTGTCCCATAATCATTTCAGATGGAGTAAGATCGAATAATTTTGTAAAGGTCGATACTTCTTTTTCAAAGTATTTTAAATATATAAAATACGCTGGAGATGTTGCATTTTCCGATGGTTTAGTAGTGATTTCTCATGTTAAAGGACATATGCTTGCAGGATTTGGGGGAGCATTGAAAAATATTGCCATGGGATTGGCGACAAGGCCAACAAAACAGCAAATGCATGGAGATGTAAAACCAACAATTAATCTAGAAAAATGTATTGGATGTGGTTTATGTTTTAAGTATTGTCCAGCTTCTGCAATAAAAATAGTAAATAAAAAAGCTCAGTTTGATTTAAATAAATGCGTAGGATGCGCAGATTGCATAACAATATGCCCTTCAAGAGCATTGAAAGTCTTATGGAATGAATCAAAAGAAAGATTTTTAGAAAAAATGGGGGATGTTGTTAAAGCAATTTTAATTGATTTTGATAAACCTAAACTTTATTTTAATTTTTTAATGGATATAACCCCAGACTGCGATTGCATGGATTATTCAAGATACAATATAACTACAAATATTGGGATTTTAGCAAGTTATGATCCTGTAGCAATAGATCAGGCTTCGGTAGATTTAATTGAAAAAGAAAAGCTCTATTATGACCATGAAATTAATAAAATGGAAGAAAAACAGGGTGAAGATAAATTTCATCTTCTTTATCCATCTCTTGATTATCAAAAGCTCTTAGAATATTGCCAAAATTTAGGCATCGGGAATAGAAAATATGAGTTATTAGAAGTAAAAGTATAATGATTTGATTTTGTTAACTTTAATCTATGATGTTTTTATAAGTAAAGGATAGAATAAAATATTAGTATTAAAAATATATATTTGTGTAAATAATATATTAAAAGTATCAAAAATACATAGTAGTATTAAAATATATATTATTTTATAGAATTTGAAATCTAGTATTGTCAAATAAACAGCAAAAAAGTATAAATAATAGATAAAAAAAATATAAATAAAAGATTAAATATAAAAGGAAAGAAAATAAATTAAATATAAAAAGGAAGAAAAAAATATTTTTTATATAAAATAGAATGGGAGTAGAATATGAAACTTTTAATATTTTCAGATACCCATGACAGAGTTAGTAAGATACCGCTAATCACAAAAGCAGTAGTTAATGAAAAGCCAAATATTATAATTCATCTTGGAGATTTTGTTTCACCCTTTTTTGTTAACCAACTCTTTCAAAATATAAAAAAGGAAGCTAATGTCGAAAGAATTATTTTAGTAAAAGGAAACAATGATGGCGATATTGATTTTTTAAATTCGGTATGTCAAAGACTGGAGATTAAATTATTCACGGAGTATTTTTCTGAGAAAATAGAAAATAAAAGCATTCTAGCTATTCATAAACCAGATTTTGTAGAGCAGTTAGCGAAATCTGGTGAATTTGATTATATCTTTTATGGTCATACACATAAAAAGGAAATAAAAAATGTTCATTCTACAATAATTGCAAATCCAGGAACTGCCTCTGGTTATCTTGCTGATGAATCTACTTATCTAACTTTAGAACTACTAGATGGAAAGATTGAATTTCATTCTATGTGAAGCAATTTTTCTGAAAAATCAGAATGAATTCAAAAATAAGTTGTTTTTAATGATTCATCAGATTCAAATAAAACTATCTTGTTTTCATATATCTTTGAAAGTTCTTCCTGTGAAAGAAAACTAAAATATTGACAGGGAAATTTTGAGCATAAAAAACAAAAGGAAATCCCATTTTTTTCAGCACAAAATTTTATCTTGCAATTTTCACACTCTGGTAAAAGGTTGTTGATACTTTTATCTATTGAGATAAATTTACAACCGACACAACTAGAACTAATAAATTTGGGGCACATGGAGCAATCTTGACCACAATAACCGAAATTATTAATTTCGTTTACCATGACTTTTTGATATTCTAATTAATAAATATTGCAAATGGAATATAGTGAAGTTTTGTTTACAAATGTAAAAAAATTGGGAATTATTATGAAATTTAATCATATAAAAGAAGTGAAAATATACTTAAAAAAATTAGATGACCTCATAAAACCTTATAAATTTTATTGCATCGGAGAAACCGCAATTTCAATTTTAGATAATAAAATACCTAATCTTTATTTTATTATTTCGGATATTGAAATTTCTTTAATTTATAAGAATTTTGATGAAGTAAATACAATAGAATTATTTCCATACTCATTTTCATTTGAGTATAAGGAAGAATTATTTTTTTTGATTAATATAGATAAAAAGATTAGTAATAAGAATATTGACTTGATTCTAATGTATTTAGAAAATATCATTAAAAAATCTTTATTGATTCCTTTACTTTATGATCCTTCATCTGCTACATTTAAGAATATAAATAAATGTTTCAATTTTTTAAATAAGGAGGATAAAAAATATATAAATGGTTTTTATAATAGAAATTCAAGAGAAAATTCAAGGTATTTTGAATTTTTTCAAAAATATTATAAAGAAAATATTTATAAAGCATATAATGGTCGCCAGAAAAGTAATAATAGTAACATTAAATGCAACAATAAAAGCAAGTTAAATATCTACAGTAAATACAGAATTGATAATAAATATGGCATTGACAACTATAGTGTTGATTATATAAATAATATTGATTATATAAATAAGAAAGAAGATGCTAATAAGAGGGGAATTTTAGGAGAATCTAGCTTTTATTTTAATATTTTGTTGGATAAAATTAATAAAGAAAATGATATTTTAAAATATAGAGTAAGTCTACTTTTTATGGTTTTCCAATCAAATGAATCAAGATTTCTAATAGAGGAATTTTCTAAAACAGATTTTTTTATCTCGCTTTTTCCATTACTGGGAAAGTGTAAAATGCATTATCAAACAAAGGAGTATCATCCAGAAGGGACACTTTATGATCATTTAATTTTGACAGCTATGGAGATAAATTCTAATGATTTCGCATTGAAACTTGCAGCTATGCTTCATGACATAGGAAAAGTAGAATCAATAAGCATAAATCCAAAAGCAAATTATCCAAAATATCCTAACCACGCAAATCTATCTGCAAATATTGCTAAAAGATATTTAAAAGATATATTGAGGTTTTTTCCATTCTATTCCCAATTATTAGAAAAAGTAACTTTTTTAATAGAAAATCATATGAAAATTGCTTTTTTACCAGATCTTGAAGAAGATAAAAAGAAAGATATCCTAAATTCTGTATATTTAAATGACTTACTAAAATTATTAAAAGCTGATTTAAACGCCTCTTCTGCCGATTTAAATATCTATAAAAGGGTCTATTCATATATTCAAAAATTAAAGATTTAATTTCATTGTCGTTTTATTCATTATGATTTTATATTGAATATTGTTAAATTATTGTAATTTTTTTTTTTGTAATTTTAATATTAAATTTATTCAATTTTATTTGTTATATTTTTTCAATTTTACTTGACATAAGTTATTGCATTAATAACATAAAAAAAAGGGGTAATATGAACTTTTTAAAAAGAAGTTTAAAGGAAGCAGATCCAGAGATCTATGAAGTTATTCATAAAGAATTGAAAAGACAAGAGGAAAAACTTGAGCTAATTGCATCTGAAAATGCAGTTTCGAAGGCAGTTCTTGAAGCTCAGGGTTCTGTATTAACGAACAAATATGCAGAAGGATACCCTGGGAGAAGATACTATGGCGGTTGTGAATATATAGATGAAGCCGAAGAACTAGCAAGAGCCAGGTCAAAACAACTTTTTAATGTTAAATTTGCCAATGTTCAACCGCATTCTGGTAGTCAGGCAAATATGGGAGTATATTTTGCTGTATTGAAGCCAGGTGATACGATAATGGGTATGGACCTTTCACATGGTGGACATCTTACTCATGGTTCTCCTGTAAATTTTTCTGGGATATTTTTTAATGTTATTCATTACGGTGTTGATAAGATCACAGAGCAGATAGATTATGACCAGTTGGCACTTCAAGTAAAAGAAGTCAAACCAAAAATGCTTGTAGCAGGGGCTTCTGCATATCCCAGAATACTTGATTTTAAAAGATTGAGAGAAATAGCAGATAGTGTTGGAGCTTATCTTATGGTAGATATGGCTCACATCGCAGGTTTAGTAGCTGCAGGACTACACCCAAATCCATGTGAATATGCTCATTTTGTAACTACAACTACTCATAAAACACTTCGTGGTCCGAGAGGCGGGATGATATTAACAAATGATCCAGAATTAAGTAAACTTATAAATAAAACTATTTTCCCAGGAATTCAGGGTGGACCATTGATGCATGTTATCGCTGCAAAAGCTGTAGCTTTTAAAGAGGCTCTTTCAGATGAATTTAAAGAGTATCAGAAAAAGATTCTTGAAAATGCTCAAGCTCTTTCAAATGCTTTGAAAAAAGAAGGATTTAGAATTGTTTCAAATGGTACAGATAATCATCTTATGCTTGTAGACGTAACATCAAAAGGAGTTACAGGAAAAGAAGCAGAGACTATGCTTGATGATGCACATATTACTTGTAATAAAAATACAATTCCTTTTGATCCAAATCCTCCAACAGTTGCTTCAGGAGTAAGATTGGGGACACCGCAGTTAACTACAAGAGGAATGGGCACTAAAGAGATGGAAATTATAGCTTCTTTGATAAACAAGGTATTAACAGAAAAGAATGAAGATTCAAAAAATTATGTAATTTCAGAAGTAAATAAACTTTGTGAAAAATTCCCTCTATATAAAGGTATTATTGATTAATATTGCATTGTTAATTAACAGGTAAAATTGAAATGTAATGTAAATTAAAAGGGGATATAAATGGGAAACGATCAAAATTTAAAGAGAACTCCACTATATCAATCATATAGCAAATATGCTGGTGCTAAATTTGTCGATTTTGGTGGATGGGAACTTCCAGTTCAATTTGAGGCTGGAATAATTGCTGAGCATATGGCTGTAAGAAAAAATGCCGGTATGTTTGATGTTTCACACATGGGAGAAATTATAGTCGAAGGACCTGATGCAGAAAAATATGTTGATTATCTTGTTACAAATGATGTAAAATCAATGGAAGAGTACCAAGTTATCTATACTCTTATGTGTTACCCTGATGGAGGTGTTGTAGATGATCTTTTAGTTTATAAGTATAGTAAGAAAAAGTATCTTTTAGTAGTCAATGCATCAAATGTCGATAAAGATTACGAATGGATAGTTAAAAATAAAAATTGTGCAGTTTCAATTGAAAATATCTCAAACGAAATTGTTCAAATCGCTTTCCAGGGACCTAAAGCCGAACAGATACTTCAAAAATATGTTAATTTTGATCTTTCATCTATTAAGTTTTTTCATTTCAAAGATCCTGTTCAGATTAATGGTATCGATTGTATTGTTTCAAGAACAGGTTACACTGGTGAGGATGGATTTGAGATCTATGTAGGAGCTGAACAAGGCTTACGAGTATGGGATTATATATATGAAAAAACAAGGGGGGATAATGTTCTTCCTTGTGGATTAGGTTGCAGAGATACTTTGAGATTTGAGGCTAAACTGCCTCTATATGGACATGAAATCAGTAAAGATATTACTCCTATAGAAGCAGGGCTTAAATTTTTTGTTAAATTGGAAAAAGATAATTTTATAGGAAAAGAAGTACTTGTAAATCAAGTTCAAAATGGAGTAAAAAGATCATTAAAAGGTCTTGAAATGATTGATAAAGGTGTCCCTAGAGCTGGATATAAAGTTTTTAAAAATGGTAAAGAAATCGGTTTTATAACAACAGGTTCATATTCACCAATGCTCGATAAAAATGTGGCACTTGCATTAATTGAAAGCAGCCTAAAATTAAACGATGAAGTTGAAGTCGAAATTCATGGCAAACTTAAAAAGGCTATTTTAGTAAAGACACCTTTTTATAAAAACACTAAAAAGGAAAATTAATAAAAAACTTTTCTTTTTTATAAATTGATTAATTTAAGTTAAGCCAATTTTGAAAAAATGGAGGATATATGGAAATTTTAAAAAATCTTAAGTATTCAAAAACACATGAATGGGTAAGAGTTGAAGAAGGCATTGCATATGTTGGGATAACAGATTTTGCACAACATGCTTTAGGAGATATTGTTTATGTTGAACTTCCAGAAGTAGATAGTGAAATAGCAAAAGGCGATGAAATAAGCAATATAGAATCTGTAAAGGCTGCTTCCCCAATTTTCTCTCCTGTTAGTGGCACTATTGTAAAAGTCAATGAAGATCTTGAAGATGATGCAGAATTAATTAATCATAAACCTTATGATGCATACATTTTTGCTGTAGAACTTTCCAATCCTGAAGAGATTGAAGAACTTATGGACGCTGATCAGTATGAAGAATTTTGTGAGACAGAAGGCTCTCACTAAGGAGTTTTTATGCATCCTTACATACCACATACTTCGGAAGAAGTAAAATCAATGCTTTCAGATATTGGTGTAAGTTCTATTGACGAGCTTTTTGCCGATATTCCTGAGAGTATTAAATTAAAAAGACATTTAAATATTCATGATCCTATGTCTGAATTTGAGGTATACAAAGAGTTGAAATCACTTTCTGAAAAGAATAAAACAGCTGTATCATTTTTAGGTGCAGGTTGTTATGATCATATTATTCCTGTTGCTGTTCAACATATAATTTCAAGAAGTGAATTTTATACCTCATATACACCATATCAAGCTGAAATATCTCAGGGCACTTTACAATCTATCTTCGAATTTCAATCTTTGATTTGTGAATTGACTGGACTTGATGTTTCAAATGCGTCTTTGTATGATGGGCACACAGCAGCTTCTGAAGCTTCAGTTATGGCTTTAAATAGCGTTAAAAAGTCAGATACAATATTAATATCTGAATATCTACATCCTTTTACAAAGCAAGTACTTAAGACATATTTTCTAGGACTAGATATCTTTGTCGTTGAAGTAAAAGGCAAAGATGGTAAAATAGATATTGATGATTTGAAATCTAAGATATCAGAAAATGTCGCTGGATTAATTGTGCAAACACCTAATTTTTTAGGAATTTTAGAGGATTTATCTGAGATATCTAAGATACTAAAAGAGAATAAAAAAGTTCTAATAGTTTCTGCTAACCCTTTGAGCCTTTCTATCTTCAAAAATTCAAAGGAATGGAACGCAGATATTGCAATTGGAGATTTGCAACCTTTTGGTATCCCCCAGTATTTTGGAGGTCCATCTGCTGGATATATAGCTGCAAAAGAGGACTATCTGAGAAAAATGCCAGGTAGAATTGTCGGACAAACAATAGATAAAGAAGGCAAAAGAGGTTTTGTTCTTACTTTACAGGCAAGGGAACAACATATCAAAAGAGAAAGGGCTACATCTAATATATGTTCAAATCAAGCATTGATGGCTCTTGCATCTACTGTTTATATTAGCATAATGGGCAAATCAGGCTTAAAGGAAATTGCAAAAAGATCTATTTCAGCTTCTCATTATTTGGAATCTGAACTTACTAAAATCAAAGCTGGTAAAATTTTACATGATCAACCATATTTTAATGAATTTACTTTTGTTTNTAATAAAGATGCCAAATCAGTTTTATCAGAACTTAAAAAACAAGGAATATTTGGAGGGATTTTACTTGAACCAATTCTTGGTGAAAAATATAAAAATGCAGTATTAATAGCAACTACAGAAAAAAGAACAAAGGAAGAGATCGATCAGTATGTTAAGATTGTTGGAGGAATATTATGACAAAACTATTAAGTGAGATATCTAAAAACCAAAGAGTTGGTTACATACTGCCTAAAACAGATATTCCTCAATTAAGTATCGAATCAATTTATCATAAAAATATTTTGGCTGAATCAGATAGACAGATCCCAGAACTTTCAGAAGTTGATGTCATAAGACATTTTACAGAGCTTTCTAAGAAAAATTTCGGTGTCGATCTTGGATTTTATCCACTTGGTTCATGTACTATGAAGTATAATCCCAAAATAAATGAAGAAACAGCTAAATTCGATGGATTTTTGAATATCCATCCTTTGCAGGACGAGTCAACAGTACAAGGAATACTTGAACTTCAATATAAACTATTAAAATCCTTATCAGAAATAACTGGGATGAAATGGGGTACTTTACAGCCTTTTGCAGGTGCACACGGAGAATTTGTTGGCATGAAGCTTTTTAAAGCCTATTTTAATGCAAAAGGTGAAAAAAGAACTAAATTACTTGTTCCAGATTCTGCGCATGGAACAAATCCAGCATCTGCTCATATTGCTGGTTTTGAAGTCGTTGAAATAAAATCAGATGAAAATGGACTTGTTTCGATCGATGAAGTTAAAAAGCATGTTGGTTCCGATTTAGCTGGTTTAATGTTGACAAATCCGAATACACTTGGGCTTTTTGAAAAAAATATAATTGAAATCGCTAAGATTGTTCATGATGCTGGCGGATTACTATACTATGATGGTGCAAATTTCAATGCTATTTTAGGAAAAGTAAGACCTGGTGATATGAATTTTGATGTCGTCCATCTTAATCTTCATAAGACTTTTTCGACTCCTCATGGAGGTGGCGGCCCAGGATCTGGTCCTATCATGGTAAATGAAAAGTTAATACCATTTTTACCAGTTCCAGACATTGTTTTTGAGAATAATTCATATATGCTTTCTTATAATAAACCCCAATCTATAGGTAGAGTGTCTGGTTTTTATGGAAATATTGCTGTTATGGTTAGGGCTTATACATATATTTTAACAATGGGTCAAAAAGGTTTGAATGAAGTTTCGGAAAAAGCAGTACTAAATGCTAATTATTTAAGGGTAAAACTATCTAAACTAATAAAGATAGCTTATGATACAATTTGTAAGCATGAATTTGTTTTAACTGGAAAAGAAATAAAGGAAAAATATGGAGTTTCAACACTAGATATAGCAAAAAGGATGCTTGATTATGGGGTGCATCCTCCAACAATTTATTTCCCATTGATAGTACCTGAAGCTTTGATGATAGAACCAACAGAAACAGAATCAAAAGAAACTTTGGATTACTTTGTTTCAATCATTGAAAGCATTATCAAAGATATCAATGAAAATCCAGAAATTTTACATAATGCCCCAAACAATACACCAATAAAAAGATTAGATGAAGTTAAGGCAGCAAAAGAACCAAAATTAAAGTGGTAAATATTAGGGCTGTCCTTTATGGATAGCCCTTTTTTATTAATTTTTAATACTGCTAAGGTTTTATTTTATCAAAAATGTGCTAAAATAATATTAAAGAAAAAATAAAAAATATATGATATTATAATAAAGATTCTTTTAATTTCCATATTAAGGAGAAGATATGAATTTTCAGGTAGAAAATCTTTTTAAAGATGGTAAAGAAGTTTTTTATGAAAGAGGTTCATTTATTTATAGGAAAGGTGATAAAATTTCGGATGAAGCAATCTTTTATATTAAGGATGGTCTTGTAACATTAAGAGTTAATAAAAAGAATGGTGATAAAATAAAAGTATATAGACAAAAAGGTGAAATCTTTGGAATAGATGAATCATTAATCCTTAATGAAAGGATAATTGATTCAATTGCAGAAGAAAACACAATTGTTTATATATGGAATAAGACAGATTTCTTTTTAAATACCTCTATTAATTGGGAGCTTTCTTTGTACTCGATAAAATCACTTTCTTCCTTTTTAAGAATATTGAATTCTGAGTTTTTAGATCAGAAATCTTTTTCATTTTAGTTTCATTAATAATCAGAATTGAATAAAAAATTAAAAAATAATTGATAAGTAATTAATAAATAATATAGGACACATTTATGAGTAAGATAACAGAAGATTTTATTAAGTTTGGATTTGAAGGTGAGAGTGGATTAACAGCTGAATTTATTCAAAAGTATTCAATAAAATTTCCAAAGAATAAAATTGTGTTCCACGAAGGTGAAAGATCTTCCGATGTGTATTATATTTTAGAGGGTTCAGTTTTTGTTACAAAAAAAATGCATGATACATATAAAGTTCTAACATATTTAGAAAAGGGAGATATTTTTGGTGAAATGGGTGTATTAGAAGAAACCATTCGATCAGCCACAATAATTACAAGAGAGGATTCAACATTTTTAAAATTTACAAAAGAAGAGTTCAAAGAGATATTAAAAATACATCCTCGTTGGATAGATAAAATAATTCAGGATATGTCTGAAAGAATAATAAAGATGATTCAAAAATTATAGAAAAACAGAAAAAATGAAAGATTAAAAGAGATAAGAGACTCATTCTATTAGAAATTTCTTTTACATCTAAACTCAAAAAAAATTTCTTTAAATAATTTAAATTTTAAATTTAATTGATTTATGTTTAATTGAGTTATGGAGGAATTATGTTTGATAACAAATCTTTTGATTCAAAATATAATCCTTTTGATTTTGAGCAGCAAATTTACGATTTTTGGGAAAATAATGAAGTATTTAAAGTTGAAATAAATAAAGAAAAGAAGAAATTTGTTATTCCAATGCCTCCTCCAAATGTAACAGGTGTTCTTCATATGGGGCATGCTCTTCAAGATTCTATTCAAGATTTATATATTAGATATAAGAAAATGAAAGGATATAATGTTTTCTGGATACCTGGTAAGGACCACGCAGGAATTGCCACTCAAAATGTTGTTGAAAAAATGCTAAAAAAGGAAGGAGTCACTAAAGAAAAACTTGGTAGAGATAAATTTTTAGAAAAAGTNTGGGAGGTTGTTGATAAGCATAAAAATCATATTGAAAAGCAAAAAAGGTATCTTGGAGATAGTTGTGATTGGTCAAAGGAAAAGTTTACATTAGATACTGATATGTCAAAAGCAGTTATTCATGCTTTTGTAGAACTATATAATAGAGGATATATTTTTAAAGGGAAATACATTGTAAATTGGTGTCCTAGATGCGGTACTGCTTTATCTGATGAAGAGGTCGAATCTAAAGAAGAAAAGTCAAACCTTTGGTATATAAAGTATCCAATTGTTGGTGAAAATGACTATATAATAGTTGCCACCACAAGACCTGAAACAATGCTTGGAGATACTGCAGTTGCAGTAAATCCTGCTGACGAAAGATATAAAAAGTATATAGGGAAAAAGGCATTGCTTCCACTAGTAAATAGACAGATACCAATTATCCAAGATGGTTATGTAGATCCATCTTTCGGCACTGGTGCTGTAAAAATAACACCAGCACATGACCCAAATGATTATGAAGTAGCAAAAAGACATGACCTACCTCTGGTCTATGTAATAGACAGCAAGGGCTTTATGACAAATGATCTTCCTTCTCATTTTGCAAATCTTGAAAGATATCAATGCAGGGAAAAAGTAGTAATGCAACTTAAAGAAGAAGGATTACTTATAAAAGTCGAGGAATATACGCATGCTGTAGGTCATTGTTCAAGATGTGATACCGCAATTGAGCCCATGCTCTCAGATCAATGGTTTGTTAAACTCAAAGAATTATCTTTGGAAGCAAGAAAATATGTTGAAAATGGTACTATTAAAATACATCCTTCAAGGTGGGAAAAAATCTATTTTGATTGGATAGATAACTTAAAGGATTGGTGCATATCAAGGCAATTGTGGTGGGGACATAGAATACCTGTCTATTATTGTGATGAATGCAATGAGATCATAGTTTCTGAAGAGAATGTGGAAAAATGTCCTAAATGTAAAAGCAGTAAAATTCATCAGGATGAGGATGTTCTTGATACATGGTTTTCATCCTGGTTATGGCCATTTTCAACTCTTGGTTGGCCAAATAAGACTGATATGCTTGATTACTATTACCCAACAGATCTTTTAGTTTCTGGTTACGATATTCTATTTTTCTGGGTAATAAAAATGATTATTGCTGGTTCAACATTTTTGAATAAACCTCCATTTTACGATATCTACTTAACTCCCTTGATAAGAGACAAGTTTGGTAGGAAGATGTCTAAATCATTGGGCAATGGAATAGATCCGTTAGATATCGTTAAACAATATGGAGCAGATGCTTTAAGATTTACTCTTATCTATCTTTCAACTGATGGTCAAGATATAAATCTTGATCCATTAAAATTTGAAATGGGAAGAAATTTTGCAAATAAACTTTGGAATGCGTTTAGATTTGCTTATCCATATATTGAGCAGGTGGAAATATCAGAAGATGAAATGAAAACAAATAATTTAACTAATGACTTTGATCTTTATGACAAATGGATCTTCTCAAAATTGAATCAACTTTTGAAACAGCTAGACCATTACTATGATAACTACAAAATCCAATTTATAGCTCAATATATATATAACTTTATCTGGCATGATTTTTGCGATTGGTATATCGAAAGTTGTAAACCATTTTTGTTCGGTTCTGATATAAAATTAAAAACAAGAAAATCAAAGATGCTAAAATACTTGATAATTTCAATATTAAAAATAATACATCCTTTAATGCCTTTTATCTCTGAAAAATTATATCAATCTATATCTTCAAATAATGGCAAAATTTTAGCAAATGAAAAATATCCAGAATATGATGAAAAATCTATCGATGAAAAGATAATGGAAGATTTTTCATTTATCGAAAATCTGATAACAAATATAAGGACTATAAAAGCTGAGTTGAATTTACATACGAACAAAGACCTTACTTTTTTTGTTAAAACAGATGATGAAAATGAAAGAAGTTTGATTATTCAAGAAATCATGATAATAAAATCCTTGTCACAAATTTCTCATATAGATTTTATTGAAAAAGAACCAAGTGCAAAATTTTCAACATCTGTCGTAAAAAACAGTTCAATCTTTTTAATTATTGAAGGTCTTGTTGATATAGAAAAAGAGATAGAAAGACTTAAAAAAGAGATTAGNAAAATAAATGATATNAAAGAAAAACTCGAAACAAAGGTAAAATCAAAAGATTTTATCGGAAAAGCCAAGCCAGAAATAATAGAAAGGACGAAAAAAGAGTTATTGGAATACAAAGCTAAGATAGAAAAACTTGAAGATAAGTTAAGAATAATAGAAAAATAATAACTTTTTTCAATAATTTGGATTAGATTTGAAATAATCATTTATTATTTAAAATTTAATAAAATTCAAATATAGCTTTAGGAGAAAATATGAAACTTCAAAATTTATTTGGAACAAGGATAAAAGAAGATCCAAAAGATGCGGAACTTATTTCACATAAATTGCTTGTTAGAGCAGGGTATTTAAGGCAAAATGCTACTGGAATCTACTCTTATCTTCCGCTTTTGCAAAGAGTATTATTGAAAATTACTGAGATTATTAGAGAAGAGATGAATGCTATAGATGGTCAAGAGATATTGATGCCACTTACTCAACCAAAAGAAATGTGGGAAAAAACTGGAAGATATCAAAGTATTAAGGAAGAACTACTTCGTTTTTCTGATAGATGGGATAAAGAGATGGTACTTGCCATGACTCATGAAGAAGCTGTCTCATTTTTGGCAAAAACCGAACTTTCCTCATACAAACAATTGCCAATAATGGTTTATCAGATACAACTAAAATTTAGGGATGAGCCAAGATGTAGAGGTGGTATTATTAGAGTCAGAGAATTTACTATGAAAGATGGCTATTCTTTTCACAAAGATGAAGAATGCTTAAAAAAATACTATGATAGAGTGTATGAGGCATATGAAAAGATTTTTAAAAGAGTAGGGTTAAGAAAAGTAATAGCTGTTCAAGCCGATCCTGGAATGATGGGGGGAAGGATATCCCATGAATTTATGCTTTTAGTCCCATCAGGAGAGGATACAATAGTATATTGCGATTCCTGTGGATATAAGGCAAACAAAGAGGTTGCAACATCAAAGATAGAAAGTTTTAAAGAAGAGATGAAGCAGTTGCAGTTAATTGAAACTCCAGAAAAAAAGAGTATTGAAGAGGTAGCAAACTTTTTGAAAATAGCTAAAAACAAGACTGTTAAAGCGGTTTTTTATGCTGATGATAAAGATAAAGTCTATCTGATTCTTATTCGTGGAGATAGAGAGGTTAATGAAACAAGGCTAAAAAAATTGATTAATTCAACTTACTTAAGGTTTGCTGAAGAAAAGGAAATACTTGAAACAGGAGCTGTACCTGGTTATGCTTCATGTCTTGGGGTTAAAAAGGATTTAAATATTTTTATAGATAATACTGTCGTTGAATCAAATAATCTTGTAGCTGGAGCAAATAAAGAAGGATATCATTATCTTAATTTCAATTTTGCAAGAGATGTTGACACTAAATCCTATCCTAATCTTCGAATTGAAAGCTTTGCGGAAGTCTTGGAAGGAGATTTATGTCCTCAATGCGGATCACATTTAAGTGTTACAAGAGGAATAGAAATCGGTAACATCTTCCAATTAGGAGATAAATATACTAAATCATATGATATCAAAGTTCTTGATGAAAATGGTAAAGTATTCTATCCAGTGATGGGTTGTTATGGTATAGGTGTTGGTCGACTTGCAGGAAGTATTGTCGAAGAATCAAATGATGATAGTGGAATCATATGGCCTATTTCAGTTGCACCATTTGAAATTCATATTGTTGCTTTGAATCAGAAAAATAAAGATGTATATGAAAAGGCAAACAAATTATATAAAGAATTAATTGAAAATAACTTTGAAGTTTTACTAGACGATAGAGAAGAATCAGCTGGTGTAAAATTTGCCGATGCAGATTTAATTGGTATTCCATTTCAGGTAATAGTTTCACCAAAATTAATAGAAAGAAAACAGATTGAAATTAAAATCAGAAAGACCTCTGAAAAAATAATAGTCGATGAAGAAAAATTGTTGGAGACTTTAGGCTCGATGATTCAAAAAGAATATTTAAATTATCAAAGTTAAAAATGGATAGATTTGAAAAGACAAAATATAGATAAGCGAAAAAATACTTTAAACAAAGATTATAATTAATTTAAGATTTTGCATAATCCATTGCTTTAGAGGAAAGAATGAAACTTTTTCTGTGGATTGAAGAAAGTCCATAATTTAAAATTTCGTTGATATGTTTTTTCGTTCCGTAACCTTTGTGCGTTTCAAATGAATATTGTGGGAAATCTTTGGCAATAATTTTCATATAATTATCTCTTTCGACTTTTGCCACAATAGAAGCTGCAGAAACTGCTATTATTTTTCTATCTGCCTTTATCAAAGAAGAAGTCTTCTCCTCTTTAATTGGGTCAAAATTACCATCAATTATGGTTGTAATATTATAATTGGGGAATAATTTTATTGTATCTTCATAAAGTTGTCTCATCAGCAGGTAGATGGCTTTTGAAATACCTAAATTATCAATTACTAAATTTGAAAGCAAATAAAACTGATACCAAACGGCATTTTCCTTTATGATGGAATAAGCATATTCTCTTTTTTCTGGTGTAAGTAATTTGGAATCTTTTATCGAAGGATTGTTGTAGTCTTCGTAAAACAATACTGCTGCAACATATACAGGGCCTGCAAGACAACCTCGACCAGCTTCATCTATTCCTAAAATATATTTCATATTATTGATGCCATAAGTTTATTTTTTTCTTTTCCAAAAATAAAAATAGGTAGATAATCACCCTTATTGATCTGAAATCTACTAGAAATAAATGCATTAATAATTAAATTATGATAACTTCTACCACTAATTATATTTATGCCTTTTATTGAACTTTTTTGAATCTTTTCAGCTATGAAATAGTCAGTTTTCCCAATAAATGAATTTAAGTATCTTTTTTTATTACTTTTAATGATAAGGTTTAACCTTTCCATGTAATAGGATTTTTCAGAAGAATTCATGGTTTCTTGCATAGTAAATGCAGAAGTTCCTTCTCTTTTAGAAAAAGGGAAAAGATGAAGATGATGGAAATTTACTTCCAAAATAATATTTAATGTTTCAGAAATTGTTTCCTTATCTTCACCAGGGAAACCTATAATAATATCTGTAGATAAAAAGGCATCCTTTCTATTTCCCTTTATTTTTGATATAACTTTAAGGTAATCCTGAACTTTGTATTGTCTATTCATCAAAGAAAGTATTTTATTTGATCCAGATTGCAAAGGAAGATGGAAATATGGTTTAATGCTGTTGTTTTTTATTATATCAAAAAATTGTTCATCAAGGTTATTTATCTCTATAGATGAAAGCTGAAATATGATGTTAGGGAATAGTTTTATTAAATTATATAAAAGATTTGAAAAATTGATGTTATTATAATTGTATTTGGCTATATTAATTCCAGTTAGTACGACTTCCTTAAAACCTATATCCGATATTTTATTTAATGAATCAATGATTTTTTCATATTCTAACGAAATTTCCCTTCCTCTAACAATATGAACTTTACAGTAACTACAATTATTATTGCAACCATCCTGAATTTTTAAAAAAGCTCTACTATGAAATCTTTTATCCAAAGCTGGATTTAAAAATCTATTACTGTAATTGTAATCAAGATTACTGAAAAGATTTATTTTGTCTAATTTATCAATGGAAAAATCTCTAAGATCATTTTTATTATTATAAAAAAAAATTTCAATTTTTTCTATTATTTCATTAATTTTGCCTTTGTAATCAAGAGGGATGTATATTAATTTATCATTTTTTATTGTTTTTGTAGGGTCAAAACAACCTGTGCTTATGCAGATTTTGCCTTTTTTTAATAATTGATTTATAAGTCTAATACATTTTTTTTCAGCTTCAGAAGTTACAGTGCAGGTATTAATGACTATTAAATCAGCTTCATCAAAGTCAGTTATTATATCTTCTTTTTCTTGGACCTGTGAAATAATAGATTCTGTTTCTGAAATATTTAAGCGACACCCAAAAGTTTTAAATGCTATTTTCATTATTGGTTAATTTTGCTGGACTATTATTTATTGTTATTTATTTCTTGAAATAGTTCATTTAGTTTTGATGAATTAAATTTTTTCATACCTATTTGGAGAACTTCTAAAGCCTTATTTTTTTCACCTATTTTATTTAATGAAAAAGCAAGGTAGTAATATGGGTAGTATTGGTCGACTCCAAGAAATATAGCTGCATTTGAAGATACTATTGCTTTATAATATAAACCTAGCCCTACATATGATTTTGAAAGATAATAATAATTCCATGCATCTGAAGGGTTTAATAATAGTGCTTTTTCAAGATTAATCATTGCTTGCTGAAATTGACCAAGATCATTATATACCCTTCCTAGAAGTTTTAAAAATTGTAAATCATTTGGGAATATACCAAGTGCTTCTTTTGTGTAATCGACACATTTTTGAAGTTTTCCAAGCTTATAAAGACTTTGAGTTAAATAATAATAAATTTGTTTATTTTCAGGATAATCGACAAGAAGTTTTATTGCTAAATCTTCTACTTCTGAATATTTGCCTAAATTGAATAAATTTGCTAAATTAGTAATAGGATCTTGTAATGAAGAGAATAAAAAACTTGCAAAAATAGAAAAAATTAATATAATAAAGAGTGTTAAAGAGTTGTGTAAAAATATTTTTTTCATTTTCTAACTCTTTGTTAAATTTGATTAATAAATAATACGATAAAAAATAATGTCAAAGGATAAGTAATTATGATAATAAAGTGTCCAAAATGTGGAAAAAGTTTCATGTTAAATGATGCTTTGCTTAAGAATAATGTAACTCAAATATTTTGCCCTAATTGCAATAACAAAATTGTAGTTGAAAAAAACAAAGAGGATCAAAAACCTACTGAAAATGAATATCAAATCCCAAAAGAAAAACTAGATAAAATATTAACTAAAATAGAAGATCTCCCAACATTACCTATAGTAATACAAAGGATACTTCAACTTATTAATGATCCAAAAGCTACAACAAAACAGATCGGAAGTATTATAACCTCGGATCAATCTTTAACAGCTAAAACCTTGAAACTTGTGAATTCAGCTTTTTATGGTTTTTCAAAAAAGATAACTACTGTAGATCAAGCTATAGTAATTATAGGATTCAACGCAGTAAAGAATCTCGCAATTTCGGCATCTGTTTTTGATATTTTTAAAAATATGAATCAAAAAAGTGGATTTGACAGATATGGGTTTTGGACTCATTGTATTGGTGCAGCTTTTATTTCAAAGCAGATTAGTGAAGATACAAGGATTGGAAACCCTGGTGAAATATTTGTCTCTGCACTACTTCATGATATAGGTAAGATAGTTTTAGATATTTATTTCCCAGATGAGATGAATAAAATTTTATATAATGCAAATAATAAAAATATCTCTTTTATTCAAAGTGAAGAAGAGATTTTAGGTTTCACACATCCAGAAGTTGGCTTTTTGCTTTGCAGAAAATGGAATTTGCCTGAAAATTTATATATACCAATAAGATATCATCATCATCCTAATAAAGCAATTAAATATGAATCTGTTGTAGCAATCGTACATACCGCAAATATTATCGCAAAAGCCGGTAATATTGGATACGACGGAGATTCTGTTACACCTAAGATATCAACTCATGCATGGAATTTACTTAAACAAACAAAGCCAGATCTTTCCACGGAAACTATAAAAATATATATTGATTCCGCAATACATCATATTGAAGCTTCTGATTTTCTTAAGGTTGCTATTTCTTAAAAAAATATGAATAATGAAAAACCAAAATGATTTTCAAAATTTATACCAGATTATCAAACAGAAGAAAGGATTACTCAAATTTCCTAAAGAATTTATTGATGATAAAAATTCAAAGGAAATTTTAAAAGATTTACAAACCCATGTCTTTGAAAAATCGATTGAAACAAGTTTTAATAAAGTTTCACTAAATGATTACTATGTTTTTTTTGCTAAAATTTTTGCTCTTTTAAGAATATTTATTTCAGACGGTAAATTTTCTTATTATTATTATGAAGAATTTGGAAATAACTATGAATTATTTTATAGTGAAATTGAAGATTATTCGATCCTATCGAGCATAGAAGAAGCCATAGAAGAAGGAATAATAAATTTAGTTTCAAATTTGAACGAAGTCAGGTCGTTTGAAAATATATATTATGAAAGAGAAAAAACATATATTACCCCAATACCAGTATTTTTGTACGGAAAGAAGATTGGTATAATTGTTGGAATTTCTAAAAATCTATTGAAACAAAATGAAAATATATCTCATCTCTTTTTTTGTCTGGTAAACTATATTGCGCCCTTATTATATTCTTCTCAATTGAATTATCAACTTCAAAAAAAGCAGCAAAGTCTTTCTCTATTAATAGATGTGACTGAAGATCTGTCTTATGTAAAACCGATAGAAGATAATATTAAAGGAGTAATAAGATCACTTTCACAATCGATTAATTGCAATATTTCTGCTTTAATACTAATGGATTCAAATTCTCAACTTTATTTTAAATTTACTTCAAAAGGTTTATATCCTTTAATATTACAAAGAAAATGGAAAATAGGAGCAGATTTATTCTCTGAGAGCATAAGTAAAAATTTATCATTCATAATCAATAATATGCATAAGAATAGGATTTATGTCAAAACATTTAAGATTGTCAGTGATCAAATAAGATCTTTCCTAGTATATCCTCTTCAAGCGGTTAATTTTAAAGGATGTTTTTTCGCTGGAAGATTAAAAGATGAAAAACAATTCTCTCATGAAGAATATGATTTAGTTATGACAATGATAAAGAATTTAGGGATATTCTTAAATAATATTTATTTATTTAATGAGTTAAAGGTAAGTTATGAATTAACAACATCAGCTCTTGCTTCTGCGATAGAAGCTAAGGATCCATACACAAAAGGGCATTCTCAAAGAGTTATGAGATATTCATTATTGATTGGGAAAAAGTTAGGTTTAAATGAAGAATCTCTTAAAACTATAAAATTAGCCGGACTTTTACATGATGTAGGTAAAATTGGTATACCAGAAGCTATAATAACAAAAAAGGGGCCACTGAATGAAAAAGAATACAAAATAATGAAAAAACATCCATATATTGGTTATTTGATTGTAAAAGATATAGATTACTTAAAAAGCGGAATTCCTTTTGTACTTTATCACCATGAAAAACTTGATGGAAGCGGCTACCCTTATGGACTTAAAGAAGATAAAATACCTCTATTTGCAAGAATAGCTGCAGTTGCTGATTATTTTGATGCTTTAACTTCAGATAGACCATATCGAAAAGGTTTATCTTTTAACGATGCAATGTTGGAAATAAAAAAGAATAGTGAGAAGCAGTTCGATAAAGAAGTAGTTGATGCTTTTATCGAAGGGTTAAAAACTTAACTTGACAGATTTTATATTTTTAATATAATTTAATCGGTTGCATTTGAGGAGCAATTATGGAAAAAACCTTAGAATATCTTAAAAAAATACCACTTTTTTCAAATTTTAGTGAAAAAGAACTTAAAAGTATTGCGTCACTTGTAAAAGAAAGGGAATACAAAAAAGGTGATATCATAGTTAAACAAGGTGACGAGGGAGTAGGGCTTTTCATCATTAAAAAGGGAAAAGTTAAGGTAAGTAAAACAATTGCTAGTGGGAAAATTTTAGATATTGCCGTTCATTCTGATGGTGAGTATTTTGGGGAACTTTCTATGCTTGACAATAAACCAAGAACTGCTACAGTTACTGCGCTGGAAGATACTACTACTTTGATTATGACCTATTGGGAGTTTAAAGCTTTACTAGAATCCAAACCAGAAATTGCTCTTTATATCTTACCAGTTCTTGTTGAAAGATTTAGAGAAACAAATGAACAGTTACTTGAATTAAAAAATAGTTAATGTTCAATTTGGCGACGTTCCCGAGTGGCTAAGGGCGCGGTCTGCAAAACCGTTGATCACCGGTTCGAATCCGGTCGTCGCCTATGAAATATTGAGTATGCCGAAGTGGCGGAATTGGTAGACGCAAGGGACTTAAAATCCCTCGGTACCTAGTACCGTACCGGTTCAAGTCCGGTCTTCGGCATTTTTATTTTTTAAAAGGAAAATAATATTATATATTCTTCATATCTATCAGTTTTTTGTTTAAAACCACTAATTTGAATTGAACCATATAGTTTACCATTTATTTCTATTTTTGAAAATTGTTGGAAAAAATCTTCCGACTTGTTTTTAAAGACATCTTTTAAGGTCTTATTTAAATCTATTGAAAATTCAAAAACTTTTAATAATGAAATTTTATTTGAATCATTGTTGATTTTTACAAACGATTCAAATGCCTTATTTTTTGAAATAATATTGCCTTCATTATCTGTTATAACTAAAGGTTTTTCAAATAGATTTATTAAAAAAAGTACCTCTTTCTTATACAATAATATTTTATCTTTTTTTAATTTATCAAACTCATTTAAGTTATATATTAGTTTATTTAAAACAGAACCTAGTCTCCCTAATTCATCTTCTTCTGGAAATTTAATTTTTAAGAATTGAGATAACTCACTACCATCATCTGAATCTTCTATTCTACTTACCAATTTATCATAATATTTTAATGATTTATTCTTCGTGGAAAGAAATATTATGTTAATGATGATAGCCAAAAAGATTAGGATGATAGAAAAATTAAATATAGTCCATTTATCTAATATTTTGTTGAAAAGAGAAATATATATTAAGAAAAAAAGTACAAAGTTAATTGCAGTATGAAAAAGAAAATAAAATTCTGGTCTTTTGTAAAGTTTCATGGGATCTCTCCTTTACAATTTTAAATTAGTTTTCTGAAAATAAATCTTGTATCATTAAAGTAAGAGTATTGTTTTGCATAAAATACGGCTCATAAATAAGCGAATTTATTGAATTAAGCTTGATTTCATTAAAAAACTGTTTGCTTTTGAAAAAAATAGCATCAATTGCGATACTATCTTGAAAAACTTTTAATTTTATTGAACTATTATTTCTTCCAATATATGAAGGATTTACTAAAGATATGTTTCTTGTATAAAACAGAGGCACCTTGAAATCTTCTCCATAAGGCTGAAGTAACTTGTACCATTTTTCAAATTCTGGATCTATTAGTTCATCAAATGTAATTTCATATGTATAGTACATAAGGTTCTGGGATTCAGATTCAAAGTCAACATTTGAAATTGAATCATTTAATTTTTCAATAAATTTTTCATATTTATCTTTAATAACTGTAAACCCAGCAGCGAAATGATGCCCTCCGAAATTCTCAAAAAAATCTGAAAGTTTACTTAAAAATTGAAAAGAATTGAAGGAATTCTTAGATCTCATTGATCCGTAAATTCCGTTTTTAGTTTTTGTAATGAATATAACTGGTTTCGAAGTTATATTTACAAATCTAGCAGATAAAAGACCTGTTAATCCTGGTTCGATTCCTTCTTTTTCTATTACTACTATAGGTTTATTAGTAGAAGAAATCTTTATTGAATTAAATATTTCTTCAACAATCATAGTCCTTTTAATGTTATAGTCATTTATCTCTTTAAGACTTATAAGCGAATGCTCATCATTCTTGCTTAAGAAAAAGTTTAAAAGTATTTCACCTTTCCCAAATCTTCCAGGAGAGTTCAATAGCGGAGATATTTTCCAAATTATATCGTAGCTACTTAAAGGATAACTGATATTTATCAATGAAGATAAAATATTAGTAATAAATTCTGGTTTTAATTCATTAATTACTTGTAAACCTTTAGAAATAATATATCTGTTTTCATTCACTACAGGCATAATATCAGCTATTGTGGCAATTGAAACATAGGGTAGATAGCTTATAAGTTCATTTATACATTTTGGATAATTATATCTTATGGTAGAATAAAGCATGAAATATAAAAAATCCAATTTTCTTATATAAAAAGGTTTATATGTATAAAGTAATTTAAGAAAATTAGATTCATTGTCGATAAGTTTTTCAATTGATTTAATCTCATTAATATCGAATCTAATATCTAAAATACTAAATATTAATTGAGTTAATTCAAAATTACTTGTAACTAAAATACTTTTTTCTTCTTTCTTTATATTTATAAGTTGAATAATAGAATCTCTTGCTTCATCTTTTGAATAGATTTTCCCTAAAGAAAAAGTATATGATTTTAATGAGTTTCTATATTCTTTCAATTTATTAGAATCAGTGGTATTTAATATAAAAGAAAAAGAGATGCTTTCGATAATTTTTAAGTTGAATGTTAAAAAATAGGTCATGTTAATAGTACAATTGTTTTCTGAATATTTGTTTTTAAAGGTAATTACTTCAAAATCAAAAAAGGAAATGTATTGAGAATATATCTTTGTTTGAGAAAATAATAGAGCTTCAACTATTTTCCATGCCACAGCACTACCAGAAAGGCATAATGGATATTGATAATGTTCTAATTTTGGATTTACTACTGCATTTGCTGGTGGAATTTTATCTTGAGGGTTATGATGATCCGTTATTACTACATTTAAACCCTTAGATCGGGCATATTCTATCTCCTTAAAGTTGGAAATCCCGTTATCAACAGTAATAATAAGTTTAGCACCTTTGCTGATAGCTTTATCTATTTTTTCTAATGAAATTCCGTATGGTTCATCATTTTCTGGAATTGAATAATAGATATTTTTAATTCCAAATTTTTGAAGTGCATCAAATAAAATTTTAATCCCAACTATTCCATCAACATCAGAATCGCCAAAAATAAATACAGTATCATTTTTTATTTTTGCTTCTTTGATAAGATTTACAGCGATATGCATATCTTTAAATAAATATGGGGGATGTAAAAAATAAATAGAAGGGTTTAAAAAACTATTTATTTTATCTTCACTATCAATTTCATAATCTAAAAGGTTTTTAGCAATGTATTCTGGCATAGAATAAAGTTGCGATATTAGATCAACTTTCTTATAAAATTCAACGCCTTTATCAAAATTCTTTTCTATCCATTTTATATTTTGTATTGAAATGTGTGATAAGTTCGTATCCATAATAAATGCCTAGTTATTTTATTGAATCGTAGTCAATAGTCTTAATTATTTTAGAATTCTTAATAATTTTGCTATCACTTAAATTAATAGCATCTTTTATTTTTTTTGTTACCTCTATTATAGATTCTTCTTTATTTGAGAATAAAGTTAAAATTTTGGTATTAGGATTAATCAAATCTCCTATTTTAATAAATATTTCTATACCTGCACTATGATCAATAGTATCTTCTTTTTTATTTCTACCTGCTCCAAGGGAATTTGCAAATAATCCAAACTGAAATGCATCTATTTCTTTAATGTATTTTGTTTTGAAATCTCCAAAAATATCTTTAGCATATATATCTTTTTTAATTTTAGCATTTGGAAAGACTGAGTAATCTTCTAATACTTTTGGATTCCCGTTCTGTTTAAGAATTAACTGTTTGAATTTATCTAATGCCCTTTTTGAACAAATAGATTCCAATACTTTATTTTTTGCTTCTTCGAAACCTATCGATAGAGTTTTACTAATCATTAAGGCCGATAGATATGTTGTAAGCTCATAAAAATCACCATTTTTTATATTACCTTTTAATAGTTCAATGCTTTCTATAATTTCTAGAGAATTTCCTATCATTTTTCCTATTGGTTCATCCATATCAGTCAAGACAACAGTTGTTTTAACCCCGTTTAATTTTCCGACTTTTATAAGATATTCAGCCAACTCTTCAGCTTCTTGTACATTCTTCATGAATGCACCTTTTCCTACTTTAAGGTCAATAACAAGGTTTTTTGTTCCTTCAGCAATTTTCTTTGACATGATTGAAGCAGTTATTAAAGGGATTGATTCAACTGTGCAGGTAGCATCTCTTAATGCGTAAAGATACTTGTCCGCCACTGCAATTTCTTTTGTTTGTCCTATCATAGCTAAGTTTAGTTCTTTAATCTGACTTTTAAATTCATCTAAAGTTAAATTAACATTAAATCCTGGTATGGATTCTAATTTATCTAGTGTTCCACCAGTATGGCCAAGACCTCTGCCACTCATCATTGGAACCGCAATGTTGCAAGATGCTACAATTGGAGCTAAAGGAATTGATATTTTATCTCCAACTCCTCCGGTGGAATGTTTATCGCAAGTCAAGATATCTTCAAAATCAACTCTTGTCCCAGAATTTACCATAGCCTCAGTTAAGTTTGCTGTTTCTTCAAATGTCATTCCTTTAAAAAATATTGCCATTAGCAAAGCTGAAACTTGATAATCTACGACATTATTAGTTTTAATTTGATTGATAAAATAATTTATCTCATCTTTAGTAAGATTAAAACCATCTCTTTTTTTTCTTATTATATCGATAAAAGTCACTTTTTACTCCTTGAAAAGATATTATTTTTAATAAGTTAACCTCTAAGAAGGTGTATCACTTAATCATGATCCCTTAAAGTATTTTCTTTTAAAAAATATTCTTCGTAAATATTTTTCGTATTTTAAAACAAATAATATACTTAAAAAAAACATAAAAATAAAAAAAATATATATTTATAATTAATCTTGACTACATCTTTTATATTGTTAATTACTTTTTATATAGTATAATTGGTATGGAGATATAAATAAAATTTTACCTTATTATATTTCAGTAAATATTTATTGATAAGGAAGGATTTGGAATGGGAATATCAATTTTAGGAGTTATATTAATTTCTATAGCAATTTCTATAATTATATCAATAATATTTAGAGCACTTGACAAATCAAATCAACAGCTTTCAAAACTTAAGTTATTTGTGGAGAAATCTATAAAAGATTTAGATGCATTTATTGTAGAAAAAAAACAAATTATTAAAGATCTTACAATAGATATAGATTTTCATATTAAACAAGCCCAATCTTTATCTTCAAAATATGAAAAGCAACATAATGATATCATGCTATTTTTTTCAAAATTCCAAGATCAAAAACAAGAGATAGATCAATTAAAAAAATCAATAAAACTTATTAGTGAAACCAAAGATTCATTGTCTTCTGAAATCGCTAAACTTGAAAATTTTAATAGTAAAATAGAACAGTTTAAAAAGGAACTGGCATCGGTTGAAAATCAATGTAACTCGTTGAGTGATTCATTGTTTTCGAAGCAAGAATCAATGAGAGAGCAGGTTGAGAGCTATTTAGTAGAATTGCACGAAAAAGCAAATTCAGTAATCCAACAAAATGCAAAATTGCAGTATGAAAAATTAAAAACTATTGAGCAAGATTTAAATAAAAAAATCGAGGAATTAAAAGGAGAATTAAATAATAAAGTTAATATTTCTGAAAAAAATTTTGAGAGTATCTTAAATAAATTTGAAGAAAATGTTCAAGATAAGTTAAATAGCTTTAAAGACAAATTTGATGATATAAACGAATCTTTTAAAACTTATGAAGAGAATATAATAAATTTACAAAATGAAAAAGAAGATGAGTTTGAAAAATCAATTTCTGAAATAATTAAAAGCAATGAGATCAGGATAGATGAAAAAATAAAATCATTGGAATCACTAAGAAATAGTATTAATTTATTGTATATTCAATTAGAAGAGAAGGTTGATCTATTTGATGATACTATATCATCAGAATCTGAGAAAATGGTTGAGAAGTTCAACAAAGATTTGCTTGCATCTTTTGCTGAAAAAACAAAAAAAATAGAAGAATATTTACTTCAAAGTGAAAAACAATTAAATCAAGTCACCCAGAAAATAGATAGTATTCAAGATGCAGTGGATAAGATAATTAATTCAAAAGTCGCAGATATTGGTAAATATGTCATACATCTTGAGCAAAGGATAGCAAATTACCAAGAAACAGTATATAAAGAAATTGAAAAAAAATTTACGAACTTAGACTTAGATGCAAGAGCTATAATAGAGCAATATAAAAATGAAATTGCAATTTTAAATACTGAGTCTTTCAGTTTAATTGAGGAAAGAGCCAAAAAACTGGAAGAAGAATTTGAGGAGATTATAAAACAACAAAAAGGCTTAAAAGATGAATATCTAAATAAATTTCAAGATGTATTGAAAGAAAATGAAGAAATAATAAAGAATTCCTTAAATCAATTCAATCAACAAACAAATATAAAAATTGAGGATATTAAAAAGGATTTTAATCTTGAGATAGAAAAAATAATAAAAGATAGAGAATTAAAATTATCAGAGTTAGAAAGTAATATTATTAATAAAAAGAATATATTAGACAATCAATTTAATGAAATAATTGCTGCATTTGAAAAATCAAAAAACGAATTTAAAGAAAAGATTCAACAATTTGATTTAGAGATTCCTAAATATTCCGAGGATATTTCTAAAAAATTGGTTCAATTTGAAAGTAAGATAAATAATCTTGTTGAAACAAGAATTTCTGAGATTGCTCAATCTATTTTGGTTAACCAAGATAAGTATATAGTAGAATTTGATAATATTTATAAGGATTTTTTAACTAAAGGCAACAATTTTATTCAAGAGTTAAATCTATATAAAAATAATTTAGTTTCAGAATTAAAGGAATTTTCTAAGAAAAAGGAGGAGGTCTTTTCCGAACTAGGATTGATTAAGGAATATATAAATCAAAGTATGGATAGATATGATAAAGATATAGAAGAAAAAATAAAAGATATTGAAAAAGATGTCTTAGAACAGTTTACTAAGATAAAAGAATCTAAAGATCAAGTTGAAATATATATAAAAGGATTTGAAGAAAAGAAGAATGAAATAGAAGTAGAATTAAAAAAGGTAAAAGA
>JGI12104J13512_1000647_pt1 | contig 30566 bp, 28 predicted proteins | sample TerdegcTABiofilm_FD_13512 | JGI IMG/M metagenome (IMG submission 13512)
GTTTAGTCGGGCTTAATTCAAGGGGAGGCTGGTTTTTTTCCAGGAAATCTTTTGCTTTTCCACGGCAGACAAATACATAGGAGGTTGCCCGGAGTTCGTGGTACCGGCTCATGGTACTAACCCAGTCCGCGAGGCCTTCTTTAGCCAACTCTTCAGAAAATATATACGCCTTCGTATGTAACAGCGACAAGTGCCTGCCGGTTACCGAGCTTAATTGTTCCAGCCCGGTAAGCGGGCCGTAGGTTTCCACACTTTGCACCAGAACGTTGCGCCCATCCTCTTTGGCTCCACCAGCTCCACCGGCCCCACCCCCTCCACCCCCACCGCTTGCTCCGGCAATAACCTTCGTGTTGGCAATGCTGACAGTCACAACCATGTTATCTTTTTCCCCCTTGTCAAAGCCAATAGCCAGGACATAGGCAGTCTCGTCGGTCTCCCTGCTCCCGAAACAGCCGCTCAGTAATAAAACAGTTAACACCGCCATAAATAAAACAGTCAGTCTAGCTGCCCGCACGCCCTCTCCTCCCTTTCAGCCAGTATACGGCAAGAATAAGTAACGGTAGCAGGTAGTTGGGAATAAGGATAACCCTCCTCATAATATTGTCAAGATTCACAGTAGTGGGCATATCCAGCGGCAGGAGACCAATGATGAACATAGCCAGACCCAGAGGCCAGATGAGGGGCCGGTAGTCAGGCAGCTTCAGCGACCTGGCCAGGGAAACTGCCGCCCCGTAAAGCATCAGGGAGATTTTTAAGGCCCCGATAATAGTCCAGATCAGGATAAAGATGGCTTCTGGCCGCTGGAAAAAACGTCCGAGGTAGATAGTCCTGGACAACCTTAAAAAAGGGAGGGTAAATTCTTCGCTGACAGGCCAGTTGTAAGTTAGAACAAGGGTTGCCAGGAGCATGATCAAAATCCCGAAGCTGATTAGCATGGAACTGTAACCGATCCTGGTAAAGTATGTGACTCCACCCATGGCCTGTACTATTACCGCGGCTAAAATTACTTCAGATATTCCGGCGGTGGCATAAGTTCCAAGTAAAAAATCTCTCGCCAAACCTTTCCCAAACAGCGGTAATAAATTATAAAAGTTCCAAAATGGTATTAAAGAAAAAAATGTAATGAACAGCCCGGCCAGTACATACAAATAAATGAGGCGGGCTGTCCGAGCCAGGGCCTCAATACCCAGGTATGCCCCTAATAAACCCATCGCTAAAAACGAAAAATCTATTACGCTGATAGGTGCAAAACGCAGAGTGGTGGTCAGCATTGATTCGCTGAACTCCCTGAGAAAAAGGGCGCCCAACATTTCGAAAGCTGACACAACAATAAGAACATTTACTGCTGTTCCAATGAACGGGCCGAAGGCCTGCTCGGTGGTTTCGATAATGGTATGGCCGGGGTTTTTCTTGAGGACCAGCGATATCAGGTATATCCCCACCAGGACCAGGACCAGCCCGCCAAACGGTGTCATCCAGGCAGCTGGTCCGGCAATTTCTACCAGTAATCTCGGGTAGGACAAGAAGTTCCTGGACAGGCTGGACAGGGCCAGCAGGACGATTGCTTCGGCTGGACCGAATTTACCTTCTCTAATCATTTTTACCACCATTCTCAGGACCGGCCCATCCTCTGGAAACATCCGGCTGGCGTTTAATATCCTGCGGGTTGAGGTAGTCCGGCCGCTTTTTGTGAAAGAACACCGGCAGCCGGGTAACCACGTCCGCGCCGGCGACAGTCCTGGGTCCGATTGGGGCCAGGTACGGCACGCCGAAAGACTTTAAATTGGCTGTCAAAACGATCTGGCTGAACAGGCCTACTGCGATCCCGAAAAATCCCATTGTTGTTCCCAGCATGATGTAAAAAAAACGGTAGATCCGCAGCGTGAAGGCCAGGGAAAAGTATGGAATGGCAAAGCTTGACAGCCCGGTTATGGCTACCAGGATCACCAGGATGGGGCTGACAATGTTGGCCTGGACCGCAGCCTGGCCTAAAACCAGCGCGCCGATGATGCCGATGGTTGTACCCATGATACCGGGTATGCGCAGCCCCGCCTCCCGGATCAGCTCAAAGGAAATTTCCATTAAGAGCACTTCGACCACAGAGGGGAAGGGGACTCTTTCACGGTTCCCGGCGATGGCGAGGAGCAACTCTGTTGGGATCATTTCGTGGTGGAACAGCACAACAGCCAGGTATACCCCCGGCGCCAGGAAAGCCAGGTAGAAGGCCATAGTGCGCAGGTAACGGATGAAAGTGCCAAGCTGCCAGCGGCTGTAGACATCCTCACCGGTTTGCATCATTTCGTACATGGTGGCAGGCACAATCAGGGCGAAGGGGCTGCCGTCGACAATGATGACCACTCTTCCTTCAACAATGCTTGCAGCTGCACGGTCGGGGCGTTCCGTGGCCAGTATCGTCGGGTTTAAATTATAAGGGCTGTCCTGGATGAATTCTTCGAGCATACCACCGTCCACAATGAAGTCTGTCTTAATGCTGCCAATCCGCCTTTTTACCTCCGCCACCAGAGCGGGGTTAGCCACGTCGCGCAGATACATAACCGCCACATTAACCCGATTGCGGGCGCCGACTTTTAATAATTCTGTGGTCAGGTTTTCGTTTTTGATTATTTTCCTGACCAGGGCCGTGTTGGTGCGCAGGGTTTCCCCGAAAGCTTCCTGCGGTCCGCGGAGTATCTGCTCGATAACGGGCTTTTCCACCATCCGGTGCTCCCATCCCTTGGTTTCAACCAGCACCGCCTCGGCGCATCCTTCCAAAAACAACGCGGTATCACCGTAGTTCACCGCATCCAGAATATCGCGGAACCGTGACTGGACCGAAACCTGGTTGCCGGGCAGTAGTCTTTCCTTAACATACAGGGCCAGTTTGCCTTTATCCTGTGGAGCGGGCCGGGTGGCAAAAAGCATCAAGGCCTGAATAAGCAAGTCCTGAACGGGCTTGTCTACCAGACCGTCAATGTAAACTATAAAACCATCAATTGCAGGGTCCGTTCCGATGACTATATCTCTTAGTATGATATCTTTATTATCTGGCAACCCGTATAATTCTTTGATAGTTTCCCGGTTTTCTACAAGAGAAGCGCTAACTGATAAATCATTTACTGATGACTTTCCTGTATCTTCGATTGAGGCTTGAATCCGCTGTCTCCCCTCAGCGCTGCTGCTGTTTTTTATCTTTTGAGATTTATCTCCAGCTTTATGGGCAGGGCGGACGGGCTTTTTAAAAGAGCGGCGGCAGGCCGTCGTTTTTTCCTCCTGCTCCCGAGTAGCTTCAGGCTTGTCATATTCCCCGGCAGTTTTTCCCTCCGGAGATGATATCCCAACCTTTTGTCCCCCTTGGCGGTCGTCTGCTGTTTCCTCCAGAATGAAGCTCTCGCGTTTGATGTTTTCCTGGTAGGTTATTATATTGAGCAATTTTTTCAGGATACTCATGCCGCACCTGCCACTTTAAATCATTTGGAGGTTATGTTGCCCTGATTGGAATGTAATATTCCGCAAATTTTTTACCAGCAATACATAAAAAAACCGGCCTGGCGACCGGTTAAATTTTAGATTTTAAATAATGATACAGATCAGTCCGCCCGAGCCGTCGTTAATGATGCGCTGGAGCGTTTCCTGCAGTTTAAGCTGGGCGTTTTCCGGCATGCGCTGGAGCTTGTTTTGGATTCCTTCCCGCACCAGGTCATGCACTGATTTTCCAAAAATTTCCGAATTCCAGATTTTTTGCGGGTTTTCCTCAAACTCTTTCAACATATACTGGACTAATTCCTCACATTGTTTTTCAGTGCCGATAATCGGTGTGATCTCTGTGGTTATATCGGCCTTGATCATGTGCAGGGACGGGGCGCTGGCCTTTAATTTTATCCCGAAGCGATTGCCCTGACGGATCAATTCCGGCTCTTCCAGGATTAATTCGTCCAAAGTAGGAGTGACTACGCCGTAGCCTGACCCTTTGACTTCACTCAGAGCCTGGGCTACCTTATCGTACTCCCGCTTTGCCACGCTCAGCTCTGTGACCAGACGGAACAGCTCTTTCTCTCCTTCGATATGAAAGCCGGATTGCTCGCTCAGCACCTGATAAAACAGTCCTGGTGCAGATGTGATGTTAATAGAAGCCGAGCCGGTACCCATGTCCAGGCTTTTTAAACTGGCCTGGTCCACGAAATCGTAATCGGCAAGGCATTCCACCGCTCCATTTATGTCTCTCAAACGACGGATGTTTTTAACAGTTTCCTGGATCGATTCCTCAAATTTCAGGCGGAGCCAATGTTTGTAATCCAAAAGTTCCACCCACGGTGGCAGGTTGATATTAACTTCATTAACCGGAAACTCGTAGAGCAATTTTTCCAGGATGTTCAATATGTCGGCCTGAGACATCTGGGCACAATCAATGGGAATTACAGGCACATCGTATTTTTCACTCAGTTCCGCGGCTGTTTCTATGGTTTCTTCCGAATCCGGTCTGGTTGAATTAAAGAGCACCAGGAAAGGACGGTTGATATCTTTCATTTCCTCAATGACTCTTTCCTCAGCCTCAATATAATTTTCCCTGGGAATGTCAGTGATAGTCCCATCGGTGGTGACAACCACACCCATCGTCGAGTGCTCTGAAATCACTTTTCTGGTGCCTATTTCAGCAGCTTCCTGAAAAGGAATAGGCTCTTCAAACCAGGGAGTCGAAACCATTCGAGGTTCGTTTCCCTCCTCATAACCAAGAGCACCCTCAACCCGGTAGCCTACGCAGTCCACCATGCGCATTTTAATATTTAAATTCGGGGTAATTTGAATTTCTACAGCTTCATTTGGAATAAATTTCGGTTCGGTGGTCATGATTGTCCGCCCCGCTGCGCTTTGGGGCAGTTCGTCTTTGGCCCGCTCCCGGTCGTAAACATTTTTAATGTTGGGGAGCACCATCAGTTCCATAAAGCGTTTAATAAACGTGGATTTGCCGGTGCGAACGCCCCCAACCACACCGAGATACAAGTCGCCCCCGGTGCGTTCCGCAATATCGCGGAAAATATCGGTCCTTTCCATGTTCACACTCCCTCTTTGAAAGATTTAAGTAAGAAAAGACACAAAAGGCAGATACATAATTAAGCGCACGCATCCCTCCTCCACAAAAGAAAAAGCTAAAATATTAAAAATCCGTTGTGAAACCTAGTCCACGGCTATTTTTTTCCAGTGGCATACAATAACAATATATATATATGGGGCATTATTGACGAATATAACCCACCTGATGAAAATTCTAAAAAAAATATCCACCATTTTCCAATAATAAACCTCCGGTCTGACTTGATGTCAGCCGGAGGTTTATTGCCTAGTTTATCACTTATTAAACAGCTTAACAGTTATCCGGGCTACTTCTTCCATCTCCCGGGTACGTCCTCTGGACATCAGATTATTAACGGCGGCTTTCGGGGGGAGCCCTTCGAAAAGCACTTTGTAGATTTGATTGGTAATGGGCATTTCTACAGCATGGCGGGTGGAAAGCTGGTGGGCAGCTCGGGTGGTGCGGATGCCCTCAACTACCATTTTGACTTGTTCCAGCGCTTCTTCTACAGAACATCCTTTTCCGATGGCGATCCCGGCCCGCCGGTTGCGACTGTGTATACTGGTACAGGTGACAATCATGTCGCCTACTCCGGCCAGCCCTGCAAACGTAAGGGGACTGGCTCCCATTGCTACACCTAAACGGGTAATTTCGGCCATGCCCCGTGTCATTAAGGCAGCTTTGGTATTATCCCCAAAGCCGAGTCCCTCAGCAATACCGGTACCCAGGGCAATAATATTCTTCAGCGCACCGCCCAGTTCCACCCCGACCATATCAGGGTTGGTATAAACCCTGAAGGTTTCGCTCATAAACAAATTCTGAACATACTCTGCGCTTTCCATACGGTATGATGCCGCCACCACCGCAGTAGGGAGTTCCCTGCCTACTTCTTCTGCATGGCTCGGGCCGGACAAGATCACATACTGCTCGAGCATTTCCTGGCCGGCCTCCTCTGCGAAAGCCTCCGATAGGCGGCAGAGGCTGGTTTCTTCGATACCCTTGGCGATATTGATGCAAACAGTGCTGTGGCCAAGGAAAGGCAGTGTTTTACGCACGATTTCGCGAAAGGCATGGGACGGCACCCCGTAAATAACGGTCTCTACTTTCCACAATGCCTGTTCCAGGTCCACTGTTACTTCGATATTGGGGGGAACCGTTACACCGGGCAAGTAATGGCTATTTTCCCTGGTTTTATTGATTTCTTCAGCCAGCTCGAGACGGCGTGCCCACATTTTAACCTGGCAACTTTTTTTAGCAAGAAGCACTGCTAAAGCGGTAGCCCAACTCCCGGCTCCAATTATCCCGATTAACTTGCTCACCGGCCTGCTCCTCTTTTTCACATTTATGTGTATTCAACAACTGCTCAGTTAAAACTTTGGAGGTACGGTATTATCTATCTGATTTTCGGTTCAGTTCCTGCCAGCAATCTTTTGATATTGGGAATATGTTTATAAATGGATAATGCAGCTATAAAAATACCTACTGTAAGGTACGGCTGCTCCAGGTGAAAAGCCAGCATCAGGAGCGGGATAGAGGATACCGCCAAAATGGACCCGGCAGATACATATCTAGTAACACCTACGGCGGCAAGCCAGATCACAGCAGCCAGGGCGCCTACAGGCAGGGAAATGGCAGCAATAACCCCCACGCCGGTGGCAACAAGTTTCCCGCCTTTGAAGCCTAAAAAAACAGGCCAGCTGTGCCCGGCCAATGCTGCCATACCGGATAAGGCCACCAGTAGTGGGTCGCCGAAGTGCTTAGCCAGCAAGACCGCCAGCACTCCTTTGCCGAGGTCCCCTGCGAAGGCGATAATTCCTGCCGCCGGCCCGGCATTTCGCCAGACATTGGTGGTACCGACATTTCCGCTCCCAAGCAGGCGGATATCAATCCCTTTCCAGTAACGGGCAGTAAGATAACTGGCAGGAATAGAGCCAATTAAATAGCTGGCTAACACAACCACTAAGTATGACAAGGTCAAAGTATCCTCATCCCTTCGATATAATTGCAAAAATTACAATATGTTACTGTTCCTCTTTTGAACGTTTGCGCAGCCCAAACCAGATTGGTGTTCCTTCAAATCCATAAGCCGCCCTGAACTGGTTTTCCAGGTAACGGCGGTAGGAAAAATGCATCAACTCCGGGTCATTCACAAACAATATAAATTTAGGCGGCTTAATACCACCCTGTGTGGCGTACATAATCTTCAACTGCCTTGACTTGTCACCCGGCGGGGGATTTTGCATGATAGCTTCTTTTACCAGGCTGTTTATCTTTGAAGTGCTGAGCCTGGTGGAATGTTGTTCAGCCACGAAATCAACCAGTTCTAATACCTTTGGGACACGCTGCCCGGTTAGTGCTGAGACAAAAACAATGGGAGCATATTGGATATAGGCTAATTCCTGGCGAATTTTTTTTGTAAAGTGGTTCATCGTACGGTCACCTTTTTTGACCAGATCCCATTTGTTCACCACCACCACTGATGCTTTACCTGCTTCATGGGCATAGCCGGCAATACGCTTGTCCTGGTCAGTAATTCCTTCCAACGCATCCAGCACAACCAGAACCACGTCGCTCCGGTCTACCGCCCGCAACGCCCTGATCACGCTGTATTTTTCTGTAGGCCCGTCGATCTTGCTTTTCCGGCGCATCCCTGCTGTATCTATAATAACGTATAGCTTGCCTTCCCGCTCAAAAGGGGTGTCGATAGCATCGCGCGTAGTGCCGGGTATCTTGCTTACGATTACCCGTTCCTCGCCTAAAATAGCATTAACCAGTGAAGATTTACCGACATTGGGTCGCCCAATTACGGCAATCTTGATTACATCTGCAGGATACTCTTCTTCTTCTTTTTCCGGCGGCAGCAGTTCAACCAAACGATCCAGCAAGTCACCGGTGTTGAGGCCTTCTGCCGCAGAGATCGGAATTGGGTCTCCCAGACCCAGCCGGTAAAAGTCATATATATGTACATGGGAATTAAATTTTTCAACTTTATTGGCAACCAGTATTACCGGTTTTTTAGAACGGCGAATTAGAAACGCAGCTTCCTCATCGCCGGGGTTCAATCCCGCCCTGGCGTCAACTACAAATAATATTACGTCTGCTTCCTGTAAGGCCAGTTCGATCTGACGCCGAACTCCCCGGGTGATTTCACCGTTTTCTTGAAAATCCAAGCCTCCCGTGTCCACCAGAGTAAAATTACGGCCTGCCCACTCGGCCTCCTGGTAAAGACGATCCCTGGTAACCCCTGGTTCATCCTCAACAATAGCTACCCGGTTGCCGACAATCCGGTTAAAGAGGGTTGATTTGCCCACATTAGGCCTGCCTACTATAGCCACTACCGGTTTAGGCACCGGTCCGCACCTCCCGTTGACTGAATGTCGGAAGTTATTATTTCAACTAGCTGCTGTGGCCCTTCTGCCACAACAACCGGTGTCTTTAAGTGCCGGGCCAGGTCATTGAGAGTCAGATCGTCCAGGAAAACTGCTTCGTCTTTTTTCAACATTACTGCCGGGAGGACCAGCAGGTCACCTATTTTGCCTTGTTCGAGCTGGGTAATCAAGTCTCTGCCGGTAATCAATCCGGCTACTGTAATCTGCTCGCCAAAAAAACGGTTCTTGATAACCTTTATGGAAACATCCAGTCCTTTAACGGCATTAAGCCTGGCTGCCACTGGCTTAAGGATTTTTTCGCCTAAAACACCGGTTGCTAAAGTAACTTTGAGCGATGGCACTTCTTTTGGTAGCCGGGATTTGACTTTTTCCCACTCGTCTGTGAAAAGACGGACAAGGCCCACCCCGTTTTCCATCTGTGGAAAACCAGCGTATCTTTGAGCAGGCGGTATCTGTTCACCAGATAACAGATAAAATTCATCTGAAGCGAAAATAAAAGGGTTGCCCAGGCGTGACAGGTATTCATCCTGTTTTAAGCCTACCCATTGAACCAGTTTTGCTGCCTCATCATGGCTAAAAACCCGCAGCGGGTAACAATTTTGCCTGAACCTGGTAAGTCCTACCGGCACCACAGCCATAGATTTAACCGCCGGCCACAGACTGGCCAGGTCTTCTGCGGTCCTCGCAAGTTCTTTTCCATCGTTTAATCCGGGACAGAGTACCACCTGAGTATGCATTTCAATACCGGCGGCTGCCAGGTATTTTAACTGTTCCATAACCAAACCGGCCCTTTTATTTCCGAGCATCCGCTCCCGCAGTTCGGTATTGGTTGTATGGACCGATATGTATAAGGGGCTAAGCCGCTGCCGGGCAATCCGCTGCAATTCGCTATTCCCGAGGTTGGTAAGGGTAATAAAATTACCGTTCCAGAAGGAAAGCCGGTAATCGTCGTCTTTGACATAGAGTGTCTTCCGCATAGTGGGAGGCATCTGATCTACAAAGCAAAAAAGGCACTTATTGGAGCAATGAATGATCCGCCCGAAGCCATGCCGACCAAAATCGATACCCAGACGTTCATCGTGATCCTTCTCTATATCCAGCTCCCAATAATCACCATTTTGTTTTTTTACGGTGACATTAAGGTACTCGCCAGCCTCCTGAAAACGAAAATCAATGAAATCACGTATCGGCTCGCCGTTAATTTTGATTATCCGATCACCTGGTTCCAGTTCTAACTCGCCGGCAATGCTACCTGGCTCCACCCGGAATATTCTCAACCCAAGTTGTTCCACGGGGCAAACCTCCCTGCCGCCGCTCTCAAACCATTATCTACAAATTCCATAATGTAGTCAAGCGAGTTTTACCTTCCTGGCCTTTTGATCATTTACCAGTTGGGACAAACGGCCGTATATTTTTTTTATCCCTGCGAAAACCAGCAATCTTCCAAGCGGAGCAAGCAAGTCAAAACGGCATAAATTTTCTCCTGCCAGCAGGAAGCTGTTGTCCCTGACACAACTGTCCACCAGGTGAAGTTCGTCCGCCGGTAGCTTAAACATGTCCAGAAAGCTATTCACCAGGCGGTAAATCATTTTGCGGTCGCCTTTAACTGAAAGGGCATATATTTTATCTCCCTGTTCGTCCTCTCCCAGGAATATTACTTTGCCTTCATTGCTTTTCTTTAAATTTAAGAACGGAAGGTTCCATAATTCGCTGCCTGATGGCACTTTCCACGCCGTCAGGTGTCCCGCATGGATCGCGCCAGCCAGGCCGGCGAGGGGAAACCTGCTCTCGCTGAAATACAGTATTCTCTTCACCGTGACCTCCGGTTATGTTTTTTACTTTCCGGACCAAATCTACAAGCTGTAAATAAGCTGCCTGAGTTCCCAATGTCACTATCGGGCGCCCTATTTTAATAAACCCGCACCGGCGGGAAAGGTAGCCTCCAAGTTTCATCGTCCAGTTAACATTTTGCATGACGTTAACCAGCAGGTATTCCCCTGGAGGAATATTAAAAATCTCAGCCAGGCCTTTAATAACGCTTTCCAGAACAACCGGCCTGCTGCGCCGTGCCATGAAATATACCTCATTCCCGCGTTCATCCCGTCCCATGAAAAAAATGTGCCCGTGCTCATCGTTTTCCTGGCGGTCGTAGAACGGTATCTTCCAGAATGCCTCCCGACTTGGAATATGATCTGCGGGCAACAAGCCCAGATGAATGGAAGCTGCTGTAACTGAGGAATGAGCGCCGCCGTAACAGTGGTAGATAATTTTCACCAAGCCTCGCTCCTCTAGTGCCGGACAACTATGTAAGTTCCATTTTCCAGATCATGTACCATTGCATTCAGTATTTTAGAGATGTGGCGTGCGGTTTTTTCTTGTTCTTCTTCGTCCCGGGCAAAAAAAATGGGGGCGCCTCCGCTTACTTTTTTCATATCAAGGGTGATTACAGCTAAAATTATACCTGAAGATTTTGTATCCAGGCTAAATCACCTTCTTTTTGACAGCCTTGAGGCTGGAACCTGCGTCTAAAGGCTTGCTCCTGGCGCTTTCCAGTACTGGTGTAAGCTTTACTGCGGCAATCAATTGCTCGATATCTTTCTCCACCGGTACAATATAGAGTCCCACCTCACCGGTATCCGGATTCTTTCTTGCCAGCGGCGTAAACTCAGATGAGTCCACGTCCTTTTTGGTTCCCATGATTACCGCTGCAGTAAAGGCGATAGCCATGCGCTGGCCGATATCGTGAATGGTAGCTCTGGCGTTGCCGTCCCTGGGCTTAATAATAACTGCCAGCCCGTCCTGTAATATTTTTTCCCGCATGGTCTTCAGCCCTACATTTATAATCCCGATTCCGTCTACTTTCAAGATAGCGCCCTCAAAATTTAGCTGTGCTGGGACCACTTCGCAGATATCGCCGATAACTTCACCAGACATATAGTAACGGCTGACCAGGATCGCGAGAAAAGCCGTAATGCCGGCGGCCAGTAAACCGCCGAACTGAGCAGCCAAAGCGGTTACAAAAGATGTTCCCATTACCAGGTAATTCCTGGCTTCAAAGGTCCTGGCTATGCCCTCTATATAGTCCAGGCCTCTTTTTACCAGTTCAGTTTTTTCCAAACTTTCTAGGGTTTTGCGCTCCATATTCCGGATTTCCCGGAATTGCTGTGCCGCTAGGGCCAGGAAAGTTACTGCAACGTAATCAGGCTTCAATATCGCGGGTACAGCAACGGCACCCAGGGCTGAAGCGATGAAACCGAGGGCAATATGGGTCAGGTAGCCATGTGGGTATCCGGGGTATTGCCGGTAATCAATACGAAGCAGGATAATCCGGGCTGCTGTCCCGGACAAAATACCAACTAATATTACTACAAGATAATCAGGTTGAAGGTTAGGAGGCATTCCATCACCCTTTTTACCACGCTTTTGGGAGGAGTATAGATCAATCTTTTGTTAACTCGTCTTTACGCTCTCTCAAAGTCTTATTCGCCGCAGGGTCTTTAACCTCATCAGTTTCTTTGCTATGTTCGGTTTTAATATCCGGTTTCCCGGGTTTGCGTGTAGCCAGGCGGGGTCCCAGGAAGCTAAAAAATTCCCTTCCGAAACCGCCCAACCTTTTCTTCGCGTTGGCCAGGCTGCCGGAACTGATCAGCAGGAAACCGAGTCCTCCGACAATTGTCAGGCCCACGATCCATCCCAATGCTTTCCACGCCCCAGTTGTTGTACCCGCCGGCCTTTGTGCAGTAGGTGCTGCAGGCGCCGGGGCAGCCGGGGAAACTCCAAGCACTGCGGGAATAGCGTCTGATAACATTGATACACCTAGCTCAGCTTCTTCTTTGGTATTGGTATGGGTGCCAGCCTCAATTAAGAGCGCTGTTGGCATTAAATCCTGGTTATAATTACCTTTCCCGACAAAGATTTCTTTAACTATTTTCGGGTGGATGTTGTTGGCTGCAGCCATCATCTTTTTGGCAAAATCCATATTGGCGGACATCCTCGGGTTCTCCTGACCGACTACCAGCCGGAGCCTGGCCACGTTCTTTCCATCAATTATCGCCCGGTAATAATTGGGGTCGGGTACCCCGTCGCGGTGTACGTCAAATATAGCCGCCGGGTTTGTTTTCATCAAGTTTACCGCTGTCCGGCGGGAGCGGGTATAGGCGTTGTTATCGTGCGGGTCATGAGGCGTCTGGTCGTAGTTGACCTGAAAACCTTTTCCTTGAAGCCGGTCCACCATTGATTTGCCGACCTGATATATGCCGCCCTTGAAAGGGATTGCCTCGGTTCCGTCCGAAGGTACATAAGACTCGTCAGTATGAGAATGATAAACCGCAAAAGTACCCGGATTCTTTTCAGCCAGGTCTTTGAGCACGGAAACACTCTGGTTGGCATAAAATTCATTGTAAGCTACAATCTGTGGGTCCATCTCCAGAAATCTGGCCTCCGCTCGGTTACCCTGGACCCGTTCTATCCGGTAATGCCTGCCCTCTGAAGTGTATATCTCATCACCTGCTGAAGCTTTCCTGGCCATCATGCTGATGATATTGCCCTGCTCATCTACTATGGTGGTATATTGGCCGGTAAGATGGTCAGGAGTTTCCTGGTCAAAGATCCCTGCTGCTGTAAAGGCTGCTCTAAGATGGTGATCTTCAGACCGGTAGTACAAGAGGGATACTCCCGCCAGCATTACCATTAAAACTGAAAAAATTATAAGTTTATTCCTGTTTTTCATGTTTGTCCGCATCCACCTTTCTCCAGTCATTGCTTGATGCAATTGTGCCTGTACCTCTGTTTTTATCTTCGTCCTTTTCGTCGGAGATGTTTGATTCCGGCCTTTTCAGGCTTTGTACCAGTTCGGGCGAATGTCTTTCAACACTTGGTCCCCCGGATAACCTTTCAAAGGACTCGCCAATCACCTCGCACAGGAGAATCGCTACAATACCGGCTAAAACAATTGTATCGAAGGCTCCTCCGCCTCCTATGGCTACGGTATAGTTACCTGGCGCACCGTTTCTGAGAAGCCAGATATAGTGGAAAATATCCACCAGTAGCACGCCTAGAGTTGCAGATATAAAGGCTGCCCGGCGGGATCTGCCCAAAATATAGGCGACAATGCCACCAGCCAACGGATAAAGGTAAATGGCATCAAGTACGGCATAACGTCCTGCCGGTTCAACGGTGGTTCCGGAATTCAGCAGCGATCCGATTATGTAAACAGTTGCTGCTGTTACTGCTGTACCGGCAAGTGCCCTGCCCCATTCCTTTTCAGTACCTGCCACGGATAGAAGGTAAACAGCCAGCCCGACGGGTACCAGAGCACCTCCCACGTTCACAGAGGTGTTAAAAGGAATAAAAGGTATAGGAATATTAATAAAACTACCGATAATGATTGCAGCGATTATAACCAGTGCACCCCTGTCTGATAATCTCATCCGGTCAAGAGCCCGTTGGGCCAGCCCGAGATAAATAACAACCGAAGCCAGCAGAAGTAAGATAATACCGATTGGAAACCGTTCCAAAGAAATCAGCCTCCTTAATAATAATTTGGAAATAACAAATGTTAGATTGCCCGTTTGTCCTAAAAATATACTCTTTACGTTTATAATTTTTGGAATAAATAGCCTTTAATTTAACGATAAAAAAATAGCTGCCTGGTACATTACAGACAGCTGTTTTTAAAAATTAAACTGTTTTTAATTGTTAATGGGCTAATGTTTTGTTTTTGTTTTAATCCTTCTTGTCAAACACATTACCTACCATGTCACCGATGGTGATAACCTCACTTCTAGCATCCTGTCCTAATTTGCTGGAAAAATCTTCCTGCTCCCGGCTTTGCTTTTCCTTGGCCACTTCTCTAATTGAAAGGCGGATACGCTTTTCGGCCTTGTCTACACTGAGAACCTTAACATTTACTTCTTCACCTTCTGTTACCACTTCATCAGGCTTCTCAATATGCCGGTTGGCCAGGTGAGATATATGGACCAGCCCTTCTACCCCTGGTTCTAATTGAACAAAAGCACCGAAAGGAGCAAGGCGAACCACTTTTGCTACAACGATACTCCCGACAGGGTATTTTTCTTCTACATTATCCCACGGATTCGGCAACACCTGCTTTAAGCCAAGGGAAATCTTTTCGTTTTCCCGATCAACTTTCAGCACCATAACCTCCAGTTCATCACCCACTTTAACTACTTCTGAGGGGTGGTTGATCCGGTGCCACGACATTTCAGAAATGTGCAGCAGGCCGTCTACGCCGCCGATATCAACAAAAGCTCCAAATTGGGTCAGCCGCCGTACAATGCCTTTAACGACCTGACCCTCTTGCAGATTTTCGAGCATTTCTTGGCGCAGGCGAGCATATTCTTCCTCCAGTACTGCCTTGCGGGACAGGATTACTTTCTTTCTGCCGCGGTTTATCTCAATAACACGGGCAGAAATCACCTCGCCGAGGTACTTGGAGAGGTCTTCAACATAACCTCTTTCAACCAGGGAGGCCGGTAAAAATGCCCTTACCCCTACATCTACCAGCAGACCGCCTTTTACTACTTCACGGACAGTACCTTCAACAGCTTCCTGAGTATTAAAGGCTTCTTCCAGTTTTGCCCAGGCTTTCTCAGCGTCAGCCTTCTCTTTGGATAGGATTAGTTTTCCCTCGTTGTCCTCTGCCTTTAAAACGCACACTTCTATTTCATCCCCTACCTTGACAATATCTTGGGGGGAAGTAACTTCACAGCAGGACAGTTCCCTGATGGGAATAACTCCTTCCGATTTCGCGCCCACGTCCACCATTACCTCATCCTGGCCCACGTGAACGACCACTCCTTTGACAATTTCACCGTGCCGGAGTGCCTTAACCTCCACTGCGTCTTTCATTCCTTCTTCAGCACTGTTCATTTCTTCATTGTCACTCATTCGTCTCTTAACCTCCTCTATAATCCAGTCAGGTGTGGATGCACCCGCTGTTAACCCTGCTACTTTTATGCCGCGAAACCAGGCCGGATCAAGCTCGTCAGCTGTTTCGACATGATAAGTAGTCGTTCCCGCTTCGCGGCAGATATTGGCCAGTTTCCTGGTGTTGGCGCTGTTTGTGCCTCCTGCCACGATCATGAGATCAACCTGCCGGGCAATGTCCAGAGCTGCTTTCTGCCGCTCAACCGTAGCACTGCAAATCGTATTAAAAACTTTGACTTCTGTACCAGCCCTCCTGATAGTCTCGACGACAGATTTGAAATTTTCTAAAGTCTGCGTAGTCTGTGCTATTATCCCGATTTTATCGCTTTTCTCAATTAAACCGGCTTCTTGAGAATTTCCTACTACGAGAGCCTTGTTGTTGCTCCAGCCTATAATTCCACATACTTCAGGATGGTATTTATCACCAACTACTACCACCTGAAAACCTTCCGCAGTGAGATCACGGGCAAGAACCTGCGCCTTACGAACAAATGGACAGGTAGCATCTACAATATTTAAACCGCGGGCTCGTGCCCTTTCCAGAACAGCCGGCTCCACACCATGTGATCTGATCACCAGTGTGCCGCCGCTTTCCGCCTCTTCCACGTCCGGAACTTCCCTGAGGCCAATTTCATTCAGCCAAGCCATTACTTGCGGGTTATGAATTAAAGGACCCAAAGAATATACCGGGCCTGCTTTTTCAAATACCGCGGCCCGCGCCATTTTTATAGCCCTATTCACACCAAAACAAAACCCGGCTTTTGCAGCGACCCGTACTTCCATAGTTCCCACCGCGTTTTATTTACTTCAGGTACATTCGCTATGTAACCTTAAATTTCCTTCTAAACAGTTTTTAAATTTAAATAATTTCCTATATGGTATCTTTAAGTAAAGCAGCAATTTGTGCCATAACATTATTACTGATATTTTCCAGATCAGCCCGTGAAGTTTTTATACCGGCTTTATATAATTGCGGTTTACCAATATTTACCATAATCTTACCCCAAAAACCTTTGGTACCTCTAACAGCAACCGGCAGCATGGGTACACCTGCTTTTAACGCCAGCATGGCAGCGCCCAGGTGCGGCTTTAGCAGTTCCCCGCTATGGCTTCTGGTACCTTCGGGAAAAACCCCCACCACATGACCTTCCTCAAGAAGTTTAATTGCGGTTCGGATTGCTGCCCGGTCCGACTTGTCCCGCCGGACCGGGAATGTACCCAGTGCGCGAATTATTGTGCTTAAAACCGGAATATCGAAGAGCTCTGATTTAGCCATGAAATGAATTCTCCGGTTAATGGCGCAACCAACCACAACTGGGTCCCAATAACTGACATGGTTTGCAACCAGCACCACACCGCCTTCCATAGGAAGATTGGACGCCCCCCGTACCTCCCAGCGCCTCAATACTAATATTATCCGGCAGATAAACCTGGCAAGACGGTAGAACATATGCGCCTATCCCCTCGCCAAAACCCTGTCGATAATCATGCTTACCACCTTTTCAACAGAGAAGAAAGAGCTGTCGATGATCTCTGCATCGGGGGCAGGAACCAGCGGGTCGGTTTCCCTGGAAGTATCAATCCTGTCCCGCTCAAGAATCTCTGCTTCCATCTGGCGCTGATCAATATGATAACCTTTTTCTGTCAGCTCTTTCAGTCGTCTTCGTGCCCTTTCCTCCGGTGAAGCGGTGAGAAAAATCTTGATTCGCGCATCTGGTAGAACTACTGTTCCAATATCCCGCCCTTCCATTACCACTCCACCTTGTTTAGCCATAGCACGCTGTTGCTCAACCAGGTGTTTCCTCACTTCAGGGATCCTGGCAGTCAGAGATACACTTCTTGATATATACGGACTGCGGATTTCTTCAGTAACATCCTCACCGTCCAAATATACCTTCAGGTTTTGATCATCTCCGAGAACCAGATTAACCGAGGCAGATGCCGCTATTTCGCCAAGGGCAACCGCGTCATCCAGGCTTACCCCTTCGCGGAAGGCCTTTAAAGTAATTGCCCGGTACATTGCACCTGTATCTATGTATAAAAAACCAAGTTCTTTTGCCACCATTTTTGCAACTGTACTCTTACCAGCTCCTGCCGGTCCGTCTATGGCAATATTGGGCTTTAAATTCATGGTTCCCTCCAAAAGCTGGTGCAAAAAGTTCAGGTTCTTGAAATAACTCTTTAAGACACATTATCAGTGGTGTACATAACCTAGTTTCTTCGACACAATTAAGTTTTTTCCTTTTTCAAATTAATAAAATACATTGCTTAAAATTTGCCGTAGTGGTACATCTGCAGCAATGTAACAAAAAACAAATAAAATCTGGAGAGGAAAAACCTTTCCAGATTTATTATTCTACCTGAATTTTTTTTAATACATGAGCAAAACCCGGGAAGGATACGTCCACACATTCCGCCCCGCGCACCACGGTTTCTCCTTCGGCAACCATGCCGGTAATGGCTGCTGCCATGGCAATGCGGTGATCACCGTAACTTTCACATATGGTGCCTTTTAGTGGAAGCCCACCCTTTATTAGCAGACCGTCTGGCAGTTCTTTTATATCTGCTCCAAACCTGCTGAGCGTCGTGGCAATTGTCGTAATCCGGTTGCTCTCCTTCACTTTAAGTTCGGCGGCATCCTTGATCCTCGTTTCGCCTTCAGCTGTTGCCGCAGCTACTGCCAGGGCAGGTACTTCATCAATTAGCCGGGGGATGATCTCTCCTCCCACTGTTACACCGGAAAGCCTTCCAGTGTAATATACCTTGATATCTGCGACCGGCTCCGTACCTTCCTTCCGCTGGTTAAGCAGTTCGATTCCGGCACCCATTTCCAGCAGCACATCAATAATACCGCTCCTGGTGGGGTTTACCCCAACCCCTGCCAGGGTAATATCTGAACCGGGTACTATAGAGGCTGCCACCATCAAGAAGGCAGCTGACGAAATGTCTCCTGGCACAACCACTCTTTGCCCCTTTAGACAAGGACGGCCATTAACCCGGACGGTATTGCCGGATACCTCCACCTCTGCGCCAAAGTGCCTCAGCATTCGCTCAGTATGATCCCTGGAGCGATGTGGCTCGCTGACTGCAGTCACTCCATCAGCAAAGAGGCCGGCCAGAAGCACCGACGACTTGACCTGGGCGCTGGCGACAGGACTGTTGAAAACAAGCGGCTTTAAACGGCCACCACGTACAGCCAAGGGGGCCAGATTGCCACCTTGTCTTCCCTCAATCCGGGCACCCATCTGGGTCAGCGGTCCGGTAACCCTGGCCATGGGGCGTCGCCGCAGAGAGTCATCACCGGTAATTATGCTGAAAAACGTCTGGCCGGCCAAAATGCCCAGGAGCAACCGCATGGTGGTGCCTGAATTGCCCGCGTTAAGAATATCGTCCGGCTCGCTCAGACCGGACAAGCCCCGGCCGCGTACCCTTACCACCCCATTATCTGGGCCTTCTATTTCTACGCCAAGCTTCCTGAAGCATTCAATTGTCGATAAACAGTCTTCGCCAGGAAGGAAATGTTCTATAACTGTATCTCCTTCGGCCAGGGCTCCGAACATTACCGCCCGGTGGGAGATGGACTTATCACCGGGCACTGTCGCTGTGCCCCGCAGAGCTCCGGCAGATGTTATATGCAATTCAGTTGCGTCGTTCATTTTGATCCCCCTCTTGTGTTTACCTTTTCCTGACAAAATATCCCTTATCTTTAAGAGCCCGGATAGCTCCATCTTGTTCCTCTTTAGACGCGAAACCAACTCTGATGGTACCACCCTCACCTTCACGCACCCGCATAATTTCAATGTCGCAAATATTAATGTTTTCTTTTGCCAGGTGTGTGGTAAAGGTAGCGATAGCACCAGGCCGATCAGGTACGGTAACCACAATTTCATAAAGGTTGGAAAGATACCTGCTGGTTTTGGCTGGAAGACCTGAGCGGACCGTCCTTGCACTTTCCAGGTTCATCTGGATGGCTTCTCCTTCACCTTGAGCAATTACCTTTTCAAACAGTTCAATCTCCGACCGGAAACGCCGGAGCATTGCAAGCAGTTGCTCCCGGTTGGTCAGGAAGATATCGCGCCACATTGTCGGGTTGCTTGCGGCAATCCTGGTGGTATCACGAAATCCGCTTGCAGCAAGAGGCAAAATTCCCTCGCTCCCCGAGATTCGTGCCACAGTATTAACCAGAGAAGCTGCGACTAAGTGAGGCAGGTGGCTGACCGCGGCAACTGCCAGGTCATGTTGTTCCGGCCCCATTTCAATTATTTTAGCACCCACCCCGGCGGCCAGTTTCTTTAAAATACTTATTGACTCAGGAGGTGTTTCCAGGGTGGGAGTTATTACGTAAAAGGCATTTTCAAACAAGTAAGGGTCGGCCCCCCGCACTCCGGCCTGCTCTGTGCCGGCCATTGGGTGGCCGCCCACGAAAATTGTGCCCGGCGGCATCAGTTTCTCCGCTGTGTGGACAATTGTAGCTTTTGTGCTCCCCACATCAGTAACCACCGAACCGGGGGAAAGGTAAGGTATAACTTCCCTGAGTACCGGAATCGTGACGCTTACTGGTGTGGCAATAATTACTAGATCCGCCCCGACCACTCCTTCGCCAGCTGAGCTGGCAAAACGGTGGATGGCACCCAGTTCAACGGCTAGTTGCAGGTTTTCAGTGCGTGAACCTGAGCCAACCACTTCTTTCGCCAGACCCCGCGCTATTATTGCCATACCCAAGGAACCACCAATCAAGCCGACTCCGACAATTGCCACCCTGTTAAACTCAGGACTCAAGGCATTTTCCTCCCCACTGCCGCCGCCAGCCGTTTCAAGTCAGACATCATCGCTGTGAAGTTTGCCGGGTTGAGCGATTGAGGCCCATCACATAATGCCTCGGGTGGATTGGGGTGTACTTCAATCAGCAACCCGTCAGCTCCAGCGGCAATGGCTGCTTTGGCCATTGTGGGAACAAAGCGCCACCTACCAGTGGCATGGCTCGGATCTACCACTACTGGGAGGTGGGAAAGATGTTTCACCACTGGAATAGCAGAAAGGTCAAGCGTATTCCTGGTATAATTTTCAAAACTACGAATGCCACGTTCACATAGAATTACATTATAGTTGCCGCCAGACATAATATATTCAGCGGCCATTAACCACTCTTCATAGGTGGCCGAAGGGCCCCTTTTTAACAACACTGGCTTATCTACTTTTGCTACCTCCCGCAGCAGGAAAAAGTTCTGCATATTGCGGGCACCAATTTGTAAAATATCGGCATATTCAGCTACCATTGGTAGAGTACGCACATCCATCACTTCTGTCACAACCATAAGACCGGTAACCTCCCTGGCCTCGGCCAGGAACTTCAAGCCTTCCTCTTCCAGACCTTGAAAGGAATAGGGGGATGTCCTCGGTTTAAAGGCGCCCCCCCTGAGCAATGTTGCGCCGGCCTTTTTAACAATTTTCGCAGTTTCCAGGACTTGTTCGCGACTCTCCACTGCACAAGGGCCGGCAATAACATGAATGGTATCGCCGCCTATCTTAAGACCGCCCACCTGAATGACAGTTCCCTCTTCATGAAAAGCTCTGCTGGCCAACTTATATGGTTGAAGAATGGGTACAACTTTCTCCACGCCTGGCATAGCCTCTAATCCGAGGTCCCCCAGGCGGGTTTTATCTCCGATAGCGCCGATGATAGTACGCTCAACACCTTGGGAAAGATGGATTTGAAAGCCTGCCTTTTCCAACCTTGTTATTACTGCTTCTATATTATCATCGCCAGCTTGATGATCCATCACAATAATCATTACTACACCCCCTCGAGGATTTAAAATGCTAAAATACAAAAGCACTCCCAGGAGGAATGCTTAACCAGACCATAAGAACATATTACTTATCGCCCCCCTGCCATCCTACCGTACTCCGTTGTCTCCCGGAGTGCCTGCGAGGCGCCTCCTCCAGGCAGAAACCCAACCTACCGTAACAACTGTACTACAAAATTTTTTTTATACTAGCATAATGCTCCTGTAATGGCAACAGTATTTTCTGCCTGTCGGGTATAAAAGTCTTTTAAGTTAGCGCAGCTTTAAATCTTCTTATTAGACCCTCTATAGCAAGTCCGGCAGCGGTGGAATTTCCAGTTTCTGCAATGATTTTTACAATAGCACTTCCCACTACGATTGCATCACAATGCTTTGACATGCGCGCCGCCTGCTCCGGGTTCGAGATGCCAAATCCAATGGCCAAAGGCAGTGAGGTATAATGGCGAACCCTACTGGTAAAACTTTCAATATCTGTTCCGATTTCCTTCCTCATGCCGGTAACCCCTGTAACGGATACACAATAAATAAACCCTCGCGCTTTTGCAGTAATATCTTTAATTCTACTCTCGGTAGTTACGGGCGACACAAGAGGGATAAGGTCTATACCCGCCTTTGCGGCCAGTCCCATCAATGGGCCTGATTCCTCTAACGGCAAGTCAGGGACAATCAGTCCGTTTACCCCCGCCGAAGCCGCTGCAGATATAAAACGGTCAAGCCCGTATTTATAGAAAGGATTGTAATAACCCATCAAAATCAGGGGTATACTGCATTTACTTTTGATTTCTTTTACTGTTTCCAGAATCCTGGCTAGAGTTGTTCCGGCCGCCAGCGCCCGGCAGGAGGCCTTCTGGATCTCCGGTCCGTCTGCCAGAGGGTCGGAAAACGGCACACCCAGCTCAATTACATCTGCTCCGGCCGCCTCCATCCGCAGAACCAGATCAACCGTGCTGGATAGATCGGGATCACCGGCGGTTATAAAAGTAATCAAACCCTTCTTTCCGGCCGACCGCAGTTTGTTAAGGCGCTCTTCGATCGGGCTGCTGCTCATATATTCACCTCCCGTATACCTGCAACTGCTGGTATGTCCTTGTCTCCTCGCCCGGAGAGATTCACCAGTATAATATTATCAGGTGAAAGAGACGGCGCGAGTTTAATTGCCTCAGCCAGGGCATGTGAACTCTCCAGTGCCGGGATGATTCCGTCAGTACGGCATAGCAGATGAAAAGCTGCCAGTGCTTCCGAGTCAGTAACCGAAGTATACTTTACCCGCCCGGTATCTTTGAGGTAAGCGTGCTCCGGGCCCACACCTGGATAATCAAGTCCGGCGGCAATTGAATGAGCTGTTTTGATCTGGCCGTCTTCACTCTGCAAAATATAGCTGAGCGACCCGTGCAATACTCCAGGGCTACCCTGCCCAAGAGTGGCAGAATGCTCGCCAGTGGCCAGCCCACGGCCCGCAGCTTCCACCCCGACCAGCTTTACCTCGTGGTCGGCAAGGAAGGAATAAAATATGCCCATTGCGTTGCTGCCGCCACCGACACAGGCCAGGATATAATCAGGCAACCGCCCGGTTAGCTCAATTACCTGGCGTTTTGCTTCCTCTCCAATCACCGATTGGAAGTCCCGGACCATTTGTGGGTAGGGGTGCGGACCTGCCACTGAGCCAATGAGGTAATAAGTATCACGCACATTAGTTACCCAGTCCCGGATAGTTTCATTCATTGCGTCCTTCAGTGTCTTGCTTCCGCTTGTTACCGGAATTACCTCCGCGCCCAGCAGGCGCATTCGAAAAACATTGGGACTTTGCCGCCCGATATCTTCTTCGCCCATATAAATCGTGCAATTAAAACCAAATAGAGCTGCAGCCGTGGCCGTCGCCACCCCATGCTGGCCGGCTCCTGTTTCAGCAATTACCCGCTTTTTGCCCATCCGGCGGGCCAGGAGAATTTGGCCGATAGTGTTATTTATTTTGTGCGCGCCGGTATGGTTCAAGTCCTCTCTTTTGAGGTATATTCTCCCGCCACCGCAGTGCCTTGTCAGACCCTCCGCAAAATATAAGGGGGAAGGCCGGCCCACATAATGTTTAAGATACTTATCCAGTTCCCCGTGGAATTCCGGGTCTTCCCTGGCAAGCCGGTAGGCCTCTTCCAGCTCTTCCAGCGCCGGCATTAATACCTCCGGGATAAAACGCCCGCCGTAAGCGCCGAAATATCCCCGTTTATCCGGTAAAACAGCACTCTTATCTGAAATATCCAACGAATCCCTCATCTTGGGACATACCTCCTTTTTCACAGACTGTCCTTGGACCGCTCGCCCCTTAGTTCATTCAGGCCGGCGCCGGGATTCGTGCGGCTCACCAGGGCCTCACCCACCAGCGCGGCATGTACCCCGTATTCCTGTAGTTTCGCGATGTCCTGGCGGCTTTTGATGCCGCTTTCAGAAACAACCGTGATCCTGTCATCTTTGATCAGGTTTCTCAGGCTGAAAGTAGTGTTGAGGTCGGTATCAAAAGTCCGGAGGTTGCGGTTATTGATGCCGATTATGTCTGCACCGGTCGACAGGACAGAAATCAGCTCGGTTTCTGTATGCACCTCCACCAGACAGGATAACCCCAACCTGGCAGCCAGTTCCTGGAATTCAACAAGCTGCTCTCTGGTAAGAGCTGCAGCGATCAGGAGAATGGCGTCTGCGCCCAGAGCACGGGATTCATAAATCTGATAAGGATCTATGATAAAATCTTTTCGCAAAACAGGAAGTTTAGTCACTTTCTTCACCTGGGTAAGATGTGACGGGTGTCCGAGAAAAAACTTTTCTTCAGTTAACACCGATATAGCAGCGGCTCCACTTAATTCGTAGGTGCGGGCCAGTTGTTCAGGTTTATATTGACGGCGGATAATACCTTTTGATGGCGAAGCTTTTTTAGCTTCAGCTATTATAGCGACTTGCCCTGGTAAGCGTAAGGCGGGACCTAGCGGTAGTGGAGGAGGAAGTGTGGATATTAGTTCCTCCAGTACCTCACGGGGCATTTCTTTTTCTCGGACAGCCAGTTCCTGCACTTTGTTGGCGATGATCTTTGATAAAATCACTGGACAGCCGCCTTTTGCGATGCGTTGCGCCGGGTAAATTCTACCAGTTCCTCGAGTTTCTGCAACGCAGCCCCAGAGTCAATGCTGGCAGCGGCAATTTCCAGCCCTTCCGCTATTCCGTTGGCTTTACCGCCCGCAATCAATCCTAAAGCGGCGTTCAAGACAACCGTGTCGCGCCGCGGGCCTTTTTCTCCTTCCAGGATTGAACGGGTAATAGCCGCATTTTCCTTTGGTGAGCCACCTGCCAGGGTAGTAACAGGAGCGTGAGAAAAACCAAATTTAGCCGGGTCTAGGGTTTCCCTACGTACTGAACCGTCTTTAACTTCACACATGACAGAAACACCGGCCAGGGATATTTCATCAAGGCCGCCTGCCCCATGGACCACGAAGGCCCGGGAAGAGCCCAGGCGGGCCAGCACTTTGGCCAAAGTTTCTGTCAATGAAGGGCTATAGACACCCATTACCTGTGCTTTGGCACCGGCCGGGTTGGTCAGCGGGCCGAGGATATTGAAGACAGTTCGGATTCCGATTTCACGCCGGGGTGCCGCAGCATGCCCCGTTGAACGGTGCAGCAGTGGGGCGAAAAGGAAAGCTATCCCCACCTGGTTCAGGCATTCTTCAATTGCTTCCCGGTCAAGGTCAACCACTACGCCCAATTCTTCCAAAACGTCAGCACTGCCGCATTGGCTGGAAACCGACCGGTTGCCGTGTTTGGCCACCGGTACTCCCGCGCCGGCTACCACAAATGCAGCAGTAGTTGAAATATTAAATGTACCCGTACCGTCTCCACCCGTACCGCAGGTATCTACCAATAGAGTATGGATTGAATTAATCGGAGTGGACTTCTGCCTCATTACCCTGGCAAAGCCGGTGATTTCGTCAACAGTTTCACCTTTCAGGTGCAAAGCGGTAAGAAACGAAGCAATTTGAGCCGGGCTGGCTTTCCCTTCCATAATCTGCTCCATAACCGCACTGGCCTCTTCCTCACTAAGGTGTTTGCCGGCAACTACCTTCTTGATTGCTTCTTTCATCATTTTCTCTGCTCCTCTCAGCTAGATTTTTATTATTTATTAAATTAAATTGACTTTTCTGCGGTTCTTCTCCACGCTTCAGGAACTTCTTTCGAACTGTCCCCATGGCTCAGCTAACCTTAGAATTATGTTCTAATGTTAATTATAGGTCAAAAAGTTGTATAATATTTTGTGGCCATACTCAGTTAGAATTGATTCCGGGTGGAACTGGACTCCTTCTACAGCATATTTCCGGTGCCGGAGCCCCATAATTTCACCTTCTTCGGTCCAGGCGGTAATCTCCAGGCATCCCGGTAAACTTTCTCTTTCAACTATCAGTGAATGGTACCTGGTGGCAGTAAATGGGGAAGGGATTTCATGGAAAACCGAACCACCGTCGTGGTGGTGAATTGATGAAGTCTTACCGTGCATCAGCCGGGCTGCCCGTACCACCTTACCCCCAAAGGCCTGACCGATAGCCTGATGTCCCAGGCATACCCCTAAAATAGGGATAAGGCCGGCAAAGCGCTCAATAACCGCCAGAGAAATTCCTGCCTTACTTGGCGAACATGGGCCCGGGGAAATAATAATATGGCTGGGATTTATTTTCTTAATCTCATCACAGGTGATCTGGTCGTTGCGGGAAACCCGTACCTCCTCACCTAGTTCACCCAGGTATTGTACCAGGTTATAAGTAAATGAATCATAATTGTCGATCACTAAAACCAAATTTATTCAGCCTCCCCAATGGTATTTAAAAGCGCGCGGGCCTTGTTTATAGTTTCCTCGTACTCCCTTTCCGGATCGGAATCGGCCACTATACCTGCCCCGGCTTGAACATAAGCATAACCCCCCTGAATTACCACGGTCCTGATCGCTATCGCAGCATCCAGGTTGCCCGTAAACCCCAGATACCCAATAGCACCGGCGTAAACACCTCTTCCATCAGGTTCCAGCTCGTCAATAATTTCCATAGCACGTATTTTGGGCGCCCCTGTGACTGTACCTGCCGGAAAACAGGCCCGTAAGGCGTCGGCACAGCTCTTTCCCCGGGACATCCGGCCTTTTATATTTGAAACCAGGTGCATTACATGAGAAAATCTTTCAACTTCCATAAAACGGTGAATCTTTATGCTGCCAGGCTCACAAACTTTACCCAGGTCATTGCGTCCGAGATCAACCAGCATCAGGTGTTCTGCTCTCTCCTTGGGGTCATCTAATAACTCAGCCGCTAGCGCTCTATCTTCATCCTTGTTTTTACCGCGGGGTCTGGTGCCGGCTATAGGACAAGTCTCAACAATATCGCCTTCAACCCGTACCAGCATTTCAGGTGAAGAACCGATGACTTGGATTTCGCCAAAGTTAAGATAAAAAAGGTAAGGTGAAGGGTTTAGCGCCCTTAATCTACGATATACATTAAATGGTTCCCCCCGGAACGGTGTCTGGAAACGCTGCGATAAGACCACCTGGAGGATATCCCCAGCTTTAATGTATTCCTTCGCTCTTTCCACCTTTTCAATGAAATCGTTCATGGTCATGTTTGCTTCAAAAGAAGCGGGGAGATAATGGGCCGTGCTGTTGTCCTCAAGCGAGATATTTTTTTTAATGGTGTCGATCACCTTTTGAAGTCGGAACTCAACATTGTCATATGAACTCTCCGGGTCTTCCCCTGGAAAACTGTTAATGACAATCTTTAAGGTAGACCTTGCATGGTCGAAGATCAGTACCGTGCCGGCAAAGATGAAATAACTGTCAGGCAGGTCGGGGATATTTTTTCTGGTAATGTTGACCTTTTCGAAAAATTGAACCATTCCATAGCCAAGATAACCCACCGCACCACCGGAAAAACGGGGAAGCTCTTCTCCCTCATAAACGTGAAAACTTGAAATAAGCCGTTCCAGATTTTCCAAAGGTGCTCCGGAAACTGTCTTAATACCGCTGTTACTGGTTAACTGTGACTCATAACCTTTGGAAGTAAAGCTCAGAAAAGGATCAAAACCGATAAATGAATAACGTGCAAGATTTTCGCCTCCCTCTACGCTTTCCAGCAGATAAGCCGGCCCATTGGGGGAAATTTTTTTAAAAATGCTGATAGGTGTGTCCATATCCACATTAATTTCGCGATAAACTGGGATAAGGTTATATTGTTGACTTAACAAGTGGTATTCTTGTCTGCTTGGGTTGTTCAATTTCATTCCTCCCTGAACGACAAAAACCGGCACTCAAATGAGTACCGGTTATTTTCTTCCCAAAAATATAAAACCGCGACTCATCTCAGCTCAGCTCAACTTATCCTCTTCTCAACTAACTCAGTTCTCTCAAGTTATAGTTAAGTTAGCACAACAGATATGGCGGTGTCAAGCATTTTTTATCCGGAATACCAAAGCTATTTTAAATACTTGACGGCCGATTCTCCAAGTTTTGCGATCATAAAACCATATCCAAAAAATCTCAGGGTTTTTCCAATTGTAAGAAAAGAAAAAACTTTTATAGGGTTTTGTCTTAAAAAACCAGAAATTACCACTAAAATCCTGTAAGGAAAAACTGGAAACATAGAGGCTATTACAAGGGCATGCGGTCCATATTTGGAAAATACATTCATTCCTTTCTCTATTTTATTCAGAGGAACATATTTTTCAATCAGTGCCTGTCCGAAATAGTAGGATAGATAGTAAGTAACCCCTAGCCCTAAAATGCTACCGATTACACAATAAGAAGCATATGGTATTAATTTATTGTGGTTAACCAGTAATATAGGGATAAAGACAATTTCAGGACCTACCGGGAAAAAGATTGCATTCCCAAATGATAGTATAAATAAAAAAATACCCTGGTCATGGTTTTGAAGCCATTCCAAAATTCCCACAAAATTCACCTTTATATTTTTATGTATTCAGTAAAACCGTAACTCAAATACGCAGTACCCTTACCAGTAAAAAGTAGCCGCATGGTTTGTCGGCACAAAAATTATATATTATTTTGCACTTGGAACCGCCCTGTGGCCAAGACCGATTGCCACCTCATCCAGGTGCAAAAGACCTATGCCAAAAAACACGGCCACACTGATGTGATCGTCTTTCCGGGCAATCCCAATCTTCCCGCCGACATTTAAACCCATTGCTTTAGGTATCAATTGAGATAGTGCCTCCCTGGCCGCCCCCGCTATTGCGCCCTCCTCAGCATGTGTTTCTTTTATTACCCCCTCGCGCTTGGAGGCCACTACCGCCCGTTCAATCATCTTGTTTACCGATAAAACAAAATCCCCCCCGCAATCGACAGCAGCAGTTTTAATCCCTTCACTGGAAAAGCGCATCTTGTATTCCTTTTCTTGTTCTCTGCTTTCGGTCATTGCCATTTCAATTGCTACCCGCGCTATTTTGCGGCTCCCATGAATGACCATGGTATGTGTTGCCTCCTGTCAAATAATTCGTATAATAAAGATAAATTTAAAATTATTTTAAATTATATTTCCTTTCCAACCATGCTCGAAATTCTTTCATTTCCTCATACATTTTAAAGAGAATCCTTTCAATTTCACTATGGCTCAACGTCAAGGAGGCCGGATCGAGGATTTCAATTTTCCTGAAATCCTCTCTGGCGATAAATCTAATTATGTTTTCCAGACTATCGGCTTTGACGGTCAGAATAAGAGGGGCGTACGCTATTTCGGAGTTGGTAATATCATCGTAAACGGTATAAATCTCTGTACTGACATCAATGTCAATTATGTGAATACCCTGGATGGGCACATTACGAAAAACAGCAAGCTGCTGCTCTCTGGACTCTTCAGCTGCCTTGTCTATGGTTTTGCCTCCGAATAAAAAGCGTCCAGGTTTTCCGGTGCCCTTAAAATCGAGGCGGATCTTGACCAGAATTCCGTTTCTGTCACCGATACCATCACCGCTCTGGATATTTGACAAAAAAATCTCCTCCTACTGTTTTGGGGTCCCGCTGGATAGGTAATTCGACTCTAACAAGTAAATTCCTGCTTAATCTGGCATCTTAGCCAATTAAAACAAAACATGGATGCTTATTCATCCAGGCACAATGATTTTTTTAATATTTCCAGTTCACCCTTGGTCAGGTGGCGGAATTGTCCAGGGTGCAGGCCGTCCAAAGTAATGTTCCCCACACGGATACGTTGAAGTCTTAATACCGGGTGGCCGATGTAATCACACATTCGTCTGATTTGGCGGTTGCGGCCTTCATGGATTGTTATTTCCAAGAGTGCATTACCTTTCCTTTCATTAATCAAGCGTACTCTGGCCGGTGCTGTCGGTCCGTCTTCAAGGATAAGCCCTTCGGCCATTTGTTCCAGCTTTGCCGGCGCAGGTACTCCCTGTACCCGCACAAGGTAAGTTTTAGGTACCTGGTGCTTAGGATGGGTCAAAGCGTAAGTCAGATCACCGTCATTAGTAAGCAGGAGCAAACCTTCACTATCGTAATCCAACCTTCCAACCGGATAAATCCGCCCGGTAATACCTCTTAATAAATCGGTAACTTTTTTTCTGCCTTTCTCATCGTGCAATGTGCTGACATAGCCTCGTGGCTTATATAAGGCCAGGTAATATTTTTTGTTGGAGAAGGTGAGAGGCTTACCGCTGACTGAAATTCTATCCCTGGACGGATCAACCTTGGTACCTGGTTCAGAGATGACCTTTCCGTTAACTTTAACCATACCGGCAATTATCATTTCTTCACAGCGGCGACGGGAAGCCACTCCCGCCCTGGCCATTACTTTTGCCAATCGCTCCATAAAGTTCACCGTCCAGTATATCATTTATCATTTGCTATTTACATGATTAAAAAAACAAGGACATTCTGAAATGCCCTTAAAAAAGAGTTTATATAATTAATAAGGTGTTGTCAAACAACATAACCCTGGGGTGACAATATTATAAAAAAGGAGTGATTTTCATAAACAAAAAATTATGCCCATATTGCAAAAAAATTAGTTACTCTGCTAAAAGCAGAAAGAATGATACATGGCTCTGCCCTTACTGTAAAAAGGACCTGGTTGGCATTGATTTTATTAAACAAGATACTATAGTTGAGAAAAGTGAGTACTTACAGACTGTCGACAAATCTTCTTGTTGTAAAATCCATGGGTGTTGAAGCCAGCTGCTCCGTTACGGAGCGTAGCTAGTGAACTAGGCAATGCTGAGGACTCGAAATTGGATGAGCGGACAGGATGTCCGCGAAAGCCTGAACCGCAACAGGATGTGAGTTGAAGGCGGTCCAATTTCGACCGAAGCGAG
>JGI12104J13512_1000658_pt1 | contig 30293 bp, 31 predicted proteins | sample TerdegcTABiofilm_FD_13512 | JGI IMG/M metagenome (IMG submission 13512)
CTCTCAATCCCCCCTTATCAGGGGGGAAGTAGGGGCGACCGGCCGGTCGCCCCTACGATGGCACGGATAGTGTTATCTTCCGGCGCGAGTTGCAGGTTATCACCCTCCCCTGACAAGGGGAGGGACGGGGTGGGGTTAAAGAAAACAATTTTGGGGCAAGGGCAGCCGGCATTTGTTCGCACAATTTGGGATGTTATCGTGTTGCAATAAATTCAGGCACGAAATTTGAATTCATATTGACACCTGCAATCATTCGCCATATCTTGACTTCAATGCAGTTTAATAATACTCCCTCGTAATTCAAGGAAAATCTATGATTATCATAATGAAACCGGACACAGACCCAAACGGCCCTGAAATGTCCAATCTTCTGGAGTACCTCAGCCTTTTCCCCGGCCTGAAGACATCTGTTTCGGGTGTTCGGGGCACCAGCCGCGTAGTGACAGAGATATACCTCATCGGCCCCACGCACGACATTCCAGGAGAACACATCGAGCGCATGCCCGGCGTGGAACGCGTGGTGCGGGTCTCCAGCAAATACAGGCAGATCGGCAGGCATGGAGGCCAGCTCGACCAACTGGGTTTTGAATACAACGGCCTTCTCTTCAATCAAGAAAGCTTTCACATATTCCTTGGGCTCTGTGCAGTAGATACGCGTGAACATGTGGAGATCGTATTTAAGAACCTGCAACGCCTCGGCATACAGACCGCTCGAATGGGTGCATACAAACCCCGCACCAGCCCCTATGACTTTCAGGGCCATGGGGCCTCCTGTCTGCCCTGGCTCTTTGAACTGGCAGGTAAATACGGCATTCGAGTTGTAGCCATGGAGGTGTTGAAGGAAATTCATATAGAAGAGATACAAAAGGCCCTGGAAAAGGCTGGGAAACCCACGGGCGTAATGCTGCAAATAGGCACTCGAAATGCGCAAAACTTTGAACTGCTCAAAGAGGTGGGGGCCCAGCAGGAATACCCGGTTCTCTACAAGCGAGGCATGGGCCTACCCCTGGAAGAGGCCTTGAATGCCTGCGAATACATCGCCAGCGAGGGCAATCGCAAGATCATCGTATGTCTTCGCGGTGTAAAGACCCGTCTGGGCGACCCCCACCGCAATCTGGTGGACTTCATTCATGTCCCCGTGGTCAAGCGCCTGACCCGTCTGCCTGTGTGTGTGGACCCAACCCATGCAGTGGGCACAAAAGACAGGGGCAGCGACGGCATACTCGACATGTTTCAAGCCTGCGCCCAAGGTGTCATAGCAGGCGCAAATATGGTCTTGGTGGAGTGCCATCCCAGGCCTGAAATGGCCTTGTGTGACGGCCCGCAGGCCCTGACCATGAGGGAACTGGAGTATTTTGTTGAGGATGTGAGAATCGCCAGAAGGGCATATGAAGAACGCCGGGAACTGGCCTCTCGAGAGGCCATGAAAAACCTGCTCAAGTAAAAAGAGGCTAAAAATGCGCATACATTTCATACAACACGAACCATTGGAAGGCCCTGCCGGCATACTGGATTGGGCGGTGGCACAAGGCGCCTTCACCAGCTTCACTCATATCTACAAAGGGGATGCCTTTCCAGCCCCTGACTCCTTTGACTGGCTTGTGGTCATGGGCGGTTCCATGGGCGCATACGAAGAGGACAAGTTTCCATGGCTGAAGACCGAAAAGGCCTTTATAGAGACAGCACTCAAAAACTCCAGGACCGTGCTGGGCATCTGTCTTGGGGCGCAGGTGCTGGCAAGTGTGCTGAGTGCCTCAGTGCGAAAAAACGCCTACAAGGAGATAGGCTGGTTTCCGGTCACGCTCACGCAGGCCGGGCTTGACTCCCCGCTTTTTAAGGGCATTCCCTCCACATTTCAGGCCTTTCACTGGCACGGAGATACCTTTGAGATTCCAGACTCAGCAGAACTATTGGCCGGTTCCAAGGCATGTCGCAATCAGGCCTTTGCCACGCTCGACAACAGGGCAGTAGGGCTGCAGTTTCATTTAGAGACCACCTGGGCCAGCGCCCAGGACATGCTCAAAAACGATGCGGAAGCCACAAATGAAAAGGGGCCCTATATTCAGGAGCCAGCCGCCATCTTTTCAAAAAAAGGGGATTTTCTTGCCCTGGAAGGGCTTTTGGTCAGGTTTTTGGAGAATCTGAAACAGGCAACAGCACCCTAAATCTGGTCCCCACACCCTCTTGAGAAGAACACTCCACAGAGCCTCCCCAGGCCTCCACCAACCTCTGCACGATGGAAAGCCCCAGGCCAGTGCCATCGCCTCGAGTGGTAAAAAACGGCTCAAATATGCGACTCAACTGGCCTTCAGGTATCCCCACTCCACTGTCCTCCACGATAAGGCTGACTCGACTGAGAGCCTTTTGCTCACTGGTTTTTTGAGTAGTTTTCGCCTCAACCGCATCGAAAACGCCCACCTGGCTCACTGGTTCCACTCCCACAAATAGCGTGACATCCTCTCCCTTCTCCAGCTTGGGCATCATGGCCTGCACAGCATTTAAAAGCAGATTCCACAATACCTGACGAAACTGGGTGGAATTGATCACGACACACAGCTCGGAAGGGACCTGTATATTCACATGCAGGCCAGCCAACTTGCGGCTGCTTAAAAGCCCCAGGGTCTCATTTATGGCATTCAAGAGATTTACAGGCTGCTCACCGCCCCTTTCAGGCCTGGCATACAACAAAAAGGCCTGAGTGAGCTCGGTCAGCCGTTGAATCTCCCGCTGCAGGATTTCCAGAAGTTTTGCGCCATCGGCGGTTACCATGCCCCCTTCCTGCAAAAATTCCACCACCCCTGATATGGAGGCCAGGGGATTTCGAATCTCATGGGCCATGCCTGCGGCCATTTCGCCCAAAGAGGCCAGCCTCTCCACTCGTCGAAGCCTCTCCTCTTGCCGTCTGATCTCGGTCAGGTCCTGAAAGATGATGCCATAGCCCAAAAGCCCACCCTTTTCATCCTGCATGGCAAATCCTGAAAGCCCCAAAAGGATCTCACCTGAAGGTGCATTGTGGAGTATCTCCCTGCGCAGACCCTCTGTTTTTGCAAACCAGGCCCTGATCTCATCAAAATCAGGCCCTATGGCAGGCCAGAGCTCAGAAAGCAGCCTGCCAGCATAATCAGTGGACCTAACCCCCAAAATGGCCTCTGCGCGTCTGTTCAATGCCAAAATATGACCTTCAGTATTTAACATCACAAGGCCTGACACTAAATTGTCGGCCAGATGCCGCTCCATCTCCCTTAAACGCCTCAGATCCACAACGGCCACTGAGAGACGGCGTTCCGCACGCCTCAAGCGCTCGGCCAGGACGCCTACCAACAGGGCCGTGATATTCACCACGATGATATTCACAAAAAAAACAATGAGATTGGAGGTGTCCTGTAGAAAAAAGGCCCTGTCCAGCCCGACTATCCCCACATACAGCACAGTACAGGCAACCGCTGCAAACTGACCGCCCTGTCTGCCCTGCAACAGGCAGGCAGCCACCACAATGACAGGGAACAGAAACAGAAACGGACTAAATGCCATTCCTGTTACATAGACCACCGCTGCTACAAACAGAATGTCCAAAGAGATCTGAAGCAGGGACAACTGTCTCAACCACTTGCCTGTCTTATACCACTGAATGTAACCATAGGTTACGGCCAGGGCAGCCAAAGAGAGATAGGCCACCTTGACCAAGACATCCGGCAGCCTTCCAATGGGGCCGAGGTAGTTGGAAAACAGAAAGATGGCGGCAAGCAGAAAAAGCACCAGGACCAGCCTGCCCCATGTGAGCCATTGAAACTGCCTATAATCCAGGGGTTCAGGAGAAAACAACTCCCATTCAAAGGAAAAGCGGGTATCTTTTGCCTCTTCTGAGGCCTTCGAATGAAAGGCGCGGCGAAAATGATTGAGCATTTTATTCTATGCCGTATTTATCCAGACGATAGCGAAAGGAACGAAAGTTGATCTTTAGAAGCCTTGCGGCCTCTGTCTTGGAACCATGGGCTGCCTGCAATGCCTTTAAAATCAGAGTCTTTTCAATACGCGCCAGAAATCCGTCCAGCTCCATTCCTTCCCTGGGTATCTCAAATGCCTCAAAGGAAGGGATCACGCATATCTCCTCGCTGCTCTCCCCTTTTCCCCCTTGTTGAGCCAAAGAGGTCTCTGTCTTCTCTTTGAAACGGGAGATGGAGAGGCTTTCCGGCAGCAAAATACCGGAGGTCTCCAGGGCAACGCTCCTTTCCACTATGTTTTCCAACTCCCTGACATTTCCGGGGAAGGAGTACCCCTGCAGAATCTGCATGGCAAAACTGGAGATACCCTGAAGGCTCTTACCCTGTTCCCTGGCAAATTTATCCAAAAAATACTGAACTAACACAGGGATATCCTCAGGCCGCTCCCGAAGTGGAGGGATGTGTATGTGAATGACATTTAGACGATAGAAGAGGTCCTCTCGAAACCTTTTGGCCATGACCTCTTGTTCCAAATCCCTGTTGGTGGCAGCAACGATGCGCACATCCACTCGCTGTTCCCTGGTGCCACCCACAGGCATAAAGGTCTTCTGCTGCACCACCCGCAATAACTTCACTTGAAGCGACATGGGCAACTCACCTATCTCATCCAAAAAGAGGGTCCCTGTGTCCGCCAGGGCAAAGAGCCCCACCTTCTCTCGATCTGCACCTGTAAATGCCCCTTTTACATGACCAAAGAGCTCGGTCTCCAGCAGGTTTTCTGGAATGCCGCCGCAATTCACCACCACAAAGGGCTGGCTTGCCCGATTGCCCAGGTTGTGCAGTGCCCGTGCAACCAGTTCCTTTCCCGTGCCGCTTTCACCTGTTATCAAGACGCTGGAAGGGCTGGAGGCCACCCTTTTAATGAGCTGAAAGACCTTGAGCATGGCAGGACTGCATGCCACCATGGCATCCAGACGATGTATAGGGGGGCAGACACCAGGACTGGCCTCGGCGGTCTGCCCCCGGGCATGGAGTATCCGGTCAGAAACACTCACTGCATCAGGGCCTGCGGTAGTTGCTGACGATACGCCACTACTTAAGGCATTCTGTAAGACCCTGCGCACCTCATCTAATCGAAAGGGCTTGGTCAGATAGTCCCATGCCCCTTCCTTCATGGCCGAGATGGCCGTATCCATGGAGGCGAAGGCAGTGATCAAGACCACCGGCAACTCTGGCCTCAAGGCCTTGACATGCCTTAATAGCTCAATGCCACTCATGTCAGGCATACGGATATCACTGATCACCACTCTAATCCCTTCATGGGCCTTCAGGAGATTCAAGGCCTCTGCGGCATTGGCCGCAGACAGGACACTATACCCCTCCTTTTTGAGGAATATCTCTAAAAACTCCCGCAGGCTTCGATCATCGTCCACCAAAAGGATAAGAGCCATAGGTCCCTAATTGAGAAGGCTATGTGTCACAACCCCTGCCTTCATGGTCAACACCACTCGACCGGTGAGGCGCTGTCCTAAAAACGGCGTATTACAGCTCTTGGAAAAGAGGTTTTCCCTTGTGACCTCAAAGGGCATATCCACATCTATGACACAGAGGTCAGCAGGTTCATTGACTCGCAGGCTTCCTCCTGCCACCCTTAAAATACGGGCAGGGTTCCAGGAAAGACAGGCGATGAGCTGTAAGGGGTTCATGCCGTGTCTGCGCACCAGTTCCAAGGAAAGGGAGACGGCGGTCTCCAAGCCGATTATACCGTTGGCCGCCCTATCGAATTCCACCTCCTTTTCCAGGCTGCTATGAGGCGCATGGTCAGTGGCAATGGCATCCAATGTCCCATCCTTCAAGCCCTCTATCACAGCCTGCCGGTCCTCTTCTGTGCGAAGGGGAGGGTTCATCTTTGCATTGGTGTTGTAGCCATTCACGGCCTCCTCGGTCAGCGTGAAATAATGGGGGGCGGTCTCGGCTGTCACACCCACACCTTCAGCCTTGGCCCTGCGAATCAGCTCCACTGCGGCCTTTGTGCTCACATGGGCTATGTGCAGCCTGGCACCCGTGTATTTGGCCAGGGCTATGTCACGAAACACGGCTATCTCCTCGGCTACCGAGGGTATCCCCTTCAGGCCCAAGAGCTGAGACATACGGCCTTCATTCATGACACCATCTGCCACCAGGCCCAGCTCCTCGGCATGGGAGATGATGAGGGCATCAAAGCCCCGTGCATACTCCATGGCCAGGCGCATCACAGCCGAGTCCTTCACAGGCCTTCCATCGTCTGAAAAGGCTATGGCCCCTGCCTCCAGCAACATCCCCATCTCTGTCAAGGCCTGGCCTGCCTGGCCCTTGGTGATACAGGCCACAGGATAGACTCTTGCACTGCCCTCCATGGCGGCCTTATGCCGAATAAAGGTGGTGACCGTCACATCGTCGTTTACTGGTTTGGTATTGGGCATGCAGGCAACGGCCACAAAACCGCCTGCTGCAGCCGCCCTGGTGCCGGTGGCAATGGTCTCTTTATATTCCTCTCCAGGCTCCCGCAGATGCACATGCATGTCAATGAGACCAGGCACCAGCCAACGGCCCTTTAGATTGAAACGCTGCGAGGGCAAAAGATGCGTAAATTCCCCAGAAAAACCGTCTTTGAGCAAAAATATGCCCGCAATGCGGCCATTTCTCACCAAAACAGCACCCATTTCATCAAGGCCTGAGGCAGGGTCTATCAACCTGGCATTTTCAAAAAGCAACTCCATCACAAGCCTCCTTCAACTCCGGTCAGCCCATAAAAGGGACAAAATGGCCATTCGAACCGCCACGCCGTTGGTTACCTGATTCAAAATGACCGATTGCTGTGAGTCAGCCAATTCCGAAGTGAGCTCTACACCCCGATTGATGGGCCCAGGGTGCATGAAAATGGCATCGGAGGCCAAATTCAGACATCTTTCCTGGACCAGGCCAAAAAAATTGGCATACTCGCGCTCAGAAGGGATAAGGGACCTGCCCTGCCTCTCCTTCTGAAGCCTTAAAAGCATCACCACATCCGCACTCGCCAATGCCTCTTCCACCTTGGTAGTCACACAAGCCCCCAGTGCCTCCAGGCCAATGGGCAGCAGACTGGCGGGCCCTGACACAAAGACATGGGCACCCATGGCCTTAAAGATACGGATATCGGAATGGGCCACTCGACTGTGCAGGATATCGCCTAAAATGGCTATCTTGAGCCCTTTCACCCGGCCTAAACGCTCCCGCACAGTAAAGAGGTCCAGCAGGGCCTGAGTGGGATGCTGGTTTATGCCGTCTCCTGCATTGATGACAGAGCAACCGGTGAGGTGTCGGGCCAAAAAATGAGGGGCGCCTGAAGAGGAGTGCCGCACAACCAGTATGTCAGGCCGCATGGCCTCTACATTTTTGACGGTATCCAGAAGGGTTTCACCCTTGAGCACACTGCTGGTGGCAGCAGACACGGAGACGGTATCAGCACTTAGACGTTTCGCCGCCAGCTCAAAGGAGAGCCGTGTGCGGGTGCTGGGCTCAAAGAAGAGGGTCACCACAGTGCAGCCACGCAGCGGCGGCACCTTCTTAATGGGGCGATCCAATATCTCCTTTAAGGCCTCTGCTGTGTCAAGAATGAGGCGTATATCCTCCAGGGTAAGCTGCTCCACACCCAATATGTGTTTTACGCTCAATCGGTTGTTCATGGCAAAAAAAAGCCTCCTTTTTCAAAAAAAGGAGGCGAAAAAATCACATGACTTGAGGAGTCATTTTACATCTCCGAAAGCTTTAAGAGTTTTTCATACTCGGCATCCACTCTGGCCTGTATGTAATTTATCTGTTCCTCTTTCAGATGACGGAAACGGCGTTGCGTCTTGAGATATTCGGTTACAGGCTTGGGTTTGGTGATCTTACGGCTCATTATGTACTTGCCGTCTATGACCTCGTAGAGGGGAAAGACCTTGGTCTCCACGACCAACCGGGCGATCTCAATGGAACGCTCTCCAGCGCTTCCCCAACCAGTGGGACAGGGCGAATAGATATGCACATAGGCAGGCCCCTTGACCATGGCCGCCTTCTTGACCTTATTCATGAGGTCCAGGTAATAGGCAGGCGAGGCCGTGGCAACATATTTGATGCCATGGGCCGCCATAATGGCAGGCACGTTCTTTTTCCATGTCACCTGGCCGAAGCTCTGGGAGCCCGGAGGGCTGGTGGTGGTCATGGCGCCGTATGGCGTACAACCTGAGCGCTGAACACCTGTATTCATGTATGCCTCGTTATCCAGACACACATATAAAAAGTCATGACCACGCTCCATGGCGCCGGAGATCCACTGAAGGCCGATGTCACCAGTGGCGCCGTCACCTCCCACTGCCAGGATGTCCACATGCTTCTTGGGAATCTTACCTTTGCGGGCCAGGACCTTGCGGGCGGCCTCTACGCCGGAGGCAACAGAGGCGGCGTTTTCAAAGGCTATGTGTATCCACGGCACATTCCATGCGGTCTGTGGAAAGGGAGATGTGACGATCTCCATGCAGCCTGTGGCATTGCAAACTATTACATCCCTGCCCAGGGCCTTCATGACCATGCGCAGGGCCAATACCTCTCCACAACCCTGACAAGCCCTGTGACCAGAGGCAAGGGGTTCATCTTTTGGGAGGTTCTTGGCGGAAAAGCCGACAAATTTTTCGAGTTCAGGTATCATTTTTCGCGCACCCCTATCACTTCATAAAGTTCTACAGGACGTTTCTTGGCATACAGTTCTGCCTTGTCCACTATCTCCTTGAATCTATCCACAGTCACATCCCTGCCGCCCAGACCTGCCACAAAGCTGAATATCTTCGGGGCACCAGGCACACGATAGAGCAGGGAGCGCAACTCAGCGCCCACAGGGCCGCATACCGCGCCTGGAGGCAGGCATCTGTCGATAACAGCCAGGGTCTTGGCCTTGCCGATGGCCTTTCTAAATTCCGGCCCAGGGAATGGTCTCCAGAGACGAATGCGCACCAGACCGACCTTTTTGCCGGCATTGCGCATTTCATCCACTGCGGTCATGGCGGTCTCGGAGATGCTGCCCATGGTGACCAGCAAGGTCTCGGCATCCTCGGTGCGATAGACCTCCACGGGGTTGTACTGCCTGCCGAATATCTCGGCAAACTCCTTCCAACCCTGGAGAATCACACGCTTGGATGCCTTTAATGCCTCATTATGGGCCATTCTCTCTTCAGTATATACCTCGGGTATGCCCACAGGCCCCATGCTCACAGGCTTTCTCGGGTCTAATTTATAATGAGGTTTGAATGGTGGAATATATCTGTCCACCTCTTCCTGATCAGGCATGATGATGGGCTCTATCACATGGCTTAGGGTAAAACCGTCGATATTCACAATAAACGGCAGGGCCACACGCCTGTCTTCAGCCACTCTAAAGGCGTGAAGCAATAGGTCCACAGCCTCTTGCCCATTCTCGGCAAAGGTCTGTATCCAACCGATATCCCTCTGAACCATGATGTCCTGATGGTCGTTCCAGATGCTGATGGGCGCAGCCAATGCCCTATTGGCCACCACCATAACAATGGGCAATCTCATGGGACCCGGGTGATATAGAATCTCACTCATTAAAGAAAGGCCCTGGGAGCTGGTGGCAGTAAAGGTGCGGGCACCGGCCGCTGAAGAACCGCAGGCGCAGCTCATGGCCGCATGCTCTGACTCCACCGGAATAAACTCCGCATCTAAATGACCGTTGGCAACGATCTCAGACAGGTGCTCTACGATATGTGTCTGGGGGGTTATGGGATAGGCGGGGATCACCTCGGCCCTTGCCAGGGCCACGGCATCCGCCACTGCAATGGAAACCTCTACTCCTACGCGCTTTGACATTTTCCGCCCTCCTCTGCAATCATGGTGATGGCACCCTTGGGACACTCATGGGCACAGATGCCACACCCCTTGCAATAATCCAGGTTTGCCACATAAAAGCCTTCTTTGGTCTGTTGATAGGCCATCTCCGGACAAAATATCCAACACATGCCGCATTTGATACACTTGGAATTATCTGTGACAGGCCGCTGGGATTTCCAGTCCCCTGTCTTGAATTTGGCCGTACTGCCCGGTTCCAGCACATGGCCGCCGAAAGGCAGTGTCTTCCATCCTATAATGGCGTCGCTTATTGCCATATTCTTCTCCTTAAAAACTGTTAGATTCCATCAACCGTATATCACGGTCTCTTCATAGGCCCTTCTCAGGGCCGCCTTGTTCTTCTCCGCCAGCTTGCCGAAGCGCCTGTCCAGGGCGTCGCTGATGGCGTCCAGCCCCACTATGCCTGTGGCCTTTAAAAGTGCACCAAGCATGGTGGTATTGGTTATGGGGATGCCCAACACCTCTTGGGCTATGGTATTGGCATCCACCACAGCCAGCTTGGCCGTGAGGCCGAACTGTTTGCGAATATCGTCTTCGCACAGAGAGGAATTGAGGATGACTATGCCACCATCCTTCAGACCATCAGAAACCTTTACAATACCAGGCAAAGACGCATCCAGCACCAATACGATGTCAGGGTGATATACCTTTTCCCTTGTACGGATCTGTTTGTCACTTACACGCACAAAGGCCGCCACAGGAGCGCCTCTGCGCTCCGGCCCAAAGCTTGGAAAGGCCTGGGCATATCGGCCTTCAGCTATGGCTGCCGTGGCCACCAGCTCTGCGGAGGTGACACCACCTTGACCGCCGCGACCGTGAAGTCGTACTTCTTTCATGTGTGAGACTCCTTTTTATGGATTAAATACATTACCAACTAATAAACAGCACCGATTACCATATTAAATTATGGAATTGCTTTGATAGCAATGACAACTGCAAGCACTTTAGGGCGCCGGCAATGCGCTCCTACCTATCTGACTATGATTTTGTATGAACGTCATAACGATGGGCTAACGGCAGCGCAGTTTTTACGCCCCGAGAATGAGCGCCTTGCCAGCCGTTGAATCCTCTGCCTCAATTCGATCAGGCCAATGGAAAAAACAGATGTTAACACACCGCTTACGGGCACTCACATATCTGCCCTGCCTTTCAAAGGCAACTGTCTTCTTGTTAACACGCCATTTTTTGCTTTGTCAAGGCTTTCATATCCACTTATCTGGATTTTCGAACCGGCAAACCACCGGTCGCCATGGCGATGCACTTGTAAAGCACTCGCCCCCCCTGAAAATTCGTACTCTGCCAACGCATGATCCGCCAACTGCCATTCTGATAAAAACCATCGGTCTCGATAGCCTCCAACACACCCGAAGCGCTGTCCAGCCATTCCACCAGTCCGGCGTTATGCCCCAACACCAGCGGCTTCTGCATACCAGGCCCGAATATGAGAGTAACCGGCTCCACTGTCAGGCCGGCTACATCCCATACCCCTTGAGGTTCGGGCATCATCTTCGCCTGAAGCTTTATCATACGGGCCCTGGAGTCAGGCCCGACTATGCCCTTGGTCTCGGAGATCAGGTCCAGCAGATAATTCCTNACATCATTCAAATCAGCGGCCCGCTCCAGCCTTGACACATCGGGTCTGGCCTCTATGGCCTTGGCCAGTATGGAAATCTCACGCAGATAATGATTCCGCTGGTTTATGGGCACAAGGTGCATGACCATCAGCGAAACGGCACGACCGTCCCTGGCCCCGTAATCAATACCATTGGGGCTCCACCCAACAACACACATGAGGTCTCCTTCAAAAGGCACCTTTGCCTGCGGACATGCCCATCCGTTGCCTATGGAGGAATTGATGGCCTTTTCCCTGGCCAGGACATCAGAAACGATATCAGTGCCCGGCGGTATGTCGGGAAAGGCCTCAATGATGTGGGCGAGAAACTGCATGGCGTCCGCCTTGTCGTTCTCCGGCAGCTCAAACAATCTTCCTTCCTGAAGGGCGTCTAACAGTGTATCCATGATCAATGACCTCTATATTTTTTATAAAACCACAGCTTGACCCAGTGGGTTATAACGCCGTAGGACAGCATGAATCCGGCTATCCAGAGCCAGTAGGACGCCGGCAGCGGCACCATGCCAAGATACGAAGAAAGTGGTGAATAAGGCAACCAGGCGCAACAGGCCATAACCATTACAGTTACAAGGAGCATGGGCAGGGACGGCTGACTCTCAACAAAAGGAATCCGCTTGGTTCTGATGATATACACGATGAGGGTCTGAGTAATAAGCGACTCAACAAACCAGCCTGTCTGAAAAAGACGCTCGGCATAACCCTTCTGGGCCGCCGTAGCCGCTTCATTCACAAAGATATTCGCCCGATAATAAAACCACATAAGGGCGAATGTGGCATAGTCAAATACGGAACTGATGGGGCCTATGCAAAAGATAAAACGCTTGATGCCCTCGATATCCCATTTGAGCGGTTTTGCAATGAGCTCCTCATCCACATTGTCCGTTGGAATGCCTGTCTGGGAAAAATCGTAGAGGAGATTATTTGTAAGTATCTGAATGGGCTGCATGGGCAGAAACGGCAGCAAATAACTGGCCCCTATCACGCTGAACATATTGCCGAAATTGGAACTGGCGCCCATTCGAATATATTTTATGATGTTCATAAAGACCCGCCTGCCCTCCAAAATCCCCTCTTCCAAGACCAGCAGGCTCTTCTCCAACAATACGATATCCGCGGCCTCCTTGGCCACATCCACGGCTGAATCCACAGAGATGCCCACATCCGCAGCCTTCAGGGCAGGGACGTCATTGATACCGTCTCCCATAAAGCCCACCACATGACCATGGGAGCGCAACTCCTTGACTATCTGTTCCTTCTGTGAAGGGCTGAGCTTGACGAAGGCTTGGGCGTCGTGCACCACCTTTGCGAAATCCCTTTCAGAAAGGGCGGCCAGCTCACTTCCAGTCACCACGCGGCCCACCTGCAACCCCACATCCACACACACCTTCTGAGTCACCAGGGCGTTGTCACCGGTCAGCACCCTCACGCTGACCCCCGCCTTTTTGAGCAGACGAATGGCGTCCATGGCCGAATCCTTGGGCGGATCATAAAAGGCCATGTAGCCGAGCAAGGTCAGATTGCTCTCATCAGCCACAGTAAAAGATGTCTTGGTCCGGGAAAACTCCCGATATGCCACTGCCAACACGCGAAAACCGTTTCTGCCCAGCTCCTCCACGTCCTCAAAGAGTTCGGCCCTGAGCAGGTCTATCAGCGGATATACCTCGTCACCTATCTGATAGTGCGTACAACAGCCGTATATCTCCTCCACAGCACCCTTGCAGATGAGCACATGGTCGCCTTCATAGTCCACCACCACGGACATGCGTTTGCGCTGGAAATCAAAGGGCAGCTCGTCCACCAGCCTGCAATTGCGTTCCGCATCCAGATTCGTATAGTCGAGTACAGCGCGGTCGATGAGGCTTCTAAGGCCTGTCTGGTAATAACTGTTGAGATAGGCATAGCTCAGGACATCCTCGCTCTCGTTCCCGATGATGTCCACATGCCTCTCCAGCACCACCCGGTCCTGCGTGAGCGTGCCTGTCTTGTCTGTACATAGAATGTCTATGGCACCGAAGTTCTGAATGGCAGGCAGCTGTTTGACGATGACCTTCTTTTTCGCCATGCTCAGGGCACCCTTGGCCAGGTTCACTGTGAGAATCATGGGAAGCATCTCGGGCGTAAGACCCACAGCCACGGAAAGGCCGAAAAGCAGGGCCTCCAGCCAGTTTCCTTTGGTCAACCCAACGATTAAAAAGACTATAGACACAACCACCAGCATAAGGCGCATCAGCAGCCAGGTCAGGGACTTGATCCCCTTATCGAAACTCGTCTCGTGCCGGTGTTCTGTAAGGCTCTGGGCAATGGAGCCAAAAAGCGTGCCCTTGCCTGTGTTGACAACCAGGGCCCTGGCCGCTCCACTGACCACAAATGTCCCCAGGAAACAGGCGTTACTCAGGGCAATGGCTCTATTCTTCTCTCCACCTGATAAAGGCGCAGAGGTCTTTTCCACCGGCATGGACTCACCCGTCAAGGCCGATTCGCTGACAAAAAAATCCTTGGCCGTAATCAAGCGCACATCGGCAGGGATAATGGAACCGGCGCTGAGCACCACGATATCCCCAGGCACCACATCGGAGATACGAATCTCCGTCTCGACGCCGTCCCGCAGCACAACGGTCCTGGACTGAACACGCTTACCCAGTGACTCCACGGCCTTTGTGGAACGCCTGTCCAGCACGAAGGATAACCCCATACTGAGAACGATCATGGACAGGACGATAGCCGAGGCCAGCCCCTCCCCAAGCAAAAAGGACAGAAAGGCGATGGCCGCCAGCTGAAGGTTCAACGGATTTTTCAATCTCGAAAGGAGTTCCAGCAAAAGCCCCAGCCTTTTGGTTTCGGCAGGCTCGTTTGGTCCGTATTCAGTCAATCTGCGGCCGGCTTCTTCCGAGGACAGCCCGCTTATTGAGGTATCGAGCCTTGAGAGCACCTCCTGAAGGGGCGTCAGACAGAATTCTATGAACCTGGACTCTGCACTCGCCCCTGTCTGGCCGAGTCCTGAATTGTTTTCCTTGAAAAGGGGGTCTGTTTTGAACGAATTTTGCCCTTGCACTGTACACCTCCACACTCCGCAAACCGAAATGCCGCAAGTGAACAGGCACATAAAGCAGGGCGTGCAAAACCGTCACATGTGCAGCAGCCTCGGTTGCGTAGCGGCGCCGAATTTGAGAGTCAAACGAAATGAGCTTAAACTGTGATAGTCTTCCATTTAATTTTGTTCATACCTCGAAATAAAAAGGCCCTGAATCCGTGAGCCGGCAGCGTGGACACTTGCTCCCGCGGTTTACTGACTCACTACACGGGCAAATGAAGAAGGCTGCGATTTTTATGCCCTTTACCACCATTCACTACAAAAAACAAGCTCAAAAATCCACATCATTCCCATAACAACGCTCAACAGCCATTTACATCTTTCAAAAAAAATGTCATATAGTTGCATAAGGGTGAAGTTATTCCACCCCTGCGGGTTTTATGGGTTCACCCTATGTTAGGCACATGTAATGCGCCCCTACTCCGTTCAACAGGCTTACTCCATGACAGATGAACGCCCATCTATCAGCATTCTTATAGCAGAAGACGAAAAGGCCACGGGAGATCTGCTTGCGAACAGCCTTGCCCGTGCTGACAGACAGATCAAAATCGTTTACAACGGCCTGGAGGCCATAACCGCACTTCAATCACAGCCCCACGATCTGCTCATCACCGACCTCATGATGCCTGGCGCTGACGGCATGGAGGTAATGAAAAAGGCCAAGGAACTCCATCCTGAGATCATGATAATCATCATGACAGGCTACGCCTCTCTCGACACCGCCATAGAAGCCATTCACAGAGGTGCCTATGATTATATCCGAAAACCGTTTCGACTGGACGAGTTGGAGGTCAGTGTGCAGAATGCCTGCGAAAGAATCCTCCTGCTCAAAGAAAACCAGGCGCTTTTGAAGCGGATCGAGGAGCTTGACAGCCTGCGACAGACAGAGCGGCCGGCCCAGCTCAGCCAGCCTATATTCCTCTATCCATCGGACATACCGCCGTCCGCCTATTATGCGCAACCCCAGACCGGAAACGATTCCCTGACGCACCTGGAACGGCTGAGCAATCTTTATGAAAAAGGTCTGATATCTCTAGATGAGTTCAATCTCATGAAGCAGAAACTGTTTGCTCAAATATAATCTTACAGAGGCCGGCTATGAATCTTACAAATGAGGAATGCCAATATCTTTTCGACAATCTTCCTGCTCAATTAACAGCCATGCTACTCAAAGGGCTTGTCCACAATCTGAACGGTCCATTACAAGTAGTCTCCATGCAGACAGAATTGATAGATAAAATCAAATCCATAAATCAGCAGCAAATCGACAATCTGCAAGCGAACATAACAAGGCTTGAAAAACAGATACAATGTATGGCAAATCATGCCGACACAAACAATACACAAGCCCAGCCAATCATTCTGAATGATCTAATAGAACAAGAACTGACTTTCTGGAACGCGGATTTATTTTTCAAACACAAGGTAACCAAAACAATCAACATGTTCCAGAAGCAGGTATTTACTATAGCGCAAGAAGCGACGGCACGCGGAATAATCGGAAGCTGCATAGCCTTGAGCATAGAAAACCTGCGGCACAAAACACCATGCAATTTTGAAATAACTTGCTCGATTACAGACAATCCTGCGGCATATTCCATAACATTCAACCAGAACGGCTCACCATTTACGGAAGAACAAAAAATGGACTCAGCTCAACAGGCATTTGAAACCGTCTATCCTACCTCGCTTCTGAAAAAATATCTTTCAGTAAAAACAGGCAAAACAGGCTGGACATTGTGCATGGACCCTCAAAAATTATCCATTATAATACCGGCATGATATATCTCATAACACCCTGTCTCACACTCATCGTGGGGCCGCGCTACCGAATGCCATATGTTGATTCAAGGAGAGACTGTCATGGAAAACATCAGTGATTACAAAAACGACGAGGGTTTTCTGTTCGAGATCATAAACGCCGTGCCATCCGGCATCTTCGTAACAGACATGGAGCACAACATCCTGCTCATAAACAAAGGCGCCTCATCCATAGTGGGCAAGACGCCCGGAGAGTGTTTTGACCGCAAATGCAGCGAGATATTCAATACCAATATGTGCGGTACGGAGAAATGCGCCTGTGTCATCGCCACAGAAACCGATGAGGTCTGCCACGGCCAGACGATCCTCAAACACAACGGCAAAGAAATCCCCATAGAATACGCTGCCAGACCCCTCAAAAACCACGAAGGCCGCATTGTGGGGTGTGTGGAACACTTTGTTGACATATCCGAACGACTCGAACGAGAACAACTGATTCAAAAGCAACAGGAGGAGCTCCTTCACAAACAGGAAGAGGATATCCGCCACCTGCAAAACGAGGTGCTCGAACTCTCCACACCGGTCATAGAACTCTGGGAAGGCGTTCTGGCCCTACCTCTCATCGGCACATTGGACAGTCACAGGGCACGCATGGCTATGGAGCGCCTGCTGGAGACCATAGAAAAGACCCGTGCGCCATTTGTCATCATCGACATCACCGGTGTACCGACGGTGGATACCGAGGTGGCCAACCGGCTCCTTCAGACCGTTGACGCCACAAGACTCATGGGAAGCGAGGCAATTCTTACCGGCATCTCGCCGCACATCGCCCTGACCATGGCACACCTTGGCGTGAATATGACAACCATAACCGTGCGCAGCCGAATGAGCGATGCCCTGCACCTGGCCCTCATGGAGATACAGAAAAGAAAGGCGGATATGAATATCATCAAAAACGGGAACATTCAGCAGGATTGAGCGACATGGAGCCCTTTTCCATCTTCTCACTCGGAGACATCCTGATGGTCTCTGTTCAAGAAGAGATAGATGATTCGAGCATAGAACGCCTCCTCCATAGCCTTGGCAATCAGGTTTCAAAAAACAAGGCCAAGGCTGTAATTATAGACATGCACGAAGTGGAGGTCATGGACACATTTCTTGCCGAGCACATCGAAGGACTTGTCTCTTTTCTGCACATGCTGAGGTCACGAGTCGTGGTGGCAGGCATTCAGGTGCCGGTCGCCCTCACACTGATAGACTTCAATATCCGGCTCAAAAATGTAGAATTCGCCCTGGATGTGGAACAAGCGCTCTCGAGATTGCGATGAACAGCATTTCAGCGACCACAGCCAGCCAGCGCATATGCGCGGCCGTCACTCCTGCAAACAGCCTCAGTAGAATCAGGACAAAGGCCAGGGCCCTTTTCAACTCCCTGCATATTCGAAAACAACCGGCAACCGAGCTGCTTACCATCATAAACGAACTGGGTGGAAATATCTTGAGACACGCCGGCAGGGGTGAAATATGCGTAGAGATGCTGATACAGGAAGGAAGGCTGGGTTTCAGGATAGTGGCAACCGACTCAGGGCCTGGCATAGCTGACATAAAAAAGGCCAGCCAGCCGGGGTTTTCCGAGGACAACGGGCTTGGCCTGGGGCTCTCCGGCATCACCAATCTATCGGACAAGGTTCAAATCGACAATCTGCTTCCACACGGCACACGAGTCGAGGTCATAAAGTGGCTATCGCCATGACAACACCCACAACAGAAAGAATGGAGGCAGGCAATGCGCCTGAGAACCGCGAAAGGCGACAGATTGAAAACGGCCTGCCTTTCGTATGGTATGAGCTTCCTGTAAGCACGCCCAAGGATGTAGCCATAGCCAGACAGCTTGCAGGCATAGCCGCTGAACAACTTTTCGTATCTCATAGCCGCAGGCAGGAAGCGATCCTCATAGCCAGCGAGCTAGCCCAGAACCACCTGGCGCATGACACGCAAAACGGCATGATACGCATAAGCGGCATGTTCCTGAATCACATTCCTGTCATAACCATAGCGAGCCTTGATGAAGGCCCAGGCATTCCCAATGTGGAAAAGGCTATGGAAGACGGTTTCAGCACCTCCGGAGGTCTGGGAATAGGCCTTGGGACAGTGAAACGCCTGTCGAACCGGTTTCATATCTGTTCCATGCAATTCGGGCTCTCTCCGTGTCCTCGTCCGCCTGTTTATAAAAACTATGCCACGATAGTCTCCTCCACAATCGAAGAAAACCCTTCGGATACACTCGACATACCGAAAGCTTCCTCGCTTCATGTATCGGCCCTTGTCCGGCCTTGTCCGGGTCAGACCCAATCCGGAGACGCAGTATGTCTTCAAGACGATGGCTCTTTCTGCCGCATAGCCCTCATAGATGCCACAGGCCATGGGGAAATAGCGGCGAGAATAGCCCGTGACGCAGTTCAGATGCTGGAAGACCTACCGTTGAATCACGAACCAGATCAGGTCGTCGAGGCGCTGAACTCAACATTGTCAGGTTCCAACGGTGCATCCGTGCAGGTGCTATCCATAGATTACAGATTGAAAAAGATACTGGCCATAGGCGTGGGAAACGCGGCATGCGCCATCTATTCTGCCGGTAAGGGTCATGTTGTTGTCCCTCGGCCAGGACTTGTGGGCAACATTCACACAAACCCAGGCCAGACCCCCATTCAGATGACCGCCGTCAATGAAATCGCAGAAGACCTGCTGATCGTGATGCGCTCGGACGGCGTGCTTCACCCACCGGACCTGACGGATTATCTGTCAAACCGCGCATCCGCCGCCATCTGGTCACAGATCCTGTTTCAGCCAAAAAACACACCCATGGACGACTCCTCACTGGCGGTGCTGAGATGGCTATAAACCGGCTGCATGTGCTAACCCTGGTGGTAAAAAGACCGGGGGATATTCCAAAGGTGCGCATGAAGAGCAAGCTGCTGTGCCATATATGTGGTTTGAACCGTATCGCCACCACACAGGTGGCTGTATCCGCATCCGAGATGACCCGCTGGATGGTCCACATGTCCGGGACCGGCACAGTCACGCTGAGTATCCTCTGCTGCAAGGAACATCCAAAAAACAATATGCAGGGCACGCAGGAACAGAGCGGCATCGAACTCCTCTTTCGCAGCGAAAGGCTGTGCAATGCCGCCAATCCGGACGGCGATACATGTCCTTCCGACATGGCGGAACTAAAAAAGACGCCTATCATCAACAGGCTGAAGAGGGTGCTGGATGAGGTCGATATAACCGGTGGAACAGCCGACAGCCCGCTTGAAATCAGGGCCGTCAAATGGGGCATTCAGAAGTCGTGGGACGAAATCCAAAAAAAAGAGGCCTCCTTCAGAAACGAACTCTTTCGAGACACGGAAGAGTCATATCTGGAAAATCTTCGGCTCAAACATGAAGAGGTGCTGCGGCTGCTGGAGCAGACCAGTCTGCAAAACCACCAGCTGGACCGAATGAACGCAGAGCTTCTGCAACTGAGTCAGGACATGGAGGCGATGGCCAGAGAGCACTCCACCATACAGATGGCATTGCGCATCGCAGATCGCATTCGAAATCCTGTGATGGTGACAGGCGGCCTCATCTCCACTATTTTGAGAAAGGACCCTGCATTAACGGAAAATACCCGCCAAAAACTTGAAGTAATCCAGAAGGCCATTCAGGAACTCTCTGATTTCGTAAAGAACTTCGAGGAGTTGGCCTCAAAAGAGATTCGTTCGTTCACAAAAGAAGACCTCAAAAACATCATCACTGAGGTCGTGGACACATGGCGGCCAGGTCTGGCCAAAAAAGACATAAAACTTGCTATAGACATTTCACAGGAACCCCTGGAGATCATGGCCAACAAACGAGTCCTGAAAACAGCGTTTATTCACATTCTCAGAAATGCGCTGGAGGCATCACCTGCACACAGCGCCATTCAAATCAAACTGCTGCGTCAGGAGGGAAGGCCGTCTGTCATCATCTGCGACCAGGGTCCGGGCATTCCCCCAGGCATAAAAGAAAAACTCTTTACAATGCCTGTCACCACCAAGCCCAGCGGCACAGGGCTTGGTCTTTTTCTGGTCAAAGAGATACTGGAAGAACACCAGGGGGATATCTCCATTGAAAGCGAGACGGGCAAAGGCACCTGTGTAACCTGCACCTTTCCTGTGAGATGGAAAGAAAAACGTGAGGGCAAGGCGGAAGACAGCCTGCTGCCTTGACAGTAGGCCTGCCGAACCCCATAATGATTTTTATGAGTAACCTGAATTTTCTGGAATACATCGCGGAGCAGCGCATTCAGGAGGCCATGCAACGCGGGGAGTTCGACAATCTACAAGGCAAGGGCCGTCCCATTGAATACGAAGATGATTCCTTTGTGCCGCCTGACCTGCGCATGGCCTACAAGATCCTCAAAAACGCCGGTTATCTGCCTCCCGAGCTGGAGACAGCCAGAGAGATTCGCACCACCATGGACATGATAGAACATCTTTCCACAGAGGAAGAACGCTACCGCCAGATCAACAAACTCAATCTGCTTATCACAAAAATGAACATGCTGCGCCGCACCAAGGTCTCTCTGGAGACAGACCAGGTTTACTACCGAAAAATTGTGGAGCGAGTGAAGGTCAGACGCAAGACATCGTAAGGGAATCTCTATGTAAGACGGTAATGGATTATTTTTTCAAGGCACCCTCAAAGCAATCAGAGCAATAGGGTTTTCCGTCATGCAATCTTGTCTTGTGCTCCATCGTGCGCTCATTGCAGCAGGCGCACTCTACGGATTTAACGATACGGGCCTTTGGCGGCAGCTCACATCTGGGCTCAGTCACTTGAAACAACTCAGGAATCGGCGCTGTCAGTATATGTTCCTGCCATTTATTGCGATCCATGCCCTCGGAAACGGCACCCTTGAACACCACCCGCACACCCTTGCCTGAATGCCGTTCAAAGAAGGTAAATGCCATCTTGCCCACATCCCGATAAATGAGATTACCCTTACCGAAGGTACAGCCGGTCAACACCTGCACCGCATCCACGCCGCAGGCATCGTTTTCCGTTACACAGACCAGCTCCTCATCCTGAGAAAAATGGATGTCCATGGCCTGTTTCGCCGCCTCGCAAGCCCTAAAACCTATGGCCAAACCAGGACAGGCATGGCCATGAAACTCCACGCATCTCTGCCAATCCTTCTGCATATGGATCCTCCACATCAGTAGAGGCATGTCTGCACATACCTCTACTCCATCTCATTGTGACTATAATTCAAAAGGCGACTGAAACACCGCAGCCACACCCAGTTCGTTTTCGATCTCCAACAGCCGGTTGTATTTGGCTATGCGCTCGCTTCTGCAGACGGAACCTGTCTTGATCTGGCAGCCATCCATTGCAACAGTGAAATCAGCTATAAAATCGTCCTCTGTTTCACCTGAACGATGGGATATCACAAAGTCCCAGCCTGCGGTCCTGCACATGCGAATGGTGTTGACCGTCTCACTCACCGTGCCGATCTGATTCAGCTTTATGAGCACGGAGTTGGCCGCCCCTTCTATTATGCCGCGCCTTACGAACTCCGTATTGGTGACAAAGATATCGTCTCCCACTACCTGTATCTGGTCCCCGAGCCGTTCAGTCATCAGGGTGAAGCCCTCCCAGTCGTTTTCAGCCAGACCGTCTTCAATGGAAATGATGGGATATTTCTGAATCCACTCCGCCATCAACTCCACCATCTCTTCAGAGGTCTTTTCTCCGCCGCCCGAACGTTCAAGCACGTATCTGCCGTCTTTATAAAAGGAACTGGCCGCAGGATCCAGTGCAATGGCTATATCGTCACCGGGCACATAACCAGCCTTTTCTATGGCCTGCACAATGAGCTCGCAGGGTTCTTCATTACTGGTCAAGTTGGGGGCAAAACCGCCTTCATCTCCGACTGCTGTGGCATAACCCCTTGATTTCAAGATGGATTTAAGGGCATGAAAGGTCTCGGAGCAGTATCTCAATGCCTCAGCAAAACTTGGGGCGCCAATAGGCATGATCATGAATTCCTGAAAATCCACATTGGACTCGGCATGTTTTCCGCCGTTCAGCACATTCATCATAGGCACAGGTATGCGATTGGCACACGGCCCGCCCAGATAGGCATAAAGCGGAAGCCCCACGCTGTTGGCCGCCGCCCTGGCCACCGCCATGGAAACAGACAAAATGGCATTTGCACCCAGCTTGTTCTTGTTGGGTGTGCCGTCCAGATCTATCATGATAAGGTCGATCTCCTGCTGAAGCGTGGCATCCATACCCAAAAGCCTGGGAGCTATGACGTCCTCCACATTGGAAACAGCCTTGAGAACGCCCTTGCCGGAGTAGCGGGAAGAATCACCGTCACGCAGTTCCACAGCCTCGTTTTCACCTGTGGAGGCGCCGGATGGCACAGAGGCCACGCCGACAGCGCCGTCTTCCAGTGTCACATATGTTCTGATAGTGGGATTGCCTCTGGAGTCCAGGATTTCGATGGCTTTGATCTCTGAAATGCTGCTCATGTCTTTCTCCTTTGAAGTCATTTGAAATTATGATTGTAGTCAACTTCTTTTCGTGTTCAACTTATTGGGAAACAAGGCCAAGGTCAAGTATAAAGTGAGGTATCAAGTGATGTCTATGCACATGTTCAACTATCCCAAGACAAAAATCGTATGCACCATAGGCCCTGCCTCCAGTTCATTCGACGCCCTGAAACAGCTCATTGAGGCAGGCATGACCATAGCCCGGCTGAACTTCGCCCACGGCTCATTTNAAGACCATGCCGCTATTGTAAGGCACATCCGGCACGCTGCCCATGAGCTTCAAAGAAANGTGGCCATACTCCTGGACCTGCCNGGCCCCAAGATACGACTGGGCAGACTGACTCAGGAACCCCTCATAGTGCATGCCAATGACGAGATATGCATGAGCATCGAACCAACGCCGCCTGAACCCTGCCTGCCCATTCAAATCAATGCCCGCACACGAAACAATCAGGGAAACGCCGCTGACCTCTTCATGAAGGCATTAAAACCAGATCACATCATCTACATCAACGACGGCATGGTTCAATTGGCGGTAAGAGATGTGCAGCCCCCTCTAATTCACTGCAAGGTCATGGTTGGAGGCGTTCTGATGTCTCATAAGGGGGTAAATCTGCCCGGCGTGGATATGGACATCAGCGCCATTACAGACAGGGATCGCGAGGCCATAGACTTTGCCGCTCAGCACGCAGTGGATGCCGTCAGCCTGTCTTTCGTCCAGAATGCAAAAGACATTCATGAATTGCAAGGCATTCTAACTGGCCTCGGCTATGACCCCTTCATTATAGCCAAGATAGAACGAATGCAGGCTGTGGCTGACATAGAAAACATCCTCGAAAAGGCGGACGGCATAATGGTGGCCCGAGGTGACCTGGGAGTGGAAACACCCATAGAAGAAATGGCCATGGTGCAGAAAAGGCTCATAGCAAAGGCAAATGAGGCAGGAAAACCCGTAATCCTGGCCACACAGATGTTAGAGTCCATGCTGCGCAACCGACGGCCCACACGGGCTGAGGCCACTGACGTGGCAAACGCCATTCTGGACGGCGCAGACTGTGTCATGCTTTCAGAGGAAACCGCCATAGGAGAATACCCGGTGGAGACGGTGAAGATGATGACGGCCATAGCCACGGCCACAGAAAAGGGATTTTTGATGCACGCAGGGGCAGGCACATCGGCCTGCCATTCTGCCTACTATTCTGATGGACAGGCACGGGGGATTGCCCCTACTACAGCCGTGAAGGATATCATCTCCACCAGCGTTAAAAATGCGGTGGCACATCTACAGGTAGCCGTTGTGATGATACCGACGCAAAGCGGCACTACGGTGAGACGCATCTCCCGTCTCAGGCTGCCGGTATGGCTGGCGGCATTTACAGACTCGGCACAGATATGCCGACACCTGCTCTTCTCATGGGGTGCAGCCCCCTTTTATCTGAAGAAACTGCCGGAAAATTGGCCAGATTATGCGCAGCAACTGGTGAAACAACATGCATTGAAAGGGGAGTTTATGATTCTGGTGCGAGGGCCCGCCATGCTCGCTTTGAGGGAAAGACATGAAGACAAAGGCGGCACGGGACAACATAATTCTCATGCAGACCATGAGACATATCGTTTTGAGGTAATAAGGTTGAGGTCGTGATTCAGCACATCTTCAGCCTTTCATCGCGCCTTGTTCTCGAACGAAGATTCTAATTTTTCACGGCCCCTCTTTGGGAAGTTCGTGATATTTTATCTTGCCTTTTTCAACCAGATCGAGATAATAATGCCGAATCTGCTCCATGGCTGGTATCAGGGCGAAGAAGCTCCGGTACAGCTCATAATAGGCGGCCTGTTCCTGCGAGAACCGGACATGCACAAACTGCACCCCCAGGTCGCCTGCACCCTCCTGCTGGTGTTGAATGTAACATTGAAGGGGAATGGCGCCGATTATGGGCAATTCCAGCAAGAAATCGGTGACAATACCCTCGGCAAGGGGCTTCGATGAAAGAATACAGCAGCCGTCCCTGGAGATGTCACGAGTGTAGCCCCAAAGATTATACTCAGGGAAATATACGCGCAGATGTATGGGATATCTTTTGGTGGTTCTTCGTTCAGACATAGGCCGCCCTTTTATTGAAGATTCTTATGAAATATGTTGTATGGCAAATAATATGATATGAACCTGAATAAAAAGCAACATATATTTAACGGGCATGATCTTGTGCGATCACACGAAGACCTGCATGTATTGCGGCTCAGGATTCGGCCGCAAGCAGTGTATTTTTTACGCTTTATTCTTGAGGCCTACGACAATTTATATATAATGACCACCATAGACAGGGATTGTGGCCTCGTGGAGATACGCCATGTTACAGACAGCGAAAAGGACCTGCAAGATATTTTAAAAGAACTGACCGAAATCACAGGAGATTATCAAATTATCACCAGATATGACACCCTCTAAACGCATTCACATAATCACATTCGGCTGCCAGATGAACGAACATGACTCGCAGCGCATATTTCAATTATTATATCCTGCCTATGAGCCCACGGACAACCCGGCAGACGCAGACCTGATACTGCTCAACACCTGTTCCATTCGCGAAAAGGCGGAAAACAAGGTCTACAGCATGGCGGGCAGATTCAGAAAGCTCAAGGAACAGAAAAAAGACCTGATTCTCGGCATAGGCGGCTGTGTGGCGCAGCAGGAAGGGGAACGGCTCCTGCAAAAACTGCCTTACGTGGACCTGGTATTCGGTCCTCAGACCCTCTACAGCCTGCCATCCTTACTGCAAGAGGCTGAAAAAGGCCACAGGGTTTGCCGCACGGAACTCAGGCAGGATTTTCGCATACCCACCCTGACCACTCACACGCCTAATGCCCACCCGTTTCAAAGGTTCATCACCATAATGCAGGGCTGCGACAACTTCTGTTCTTATTGTGTGGTGCCCTATGTAAGGGGTAGGGAGATCAGCCGTCCTATGGAGGATATATTAGCCGAGGTAAAGGAGGCCGTTCGGCAAGGGGTAAAAGAGGTCACGCTTTTGGGGCAGAATGTCAACTCCTATGGGAAAAAAGAGGGGAGATCTAATTTTGCACAGCTGCTCAGAGCAGTGGCGGATTGCGGAGTGGATAGGCTGAGATTCATGACCAGCCATCCCAAAGACCTGACTGAGGAACTCATGAAGTGCTTTGTGGAGATTCACTGCCTTTGCGAACACCTGCACCTTCCGGTGCAATCGGGTTCCACCCGCATTCTCAAGGCCATGAACCGCAGATACACCAGGGAGGAATACATTGGCAAGGTCCACAGATTACGGGAGCTTTGTCCTGAAATCTCTCTCACAACGGATCTGATAGTGGGATTCCCAAGTGAAACCGAAGAGGATTTTCAGGAAACCTTGTCCCTTTTACAGGAAGTCCAGTATGAACAGCTCTTTGTCTTCAACTATTCACCGAGACCCTTCACTACCGCGGCCAGGCTGCCTCATCAGCTCCCCCTTGAACTCAAAACCGCCAGACTCACACAGATAGTGGAGATGCAGCATGAAATAAGCCGCAAAAGGCATGAGCGTTTGTTGGGCAAGACAGTCGAGGTATTGGTCGACGGCGTCAGCTCAAAAGATATATNGGAAATGGCAGGTAGAACCAGAGGCAATCATGTGGTAAACTTCAAAACCGCAGACGATTTGACAGGTCAGACCATTAACATAACGATCACAGAGGCATTCTGCCATTCCTTGCGAGGCGAGTTACAGATCAAAGGCTGAATTGCAAAACAAAAACTGCGAGTTTCATAGATAGGGACGCACTCTGCGCGTCCAATACCGTACAGGGCACGTTGCAACGTGCCCCAACCGATCAGGAGAGCCCAATGCATCGAATACCCGTATATGTACAGTCCATCACACTGGATCCAGACTCCAATTCCCCGGTACTGCTTCTGCAGGAACTGAACGGGACCCGCACCCTGCCCATCTGGATCGGTGTCATGGAGGCCACAGCGATAGCCTCGGAACTGGAACGGCTCCAGTTTACCCGGCCCATGACACACGATCTGCTGGTCACCTTCGCCCAAAAAATGGGAATAGAAATCCTGGAGGTAGAGATCTCTGAAATGAAAAATGATACCTTTTATGCCGTTATTACAGCCAAAAATCACGATCTCGTCTCAACAATCGATGCCCGGCCCAGTGATGCAGTGGCCGTTGCCCTGAAGACCAAGGCCCCCATCTATGTAAACGAGCGAGTGATGCGAGTGATACAGCTGGAAAATGCCCTAAATGGTACATCACAGCAGCAAAACCTGAATCAGGTACTGGAAGAATTGGGTCCTGAGCACTTCAAATACAAGATGTGAGGTGATTATGATAGATTTGCACTGTCACAGCATATTCAGTGACGGAGAGCTGCTGCCGTCAGAATTGGTAAGAAGGGTGGAGATATTGGGTTACAAGGCCATTGCCATCACAGACCATGCCGATGCCTCCAACCTGGAGCACATCCTTTGCAATCTCTTAAAGACCCTGGAAGATATCAATCAATATAGCGCCACTCGGCTGCTGCCAGGCGTGGAGCTCACTCATGTGCGGCCGGCTGTCATTCCACGCCTGACAGAGGAGGCCCGAAGATTGGGGGCCAAACTCGTGGTCTGCCACGGAGAAACCATCGTAGAACCCGTATGCCCTGGCACGAACAGGGCCGCCATCGAGGCAGGAGTGGACATACTGGCACACCCAGGCCTGATCAGCCCTGAAGATGTGCAAAAGGCCGCTCAAAATGGGGTATTTCTGGAATTATCCGGCAGAAAAGGGCACTCCCTCACCAACGGCCATGTGGCTCGACTGGCAGTGGAATACGGGGCGCAACTGGTCATCAATTCGGACGGACACGCACCTTCTGACTTCATGACCAAGGAATTTGCAAGAAAGGTAGGCCTGGGGGCAGGGCTTTCCATGTCACAGATAGATGAACTCTATGCAGCTGTTGAAACACATTTTTTATAATATTCACTCAACCAGGCTTGTTTTTTATGGATTTTTTGGTTATCTAATGAAAATTATTGTCAACATAAACAAAACAGGAGAGTGGAATGGACGCAAAGATCATAAATCCCTTTCTGGAAGCAGCCGTAAATGTGCTTAAGACCATGGCCATGGTGGAAGTTGTACCAGGCAAACCCTTCTTGAAAAAAGACCAGACAGCCAACGGCGATGCATCTGGCATCATAGGCATCACAGGTGAGGCACAGGGGTCCATGTCCATTTCCTTTTCCACTCCATGTATCTGCGCCATTGTCTCAAATCTGTTTGGCTCCCCTGTCACAGAGCTCAATGAAGAGGTCAAAGACGCTGTGGGTGAATTGACCAACATGATCTGCGGGGATGCAAGAAGAAGACTGGAGGCGGCAGGTATAGTGCTGCAAGCAGGGACACCCACCGTGATATCAGGCCAAGGCCATACCATAAAGCACATCAGCAAAGGGCCGTGTGTGGCCATGCCATTTACCACACCGAACGGCGACTTCACCATTGAGCTTGCCTTCAATTAAAACAACCTACGCCTGATTAAGGTCACTGACACACGGCCTTCACTCTTAGGCTTGCATTAAGGTGTGAAGAGATGCTTTCATGGTCTTTCACAGACCACCACTCCGTTTTTGGTCTGGCATACCGTTCCATCACTGCCTATGATGGCGGTGCCCACCTTTTTATAAACCTTGCCGTCTGAGACCTTTACCTCGTCCCCTTTCTGCTCATATACCTTTCCTGTGGAGCTGATGGTGGTATTGCCGATATGCTCATACACCACGCCATCAGAGCGTATGGTCTTGTCTCCCTTATGCTCGTAAGTGGTCCCATCGGAACAGACAGTGGTATTGCCTATGCGTTCGCATTTGACATCCGCTTCCGCACCAGCCGACAAGGCAAGCAAGACAAGAGAAAGACAACAAAAGGCGATGGGTTGCTTTTCCATGGCGATTCTTTCCTTTCGGCAATTTCACACAAAGATGCAATGAATTTTTTTAACAATAACCTCTCCGCTTAAAAAAACAATCATCAAAATAAAAAAGCGGGAAAGGCCTTTTCCGCCTATCCCGCTTCATCTTTGAATTTATAAGGGGTTAATGTCTAATTATGCCACATCCATTCACCTTTGAGTTCGAGTTTTTTATCCTCACTGAAGAAGAGGACCTCGTTGCCATCGAACTCACCGAACGGCACATACCAGAGCTTGACGGACACAGTCATCTCGTCCTTGGCCAGCTCCCTGTAAGGCTTGCCGTCCTTGGTGGTATCCACATATGGGAATGGTATCTCGAAGGTCTCCTTTACAGGACGAAGAGGCGGCAGACTCGTCTCCCTCAACAGGCCGCTCTTTTCATAAGGACCACGGCCCATCTCCTCTCCCCGGCCCAAACGGCCTGGGAACGGCATATATATCTTCTGTTCCTTGTATATCTCTTTTCCATCGTTGGTTTTGGCGGTCACTTCCAGGACCACTCTATTAGGAGTAGGTCACCCATCCGGAATGACGTGCCCAGCCTTGTTCAAAAGCTCCACGTTGATAATACCCATGGGCACCACGCCTTCCTTCTTGTTCTTTCTCCAGAACAATGCCCTGCCATCCACCTCTGTCTTGACGGCCATCTTTCTCATGGCCTCGCTGCGATAGGCCTCCATGTCATGACCCAAACCTGATTTTTTCATATGACACTGCTGACAGCTCTCATGCCCGCCCTCAGGCACATAAGCAAAGAGATAGCTGCCATAGAGTGTGGCGCACTGTGAAGGCTCATCCAACTCGAAGTTCGGGCCTGAACCATGGCACTGGCCGCAAAAGATGGACTCACCCAGGGCCGGTGCCTTGGCCATCTTGTCAAATTTGGGGTGTTCATGCTTGCCTGCCTTGGAACCATAGACGGTATCGGGCTGTGGATAGCCGTCCGCCCACTTGTGAATGATGGCCTTCTTGTTGTGACAGACCATACAGCCGATATTTACGCTGGAGATCTTTTTTTCCAACTCCTCTCTCTTGGCATCATTATCCTCTTTCTGCCAGGCCCTGATGGTAGCGATGATCTCCCTCACCACCTCGTCACTTGCCTCATCTATCTGGGGCAGGTGACACTTAGCGCAGAGCATAAAGTGTCTCACCTCCAGGTCCTTGTCTTCCTTCACGCCAGAGTATGGGAACTTCTTGATACCCATATCAATGGCCGTGAGAATGGTGGGAGCGGTGCGACCCGTACCCAAAAGGGAACGGGAGTGAATGGACTTCTGCCACTGCTCATACACATCCGGATGGCATTCCTCACACGACTTGGAGTCGTACTTGGCTGCCAGTTCCGCCATGGTCTTGGCCTTGGCCGGCTTGGCAGG
>JGI12104J13512_1000661_pt1 | contig 30242 bp, 21 predicted proteins | sample TerdegcTABiofilm_FD_13512 | JGI IMG/M metagenome (IMG submission 13512)
CTTCGGCGAGCGACCCGCCCTCGGCGAGCGTCACCGCGAGGGCCGCCACGAAGGCATCGCCCGCTCCGGTGCTGTCCACGGCGGTGATCCTCGGCGGTGAGATGGCAAGACGGGCCGGGCGCTCTCCGTAGCCGACCCTCTCGAAAAGAAAGGCCCCATCCTTCCCGGCGGTGACCACCACGGCGCCCACGCCTCTGTCGAGTGCGGCAAGGGCTCCTTCCAGGAGATCCTCAGTTCCGGAAAACTGGGCCAGTTCAATGCGGTTCGGCACGAAAAGATCCGTCAGCGTCAGGACTTCCTCGGAAAGCGGTGTCCAGGGAGCGGGGTTGAGAATGGTGCGCACGCCCTTCTCGCGGGCGAGGCGAAGCCCTTCGAGGACCGTTTCGGGGGGAACTTCGAGCTGGAAGAGTGCACAAGCGGCATCGGAGAAAAGCGGTGCGGCGTTCCGCACGTCCGATGGGGAAAGCAGAGCATTGGCTCCCGGAGCGATGGTGATGGCGTTGTCACCTTCGACGACGAAAATGGAGGCGACCCCCGTGGAAGAACCGGGAGAGACGAGAAGGTGCTCCACGTGGACGCCCTCTTGCTCCAGAGCAAGGCGGAGCGTTCCGCCGAAAGCGTCGTCGCCCACGCGGCCCACCATGCCGACGGAGGCGCCGAGACGGGCCGCAGCGACCGCCTGGTTCGCCCCCTTGCCTCCGGAGGCGGTGACGAAGGGACCCGCGGCGAGCGTCTCTCCGAGGACGGGCAGGCGGGGCGCCTGCATGACCAGATCCATGTTGACCGAACCGACGACCACGATACGGGACATGGGACTCACTTCCTTCGCGCCCTTTGCCGCAACAAAGCCGCCGCGGAAAAGAACGCCGGAGTTTGACGAATCGTTTTGCGAATTGTAGCATGAGCGCAAACGTTTGCGCAAACGTTTGCGCTCCGAAAAACACTCTCTTTCACAAGCAAAGAAAAAGGAAGGAGACGGAATGGAAATGGAAATGGAAACCGAAGGAACCGATCTCCACACAAAGGGAGGAGACGCTCTATGGCGACCATGAAGGATGTGGCTCGCAGGGCCGGAGTCTCGGTGACCACCGTCTCCCACGTGGTCAACGAGAGCCGTCCCGTTCGGGAGGAAGTGCGCCGTCGCGTCCTGGACGCCCTGGAAGCACTCGCCTACAGACGGAACGCTCTCGCACGGAGTCTTCGGAAAAAACGATCCTCCACCATCGGCCTGATCCTTCCCGACGTGACGAATCCTTTTTTCGCGGAGATCGCCCGCAGCATCGCCGACGCGGCGGAAAGCGAAGGATATTCGGTGATCGTCTGCAACTCCGACGGCAGACGGAACAGCGAGGATTCCTTTCTGGGCATGCTGTCGGAAAAACGTGCCGACGGGGTGATTCTTATCGAGACGGGACCTCCGAGAGGCGACACTTCGGCTCTCGAAAACGGCGGTCCGCCCCTGGTGACCGTAGATCGCTCCCTTCCCGGTGTGAACGTGGATTCGGTACGCATCGACAACGCTCTGGGAGGACGCCGAGCCGCACGACATCTTCTGGATCTCGGGCACCGGCATCTGGCCTGCATTGCCGGCCCGTCCCACGTGACTCCCAGCGGGGAGCGCGTGACGGGTTTCCGGGAAGAGCTTTGCGAGCGGGGATTCTCCCTTCCGGAGGAACGAATCCGCCGAGGAACCTTTCAGCCCGAGAGCGGGTATGACATCACCCGGCGCTTCTTCGAAGAGGACTCCCGCCTCACGGCAATCTTCGCCTGCAACGACCTCATGGCCTTCGGCGCCGTCCGGGCCGCCGTGGACCTGGGCAAGCGCGTTCCGGACGATCTCTCCGTCCTCGGATTCGACGACATCCGGCTGGCCTCGTTCTTCAATCCGCCCCTCACCACCGTGGCCCAGCCCCGCCAGGAAATGGGGGCACTGGCGGTACGGCTTCTGCTGGAGCGCATGGCCGATCCCGCACTTTCTCCCCGCCACCTCGTCCTCGAAACACGCCTAGTACTCCGCTCTTCCACGGCGCCTCCTCCATGACCGGCAACGTCCTCCGCCGGAGCGTCTTTTTCCCCAACACCAGGGGATCATCCCCTCGGGACATTCGGCTGAAGGCGGAACGCCCGAAGGCCTCCTCCGAAACAAAAGCGTGAACGTCGCATCTCCATGAGCCGCCCCCGAAAAAAGCGGCGCGGCGGAGATTCTCCGACGGGGCGGAGAAAAACGCCCCATCGGGAACCGCCGCCGCAAACGCGCCTCCGGAGCGACGAAAAATGCTTACTCTTCCCGACGCGCCTCCTCCAGATTCCGGGCGAGAAGTTCCGCCACGAGGCGGGCGAAACGCGCCGGATCCGGGAGCACCCCCCCTTCGGCGAGAAGTGCCTGCCCATAGAGCAGTTCCGGAAAATCCCCCAGAGATCCCCCTTCGGTGAAACGCCGCTGAAGCCGCTCCAGCACAGGGTGAGCCGGGTTCACCTCCAGGATTCGCTTCAGTTTCGGAACCGCCTGTCCCATCTGCCGCAGGAGCTGCTCCATCTGGGGCGTCATGGAGTGAGTCTCCCCCACCAGGCACGCCGGCGAGGCGGTGAGGCGCGTCGACAAACGCACCGACGAGACCTCGTCCTTCAAGTGCTCCGCAAGAGCTTTCAGAAGCGGTTCGAAGGCATCCTCCCGCTCCTTCGCCCCCTCCCGCTCCTTTTCCTCCGGGGCATCCAGGTCGGCCGCGCCCTTCGCCACGGACTTCAGAGGCTTGTCCCGATAGGTCTCCACGACGCCGGTCCAGAAGTCGTCCACGGGGTCGTCGAGGAGGAGCACTTCGAATCCCCGATCGCAGAAAACCTCGAGATGCGGCGAGTTGCGCAGCGTCTCCAGCGTGCCTCCGGAGAGGGAATACACCGCCTTCTGTTCGGGTTTCATGCCCTCCAGATATTCGTCGAGAGTGATCCACTCCCGGGTGGTGGTCCGGAAAAGCGCCAGGGAAAGCAGGGTCTCCCGGTTCCGCTCGTCGGCAAAGATACCCTCCTTGAGGACCTTGCCGAATTCCTTCCAGAAGGTGACGTAGGTCTCGCGCTTTCCGTCCCGGAGACGCTTCAGTTCGTCCAGAACCTTTCTCGTGAGACTCTTGCGGATCACCGCGATCCGCCGGTCCTGCTGGAGAATCTCCCGGGAGATGTTGAGCGGAAGGTCCTCCGCGTCCACCACCCCCCTGAGAAAGCGCAGATACTCGGGAATCAGCTCCTTGCAGTCCTGCATGATGAAGACCCGTTTCACGTAAAGCTGAATTCCCCGGTCCCCCTCGCGAAGGAAGAGATCCATGGGAGCCTTCGAGGGGAGATAGAGCAGCGCCCGGAAGGTGGTCGCCCCTTCCGCGCTGTAGACGATGTGCGTCAGCGGCTCCGCCCAATCCTTGCTCACGTGGGCGTAGAATTCCCTGTACTCCTCCTCGGTGACCTCCGACTCAGGACGGGACCAGATGGCTTTCATGGAGTTGAGCACCTCGTCCTTCGTGCCCTCCTCCTTGCCTTCCTTGTCGAAATGCCGCACTTCCATACGGATCGGATAGGCCACAAAATCCGAATACTTGCGGACGATTCCGCGAATCGTCCACTCATCGGCGACGTCCTCGCCGGATGCGCGTTCCCAGGGGCGGAGCCCCTCGTCGTCATCTCCCTCGTTCTCGACGGGCTTGAGATGGAGCGTCACCGTGGTGCCGCAGGTGTCGCGGTATCCTTCCTCGATGGTGTACGTGCCGTCCCCGGAGGATCTCCAGAGCCACGCCGCGTCCTCTCCGGCCTTTCGGGTCAACACCTCCACCGAATCGGCCACCATGAAGGACGAATAAAATCCTACGCCGAACTGACCGATGAGTTCCGGCGTCAGCGTCTCTTTCCGATCGGCCATGTACTGCAGAAATTCTCTCGTCCCCGACTTGGCGATGGTACCGAGGTAGGTCACGAGATCCTCCCGGTTCATGCCGATGCCGTTGTCGAACACGCGCAGGATCCTCGCGGCTCCGTCCACGGCAATGCGGATGTGGGGATCCGAAAAAGAGGACTGCAGCGCCTCGCTCGTGAGAGAGGCGACGCGCAGCTTGTCCAGCGCGTCCGACGCGTTGGACACGAGTTCCCGCAGAAAAATTTCCCGATTGGAATAGACGGAGTGGACCATGAGGTCCAGCAGTTGCTTCCCCTCGCTCTGAAATGAAAATGTCTCTCTCGCCGCCATGGTCGCACCATGCCTCCTTCAATGTTTCAAAAAACCACAGATGCGGCGCCTTCTCTCCAAAGGCACCTCCCGATCCCTTCCTCCGGACGAAACGTCCTCTTCTCGGAAAGGAAGTATAGATCAAGATAGATCAAAGATAAAGAGTCTTCTTCAACTTCATCCGCAGACATATTTGCAAACACCTTTGCCTCCTTGCAAACACGAAGTGTTCTCCCTTCACTCCGAAACTCGCCGGGCGGAACGATGTTCTCCGAAAAACCCTTGTGGAAAGGGTTTCCTCAAGCCCCTCGCAGAGAAAACCCCGCGGTTTCAAGCTTCATTTTCCAGGTTGACGAAAATGGCTTCTCTTGATATATCCATTTTGGGATCCCAAAGGGTATTCTTTTTTGCATTCGTTTTTTGCGCTCCCGAAACACATGTACAAGCTCATCTGCCGGAGGGAACAAATCATGTCGAGAAGTCAGGCGGAAAGCAAGGCCCGCGAAGAGATTCTGCTTCTCATTCTCAAGAGGCAACTCGTTCCGGGACAACGAATCACGGAGAAAAGCCTTGCGGAATTGTGCGAAGTGAGTCGCACCCCCGTGAGAACGGCCCTCCGGGAACTCATCGCCGAGGGCATTCTCGAACGGGACGAACCCAAGGGGTATGTCATTCCTCCCCTCACGCCTCCGGACATGCTCCAGATCTTCCAGATCCGACAGGAGCTCGAAGGGATGGCGGCGGCCCTCGCGGCGGAAAGTCCCGAGCCCTGCTACTCCGCCTCCCTCAGACAAATCGAAGCCCTTCAGGAAGAGGAAGAGCGGATCTACCGCAACTGGAACACCGAGAACTTCACCAGAAACAGTCAGGAATTCCACCACTGCATCTGCCGCATGAGCGGCAACCCCTACCTGGAAAAATACATTCTTCAGAGCTATTGGCGCTCCCAGATCTACGTTTTCTTCTTCGACGCCTTCTTCCTCCACGGGTTCGACTCCGCCACGGACCCCGAACCCGTCTACGGGTACTCCTTCGCGGAACACAACGACATCCTGGAGGCGCTCCGCAACCGGGACGGACAACGGGCGCGGAACGCCATGGAAAAGCATATTCTCTCCACCTACAAGTGGCTCACCAATTCCAGACGGTAACGCTTTCCGCACATTCCAGGAAAGAGGCTACCTCTGGAGTTCTTTTTGGGATCCGAAAAAGAATACGTCGTAAAAACATCGTCCACACCACCGGCACAACAAAACAACGCCATCCGAGAGGAACGGAACGACGAGATCCGCTCGATGAAGAAAAGCACGCGGGATTCGAGACACGGCAGACTTTGAAAAAACAGCAGGAACGTCACCAAGACGGACGTGGCGGAAGCACTCGGGGGGATGTCGCATCCTTCACCGTATGTTCGCCCTCCCGGGCCTGGAATGAAACTCGAAGCGACGGAACGGCACCGAGGAAAGGACCTCGGGATCCGGATCGTAAAGCGACGGAAAGAGGTGTTCCATGGGTACTCTTCGCAGCAGTTCTCAATACTACCATGTCGTACTCTCGCGCATTCCTCCGAGGGCCACTCCGGTCTTTCACGACGAGGAGATGCAACGCCGGGTCTGGGGACGTCGCTGGGGTGTCTACAACGATGTCGGCACGCTCCGGACCATCCTCCTTCATCCGCCCGGAGAAGAAATCCTCGTCATGACCTCGGACAAGTACGACCCCGAGATCGACGCCCTCATCGACGACGAGGAGCAGTGGTACTTCCGGGACAACAAGGGACCGGACCTCGCGAAGATGCAGGATGAGTTCGCTGCCCTCGTGCGAGTCCTCGAAACACACGGAGTGGAAATCGTGACCGTCGGCGGCGCACCGCGCGATCCCAACGCCATGTTCGTCCGGGACTGCGGCATGGTGGTCAAGGGCGGAGCGGTCATTTCTCGCATGGGTCCTGTGGGGAAGACCCACGGCACGGGACGCCGCGGCGAAGAGCGCTTCGTGCTCCAGAAGCTCGCCGAGATCGGCATGCCCATCCTCCGCACCATCGCCGGTGACGGCCTGCTCGAAGGCGGAAGTTTCTGTTTCCTCGACGAGAAACATGCCGCCATCGGCCTGAGCTTCCGCGGCAATCCAAGCGGGGCGGAACAGCTCCGGCACGTTCTCCAGTATCAGGAGGTCGAACTGATCCAGGTTCCCCTTCCGGGGTACGCCATGCATCTGGACGGCGGCATCGTCATGGTGGACCACGACAAGGCTCTTCTCAACGTGGAGCGCCTTCCCTACTGGTTTCTCGACACGCTCGACGAACTGGGCATCCAGAAAATTCCCGCGAACTACCGCGAAGGCTCCATGGCCGTGAACTGTCTCACCCTCGCCCCCGGAAAGGTGATCATGGACGACCGGGCGGTGTACACGGCGGAGCGGCTCGCATCTCTCGGCATGGAGACGATCCTCATTCCCTGGGAGGAGATCTCGAAACACGGCGGAGGCATTCACTGCAGCACGCTTCCCCTGGTGCGCGAACGTTCGTGATCGTCTCCGGCGACCCCCGTTTCCGTTTCTCGGACGGTGCCGCCTTTCTGCAAGGCCGGCGAAAACTCCGGAAAGGGACGCGGCACGTTACGGAGGCGCCTGTCATGAAGAAACTCTTGAACAACTCGTGAGGAGGCTGTGTTTTCGTGAAACATATTCTCGTTCTCGGCGCGGGCATGGTAGCCCGCCCCTGCGTGCAGTACCTTCTGAAGCAAGGTCATCGCGTCACCGTGGTGGACACCGTCCGCGAGCGCGTGGAACACGTTCTCGACGGACACGAGAATGGTATTCCCGTCGTCGGGGACGGACTGAAGGAAGCGGCCCGGCTCGTTCCGCGGTCGGACCTGGTGATTTCCCTTCTGCCCTGGGTTTTCCACAAGGACGTCGCACCCTTCTGTCTTCGAGAGAAGAAACACTTCGTCAACGCCTCGTACATGAACGACGAGATGAAGGCGTTCTCCAAGGATGCCGAGCGACAGGGGCTGACCTTCCTCGCCGAGATGGGATGCGATCCGGGCATCGACCACATGACGGCGGTGCGAACCATCCGGGAAGTGGAAAAGCGGGGCGGTTTCGTGAAGTCCTTCAGCTCCTGGTGCGGCGCACTCCCCTCCCTGGAGGCGAACACCAACCCCTGGGGCTACAAGCTCTCCTGGTCTCCCGGGGACCTTCTCCACGCCTGCGTCCGCCCCTCGCGGTATCTCCGGAACGGAAAAGAAATTTTCGTCCCCGCGGAGGAGGTCTTCCAGCGTTCCACCCTCAAAGAAATCGAGGGGGTGGGCTGGTTCGAGGAGTACGCCAACGCAAATTCCCTTCCCTACTCCGAACTGTACGGCATCCCGAACACTCCAAACATCTACCGGGCGACGCTGCGTTTCCCCGGCTGGTGTGAGACCATTCGGGCCATGCAGATGCTTGGGCTTTTCGACACCACATCCCGCCCGCTCGCGGGAAAGACGCTGCGCCAGTTCACCTCCGGGCTTTGCGGCGCCGACGAAAAAAGCGACCTCACCCAAACCCTGGCGGCGTTTCTCGGCATGCCCGCCTTCGCAATGCCTCTCAAGCGCCTGGAATGGCTCGGCCTTTTCAGTGACGAACTCCTCTCGGATAAAATCCGGTGCAACCGGGATGTGGTCTTCGATCTCTTCTCCCGAAAGCTCGGCTTCGACAAGGATGAACGGGACCTGCTCATCATGCGTCACGAATACGAGGTGGTCTTCGGAGCGGAGACGCGACGCATCCTCTCCACGCTCGTCCATTACGGAGAGGCGGGCGGCGACAGCGCCATCGCCGTGACCACGGGACTTCCCCCCGCAATCGGCGCGGACCTCATTCTGAAGGGAACGATCACCCTGCGTGGCGTCGTCGCCCCCGTGTATCCCCAGATCTACGAACCGACTCTGGCGGAATTGGAACGCAACGGCATCGTCTTCGAAGAGAAGGAAATGTCTCTGTAGCGGTAGGGAGACGATCCCTGATCGTGCGGAAAACGAGGAGGTGGGACGGTCGGAAGGGTAATGCGAAGCACCGGCGCTCGGGGGAAAAGTCGGGACGGCGGCACCGAGGTCTCCGGAAGGGATTGGAGGCCAAAGCGCTCCGATGAGTCGGAAGAGATGAAGAAGGGGAGGGGTAACGGGATGAAGAAGGTGCTGCTTGTTTTGTGCGCTCTTGTACTCCTGGTCGGAACCGTGGCCGAAGGAGCCGAACCCATCAAAATCGGCTGCCTGGTTCAACTCACGGGATCCGGCGCAACCTGGGGAGAGCACCATCGAGACATGTCCATCATCGCCGTGGAAGAGATCAACGCCGCGGGAGGCCTTCTGGGACGCCCCGTCGAACTGGTGATCTACGACTTCCGCGGTCGCCAGGAAGATGCGGTGAACGCCGCACGACGTCTGATTCTCGAGGACAAAGTCCAGGTCATCGCGGGAACCAACTTCAGCGGCTGCCAGATCGCCATCGTTCCCATCAGCGAACAGCACAAGGTTCCCATCGTCTCCTTCTCCGCCACGAACCCGGCGGTCACCGTGGATCCCCAGACCGGTCAGGTGCGCCCCTACTCGTTCCGGGTCTGCTTCACCGATCCCTACCAGGGAAAGGCCATCGCGGAATTTCTCGGCACCACGCTGAACCTCAAGACCGCCGCAATTTTCCACGACGTGGGCAGCGACTACTCGGAAGGCATGAAGCAGTTCTTCGAGGATCACTTCCCCAAGGTGGGCGGCAAGGTGGTCGGCACCTACGGCTACCGCGACGGCGACGTGGACTTCCGGGCCCAGATCACCCAGGCAAAGGCGACCGGCGCGGAAGCGGTCTTCCTGCCCGGCATGTACAAGGAAATGGCCCTCATCATCAAGCAGGCCGCGGAGATGGACTGGAAACCCGTGTTCATCGGCGGCGACGGCTACAGCCCAGCCATGACGGAGATCGCCGGAGACGCCATGAACGGGACCTACTGGCTCACCCACATCGCCACGGATGATCCGGACGTGCAACCCCTCGTCAAGAAATACGAAAAGCGCTTCAACAAGAAGCCCGTGGAGATCGTGAGCTGCACCCTCGCCTATGACACCATCATGTGGATCGCCGATGCCATCAAACGGGCCGGCGAGTACGACGGAGCGAAGATCCGGGACGCCCTGGCGAACACGCAGGGACTGCAGCTTCCGGACTTCGTCCTCACGGTGGATCCCGCCACGAACACGCCCCACAACAAGCCCACGGCAATCCTGGTCTTCGAGGGCAGCGTGGAAAAACTGTACCAGAAGGTGATTCCTCAGGATTGAGAATTTTCATTCCATCGCTGCGGAAAGGCGAACCGGAGCCCGCGTTCGCTCCTTCCGGTTCACCTTTCCGCAGCGCGACTCGTCCAGAGAAGGACCGGCCACCTCAGAGACTGGCCGCAAACCGCGAGAGGAGGATTTCCGTGACCGAGTGCAGCAGCGACACAACCCAAAACCAGGACGTGGTCAGGGCCAAGGGGTGGGAGAGCGCCCTTCCCAGGGCGGCCTACCGCAATCTGGAAAGGGTGACCACCGGCATACCCTGGTTCGAGGTCTACCGTACTCCCGGAAATGTGTTCGCTATCTACGAGGACGGGCAGTTCGAGGAAACCCTGAGCTATCTCGTCCCCGGCGAAGAACGGGCGGTCCTCATCGATACCGGGGACGGCATCGGAAACATCCGCACCCTCGCGGAGGAACTCACGTCCCTCCCCGTCTCGGTGGTGAACACCCACCACCACATCGACCATGTCGCCCAGAACTACCTTTTCGACGACGTGGCTCTCTTCGACGACCCTCTCGGTCTGGCGAGAAAAGCCGCCGCGGAGGGCTTTTCTCACGAGGAGGCTCTGGATCTCATCGCTCCCGGCAACGTGTGGAAACCTTATCCCGAAGGGTTCGATCCCGCGACGTACCATATGCCGCCCTTTTCGGTCACGCGCTGGCTCAAGGATGGAGACACCATCGACCTGGGCAACCGCGTCCTGGAGGTCATCTGGACTCCCGGGCACTCGCCGGACTCCGTCTCCCTCCTCGACCGGACGGCGCGCCTGCTCTGGGTGGGCGATCTCTTCTACACCGGATCGATCTACACCTTTCTTCCCGGTGGCGATTTCGACCAGTTTCTCGCAAGCTACCGAAAACTTATCGACCTCTTCCCTCTCTACGACAAGATCATGCCGAGCCACAACGAACCCTGGCTGGACAAGGAGATCCTCAAAGACGTTCTCGCCGCCGCGGAAGGAATCCGGAAGGGGCAAACTCCCTTCACGGTCGGCAAGGGAGGTATGCGGAAGTACGATTTCGGGCGCTTTGCCCTCATCCTCGGCCCCGATCAGTGACGATGAGCGCGGCATCTCTCCGGCACACTCGCTCGGAAGGGGAACCGACGCGTTCCGAAAGAAGGTCTTTGAAAATCCGAACAAAACCACCGGGAAGGGGAAAACCTCACTTTTTCCGAAAAAAGGGACTCTTGTTCCCTTTTAGATCGCCTGCTAAAATTTCGTTCCATAAGGGGAGCGCCATCCGCATTTCTCCATCTCGCCGAACCGCTTTCGGCGGGATGGAGAAACACGGAATGTAACGGTGCTTTCCATCATCGGGAGGTGTGTGTCATGAAGAAATTCGCGCTGCTCTGCCTCGTCCTGTTCCTGGCGGTGATCCTCGCCGCATCCGTCGCGTTCGCCGCGGACACTCCGTCCACGCTGGACAAGATCCTTGCGGCAAAGAAAATCGTCATCGGCACCGCGCCGGGATACCTTCCCTTCGAGATGAAGGACAAGAAGGGGAACTTCATCGGCTACGACATCGATCTGGGCAACGCCGTGGCAAAGGCGCTGAAAGTGGACGTGGAGTTCAAGCAGTTCGAGTTCTCCGGGCTCATTCCCGCTCTGCAGACGGGCGAGATCGATATTCTCATCGCCGGAATGACCATCCGGGGCGACCGCGCCCTTGCCGTGAGCTTCCCCAACCCCTATTACTCCACGGGACAGGTGCTCATGGTCCCTGCAAAGGATACGGAAACAACGATCTGGAGCGACCTGGACAAGAAGGGCAAAAAGATCGCCGTCTCCCAGGGAACCACGGGAGCGCTTCTGGCAAAACAAATCTACAAGGAAGCCACGGTGCTCGATTTCCCCACCTTTCCCGAGGCATCGGCAGCCCTGGTCCAGGGAGAGGCGGATGGCATCGTCTACGACGAACCGGGAATCCGCATGTACGAGATCATGCACAAGGAAGGCGTGCGCGGCATCTACGACCTCATCAGCAGCGAGAATCTCGGCATGGCGGTCCGCCTGAACGATTTCGCCTTCATTCAGTGGCTGAACTCCTTCCTCTTCCACTATCTGGGAAGTCCCCAGGAACTGGAATCCCGGGAAAAATGGTTCAATTCCACCGAATGGATGCAGGAGATGGCTCAGTAGAGGCACCCATCACACGCCCTTCCGCCCGCGTTGCTCGTTGGGAGGAAAGAACCTTCCGGAGGAGGAAGAACCGCTTCCTCCTCCGGAGCCGTCGCAGCGGGAACGAGCCCCGACGTTCTCTGCGACGCCAAAGGGAACCGCGTCATCTTCAGTCAGTAACGTGCGTCACCAAGAGGCAATGAACCTCCGCGAACACGCCACGAATTTAAGGAGGCGATTTTTTGTACACTACAAACTGGAGCGTTATTCCCCAAAATCTGCCCCTTTTTCTGGAAGGAGTGCGTCTCACCCTCACCATCTCGGCCCTGTCCCTCATCCTGAGTCTTCCCATCGGAATCTTCGCCGGACTGTGCCGGGTTTCCCGCAACAGGGTCATTGCCTTTCTCTCCGCCTGCTACGTGGAATTTTTCCGCGGCGTTCCCCTGCTGGTGCTCCTCATCTGGATCTTCTTCGTTTTGGGGCGCTTTTTGCGTCTTGGCGCCTATTGGTCCGCCATCGTGGGACTGGCGATCTTTTCCGGCGCATTCGTGGCCGAAGTGGTCCGGGCGGGCATTCAGGCCGTTCCCAAGGGACAGATGGAGGCAGCCCGGGCCTCTGGCATGACTTACATTCAGGCCATGAAACTGGTTATCCTTCCCCAGGCGATCCGAAAAGTCCTGCCACCCCTGGCATCTCAGTTCATCATCCTCATCAAGGATTCCTCCCTCGTGTCGGTGATCTCCGTGGTGGATCTCACCCTCATCGGGAAAAATCTGGTGGCCACCACCTTCCGCTCTCTCGAGGTGTGGAGCTTCATCGCTCTGCTCTATTTCGTCATGACCTTCGGGCTTTCCAAGATCATCGCCCTTTTGGAGCGAAAATTCCGGGCGGAATGGCAATGACCGCGCCGAAGTCATCCTCGAAAGAAGGAGTTCCTCCCATGAACGACGTCATGGTCTCCATCCGCAACGTGTCCAAGCGTTTCGGCACCCTCGAGGTGCTGAAGGACGTCTCCCTCGACATCCCCCGCTCCCAGGTGTTCGCCTTCATCGGCCCGAGCGGCGCGGGAAAGAGCACCCTCGTGCGGACCATCAACGCTCTCGAGGGCATCCAGGCGGGGGAGATCCTCGTGGACGGCATTTCCGTCGCGGACCCCAAAACGGACATCAACGCCCTTCGGGCGAACATCGGCTTCGTGGCCCAGTCCTTCAACCTCTATCCCCACCTTCGGGTCCTGGACAACGTCACCCTCGCCCCGCTGCACGTGAAAAAGATGTCCAAAGCGGAAGCGGAGGAAAAGGGTACGGCGATCCTCGCCTCCCTCGGCCTCGCCGACAAGGTCTCCGCTTTTCCGGCCCAGTTGTCAGGCGGACAGCAGCAGCGCGTCGCCATCGCCCGCGCCCTGGCCATGGAACCCAAGCTCATGCTCTTCGACGAGCCGACATCGGCGCTCGATCCCGAACTCATCAAAGAAGTGCTGGACGCCATCCGAGGCCTCGCCGAGACGGGCATCACCATGGTGGTGGTCACCCATGAGATGAACTTCGCCCGGGAAATCTGCGACCGGATCGTCTTCATGGCCAACGCACAGATCCTGGAAACGGCATCGCCCGGGGAATTCTTCTCCGCTCCGAAAACCGAGCGGGCAAGGGATTTCCTGGGAAAAATTCTCAACCGCTGACCGCATGGAATGTTTCTTTCCGAGCGCCGCGGATCGGAAAGGACCTTCTCCGAAATCCCCTTTCGCCCCATACCGCGGACTTCTTTCCTTTCTCTGTCTTTTCCTTCCCAAATCGTGTAGACTGCTACCGAGGCAGTATGCATCGGAGGGAGCGAAGATGACATCCGTCGACATCCGCGAAAAACACGCCTCATGGATCGTTTTCGCCCTCTTTCTCGTCCTCGCAGGAGGCATCATCGTCGCCGCGAAAGTCTACTACGACCATCATGCCCTCCACTACCGCGAGGAGGTGGCGTTTTCCCTCTCCGCCATCGCGGATCTCAAGGCAGGAGAACTCCTCCAGTGGCGGACGGAGCGTCTGGGAGACGGCTCCCTCTTCTCGGGAAACGCGAATTTTTGCAACTTGGTGCAGCGTTTTCTCTTCGACCCCGGGAACGAAGAGAACAGGGAGCGAATCCGCATCTGGCTCCTGAGAACCTGGAGCGCCTATGGGTACGACAGGGTCTTTCTCCTCGACGCCGAGGGAAACGAACGCTTCTCCATCCCGGCTTCGCTCTATCCGGGTTCCCGGATCGTCGCGGAAGGTGCCCGCGAGGCGCTCCACTCCGGCAAGGTGACCTTCCAGGATTTCTACCGCGACGAACACGACCGTCGCATCTATCTCACCGTCCTGGCGCCACTTCCGTTCCGGGAGCCCGGCCCCGGAGGCGCGAGCGGAGCGGTACTTGCCCTGCGCATCGACCCGGAGCAATACCTCTACCCCTTCATCAGCCGATGGCCCGTTCCCAGCGCCACAGGGGAGACGCTCATCGTCCGCAGGGAGGCGGACTCGCTGGTCTTCCTCAACGAACTCCGCTTTCAAGCGGGTACGGCGTTGACCCTGCGTCAACCGCTGACAAAGACGGACCTTCCCGCCACCAAGGCCGTACTGGGAAAATTCGGCGTCGAAGAGGGCGTGGATTACCGAGGCGAGCCGGTCCTCGCTGCAACGCGGCCCGTTCCCGAGTCACCCTGGTTCCTCGTAGCCCGCATGGATCTGGCGGAAAGAGACGCACCCCTGCGGGAACAGGTCTGGATCGTCTATCTCCTGGTTGGGAGCCTTCTGGGCGGTTCCGGCGCGGGGGTTCTGCTCCTCCTGAAGCATCTCCGGGGAAGATTCGATCGGGAGCGTCTGGCCGCAGCAGCACTGCTCGGCATTCACCAGGAACGGCTGGAGATGGCCCAGGCCATCGCCCATGCGGGAAGCTGGGAATATCTGCCATCGGAGGATGCCATCTGGGGATCCGCGGAAACTTTCCGCATCTGGGGAATGGAAGCGCCCCCATCGGGGAAGGTGCCCTTCGACGAGATCGCGGCGCGCATTCCGGACAGGGAGCGGGAGCGGGTGCGCGCATCCCTGATGGATCTCGTCATCACGGGCAACAGCTACGAAGTGGAATTTCCCGTTCTCTCCGCCGACGGAGGACGCGAGCGCATCGTGGCGGCTCAGGGCATTCTCCACCGCAACGAACGGGGAGAGCCCGAGAAGGTCTCCGGCGTGGTTCAGGACGTAACGGACCTGCGCCGAAAGGAACGGGAGCTGGAGGAGAAGAATGCCGAACTGGAGCGCTTCGTCTATCTCGTCTCCCACGATCTCAAGAGCCCTCTCGTGACCATCAAGACCTTTCTCGGCTACCTGGAACAGGACGTGGCCCGAGGCGAGACGGACCAAGCCGCCCAGGACATGACCTTTCTCCGGAACGCCGCGGACAAGATGGGAAAACTTCTGGACGAACTGCTCCAGATCTCCCGCATCGGACGCATGCTGCACGAACCCGAGACCGTTCCGTGGGACGAGCTGGTCCGTGAAGCCCTCGACGCCGTCGCGGGGGCCATCGCGCAGCGTGGCGTGGCCGTCCGGGTAGATCCGGTCCTGCTCACCCTGCGCGGAGACCGGCGGCGCCTTGTGGAGATCTGGCAGAACCTGCTGGAGAACGCGGTGAAGTACATGGGCGACCAGCCGGTTCCGCTGGTCCATCTCGGTGTGGGAGGACACGGAAAGGACGTGGTCTTCTTCGTGTGCGACAACGGCATGGGCATCGACCCCCGCTTCGCCGCGAAGATCTTCGGACTCTTCGAGAAGCTCGACGGCAAGAGCGAGGGATCCGGTCTCGGGCTCGCCATCGTGAAGCGCATCGTGGAACTCTACGGCGGAAAAGTCTGGGTAGAATCGGAGGGGACAGGACGCGGAACATGCTTCCGCTTCACCCTTCCCGGAGCATTGCAACATTCCTCGAAGAAGGGGGGAGAAAATCATGAAAGGTGAGCCCATCGTCATTCTTCTCGTGGAGGATGACCCTGCCCACGCGGAGATCGTCCGGCGGAACTTCCGGGAGTTTCGCATGGCCAACCGCCTGGAACACGTGGAGGACGGACAGGAGGCGCTGGATTACCTCCACCGGCAGGGGCGTTACACGGACCCGGAAACCGCACCCCGTCCCGGACTCATTCTTTTGGACCTCAGACTTCCCCGGGTGGACGGGTTGGAGGTACTCCAGAGTATCAAGGAGGACCCGGATCTGCAGTCCATCCCCGTGGTGGTCCTCACCACCTCCGCAGCGGAGAGCGACATGGTTCGTGCCTATGCGAACCATGCGAACAGCTATCTGGTGAAACCCGTGGACTTCTCTCAGTTCCTTGAACTGATGAAAGTTCTCGGCTACTACTGGCTCGTGTGGAACGCAAACCCGCTCTGAAGCCCGAGATGCCTCCGGAAGCACCTTTCTGCTTGCTTCTTATCCCGGCGGAGAAGACGATACGGAAACTCGCGTCTCTTCCGGATCCGATCGGGAAGCGCACGGCGCGAACATCCGCCCTGTTCTCATTCCTGGTTGGGACGGCGCGATCCGAGACCCTGATGCGACCAGGTGTCCTACGGGACAGAAAACTCTTCCGGAGCCTCCTGAGCAATCACCCAGTCGGCATTTTCGAAGAGAATCGCCTCCCCACTCCGCGGGGCAACCGAAACAGGCCGGAGTATGAGAAGAGGCGTCCTCTCTTTCGTCGCACTTTCCCGAAGGGACGCGTAACGTTCCTCGGGAAAGAGATTCCTGAAGGGGGATGTCTCGTCCGACGACAAGGGGAGGACCGACTCGGGCAGAAACGTTCTCGTTCTCGATCTGGCAGCGAAAAAACGTACCGCATCTCCGCCACCCCCACGGAGAAAGACTCTTTCCTCGAACAAGTGGGATTCCCGCAACCATCGTGCCGCTTCCGCATCGCTCCCGTACAGCATCGCTGCAGTGTCCTTCCCGTGAAGCCCGTCAATCCAGGCGTGCGTCACCGGAGAAACTCCGGGTAGTTCCCACCACCCCAGAACGGCAAAGCAGGCGAAAAGTCCGAGGAAGCCGCATACACAGAATGTCCGCATGCGGAGCACCGCCGCACCCGACAGGAGAAGCAGGGCGCCGAAGGCGAGCAGAACGAGACGTTCCCTTTCACCGCCGAAGTGCCACATCACTCCCAGAAGGAGAACATGAACGAACCAGAAGATACGGAACATCGAGAGTTCTTTCCCGGAGCTCTTGGGGGGGTAGGAATCGTTTTCCGAAGCCATCCCGGCGGACGCGGCAAAGGAGCAGAAAACGCCCAGCGCCATTCCCCACAGGACGAGAAACAGAGGAGTCCACAACAGATTCGCGGCGCCCTCCCCCCAAAAGGTCCAGGCGAGGGGAAAAAAGAGAACGTGTTCCGCTCCGTAGATCCATTGGAGCAGGAGCCATCCTCCCAGGAGGAGGAGCACCGGAGAGAAAAGCACCACGTGGAGGGCAAAAACCTTCCGGAATCCTCCGGGGAGAAGTGTCCAGAGAAGCGGCACGAGCCCCAGGATGTAGTACAGGAAGAATGGTTCCGCGAAGGGGAGAACCCCGATACAAAGTCCGGCGACGAAGAGGTGGAACACTGTTTCCCGAAGTGCATAGGACAGAAGACAATACACTGCCGAACCGGCCATGGCGAGGGCCAAAGTCAGCCCAGGACTGGAGGTGAGAAAGAGTGCAAGAGGAAGCGACGCGACAGCCACCACCAGGAGGGCGAGACGGAACGGCCCTGGAACAACCAGGCAGCGCACGAGAAAGACCAGGAGCGCAAACAGCGGAACCGCGCAGAGGGCCGCAAGAAGGGGCGGAAAGGACTCGCCGAAGACGAAGAAAAGTCCTCTTCCAAAGAGATGGGAAAGAAAGGGAGACGCAAGGAGCTTCTCTCCGTAGGACAACACCGCTCCGTCTCGAAGGGAAACGACCAGGGAGATCTCCTCGGGAAGAACAAAGTTGGGATAGAGCACGTCCGAGACGAGCCACACCCCCAAAAATACGGCGAGAAGGAGGACAAGAAGCGCGAACCGCGAAAAGCGGCTATTTCTGGGCGGGTGCACTGTCTGCGAGTCCATGAACGGTCTTCTCCCAGTAAAAAGGATTCGTGAAGAGCTGATACAGCGCCTTATAGGCCGCAAAGGAGTGGAGCATCCAGTAGAACGGATTCGCCAGGGCGAAGATGGTGAGACCATAGAGATGTCTGCGGAATACCGCAAGCATGTTGAGCGAGATGGCTAGCGTGTTGCCAACGACGAGGCTCACCAGGGAAAGGCTCTGGATCACCGGAGGAAAAAGGGTGTCCAGCCAGGCAGGTCGGAGAAAAATCCATACGAGAAAAAAGATCCAAAGAAGCGGGTTGCAGAGAAAGGTTGCGAAAGTACCGCCGATGAGAAGCTGAAAACCCAGAAAGGCTCTGGCGCCGATCCGACGATACAGCCGAAGGGGATGTCGCATGTGCACAAGATAGGTCTGCATGTATCCTTTGATCCACCGGGAACGCTGGCGAATCCAGTTTCCCACCCGGCTGTTCGCCTCTTCGAACGTGGTGGAGTTGACGGTCGCCACACGATACCGATGGGCGCTCGCCCGAACACCGAGATCTGCGTCCTCCGTGACGTTGAAAGGATCCCACCCTCCAAGCTCCCGCAACACCTCCGTGCGAAAATGATTCGACGTTCCGCCGAGCGGAATGGGCATCTTGAGCGCCTCAATGCCAGGGAGCATATAGTCGAACCAGTAGGAATACTCCAAGGTAAACATGCGGGTAAGAAAATTTTGTTCCGCATTGAAATAATTCAGCGCCGCCTGGACACACACGAGGTCCCTCGGGCCTTTACGAAAGGCCACGATGACCTTCTTGAGCTGATCTCTTTCGGGAACGTCCTCGGCGTCGTAGATGGTGAGGAATTCTCCCTGGGCGAAGAGAAGGCCGTAGTTGCACGCCTTCGGCTTTGTCTTCGGCAGCGAATAGGGCACGCGGATGATCTGGAAGAACGCGGGGGGTTTTAGGGAACGGAGCGCCTCGAAGGTGACCGTGTCGTCCTCTTCAAGGAGGATTTTCACGTCGAGCTTGCTCGTGGGATAGTCCAGCTCGAGAATTCCCTTCACGAGTTTTTTTACCGTCTCAGGCTCCTTGTACATGGGGAGGAGAACCGTGTAGACAGGAAGATCTTCGTCTCGCAGGACCGCCACTTCTTCGTCCGTGACCTGCTGCAAGATCTCCTGCCGCGCCCCCGCCAAGGAGGCTGCGAACTTGAACCCCACAGAAATCACGTAGAAGATGTTCACCAAGGCAAAGAGCACCGCTACGGTCATCGAGGGAACAACCCAGAATCCTGTGGCGATCAGGCCGAGCAGGAGGAAAAGAATTGTGCGTTGCCCCCTCGAAAACGTCGTCCGAGCCGACTCCTCGGGATTCCGATAGAAGAGTCCCAGCACGGCCTCCTCGATGTAGTCCTTTTTGAAGATGTCCAAAAAGGCCCTTCCCATGTCCCGTTCGCTCGTCACAAAGAGAGCGGCGCTGAGCCCATACACTTCCCGAAGCCGCTCCACCGCCTCCCGATCCGTGGGATCCACCACGGCAATCTTCACCGCATCCTCCGTGATCTCAAGTGGAAGAATGTTGTTGCGCCGCAAAAACTCCTCGCCCAGGACACGAACAGCCTTTGCAACGACCTCGGGGTGTGGCGGAATTGCGTGGGGGTCACGATAGGGAAGGCCGAATTGGGCCGCCAGTCCCTTGGCGAGTTCAAAGGAATTGATCGCCCCCATGGAGACGAGGATACTTCCCAAAGGAGATTTCCAGGTGCGTTGTATCTTCAGAGCACGCTCCAAAACCTCCGGAGTGATCACGCCTTGTCGAACAAGCACGTCACCCAACAACATGGTCACTTTCCTCCTAGGGTCATGGCGAAAGCGAGCTCCAGCGAAGCGCCTTTTCCCGTGCCTGATCCGGCAAAGTCCTTCCAGTAGGTGAGCTTGAGGCTTTTCCCCTCTCCAAGGTCGAAGACGGGACCAACGCCGCTCTTCCACAGACTGTGCCCAAGAAACGTCACCCTTCCGGATGCCTCTTCACGAGCTTCGACGAAACGGCTCTCCACACCGTTCACCGCCAGGGCGACGCCCCATGCGGCGGAAAAAGGATGGTACCAGGTGGCCTCCAGCCGGAACTGAGCGGGCTCGTCTCCCTCGAAGAGACGCCCTCCCGCCTCCACGGCGAAATAGGCATAGCCTCCGTTTCTCGGCCAGGCCCTCCCCCACAGGTAGCGCAGGTCCACAAAGGTCCTCCCCAGACCAAGAGGAAGGGATACATCCGCGTCGTAGGCCGCCAGTCCCACCAGAATCTGCCAAGATGCGGTCTCCCAATCCGTCCGGAAGAGTCTGCCCCGCCAGCCGATTTTGACGTCGCCGACGCCGTTTCCGGAAAGTCCTTCCATTCCCCTTCGGTTTTTTTCCACGGACGTGTAGGGCACTTCTAGGAGAAGCGTGTTCCCCTCGTTCCATCCATATTCCACGTAGAGACGCCCTTCGTTCTTCGTGAAGCGCCCCCCCGCATCGCGCAGCGTTCCGGTATCGTCCCAATACTCGTCGCTTTCGTAGCGCTCCCCCGTGAGAATAAGCTGCCACACCCCCTCATCTTGCGTCCAGGGACCAGCCTCGGCGACACGATCAGAACCCAAGCCGAGCAGGAACAGGAGGAGCACCGCGAGGCAGCGAAAACGACACGAAAAGACCCGGTCAGAAATGCGTCCCCTTTCCATCCCGAGAGGGAGCGCAACGCACCAGCACCGTCGTGAAAACCGCGCGATCTGAATGTGCCGTCGTATCTTTCCGGCGCTCATGAAAGCCTCCTTCGCGAACGTCGACAGGCCTGGACTTTTGCGGAGGAATATGCGCACGTTCTCCCCGGTCTGTCGGGCAAATCCCCCCTCGGCGGAAAACAAAGCATTCATCCTTCCCTTTGCCCGTTCTCCTTCCCCGGTCCCCGCCGGAAGTCGTCCGCCACGCGAACGATGTCGTCCTCACCCACGTACTCCCCGCACTGAACCTCGATGAGTTCCAGGGGAATCTTTCCCTGGTTTCCCAGGCGGTGTATGGACCCCTTGGGGACGAAGATGCTTTCGCCCTCGTGGACGAAACGATCCGTGTCACCGATCCGAACCCAGGCGGTACCGCGGACCACAATCCAGTGCTCACTCCGGTGCAGGTGGTACTGAAGGCTCAACCGTTTTCCCGGAGCAATGACGATGCGTTTGATTTTATAGCGCTCCGACTCGTCCAGAATGTGGTAACTCCCCCAGGGACGGACGCTGTTCGGCGTCTGGGAGACCTCTTTCCGTCCCTTCCCCCGCAGGGCGGCCACGATGTTCCGTATCCCCTGGGAGGCGCCCCGGGGAAGCACTGCAACGGCATCGGAGGTGCTCACCACGATGCTGTCCCGCACTCCCTGGAGGGCCACAAGATGATCCGCGGCGAAGACGAGATTTCCCGACGCATCGTCGAGGACACAATCACCGAGGACCACGTTGCCGGAATCGTCCTTGGGAAGCACGTCGTAGACGGCATCCCAACTCCCCACGTCGGACCAGCCAGCCCGAAGGGGCACCATGGCGACGTTTCGGGCCTTTTCCATCACAGCGTAGTCCACGGAAAGGCTTGGAAGGCGAGGGAACGCCTCGAGCAGCGCCGCCACGCCCTTGCGGGCGGGAAGACCGATTTCGGGGATGTAATCTTCCAGGGCGTGCAGAAACTCCCCGATCCGGAAGCAAAACATGCCGCTGTTCCAATAGAAATTCCCCGAGGCGACATACTCCTCGGCCTTTTCACGGGAGGGTTTCTCCACGAAACGCCGCACCGGAAGGGCACCACCAGGGGAAGTGCCGGCACATTCCGTCGCCTCCACATACCCGTATCCCGTCTCCCCATAAAGAGGCGGTACGCCGAAGAGCACCAGGTCACCCCGCATCGCGGCGGAAGCGGCAAGTTCCACCGCAGCGGAAAAAGCAGCTCCGTCCACCACGATATGGTCACTGGGGGCGACGAAGAGCAGGTCCTCCTCGGAGGCCCGCTTCGTCTCCAGAAGAGACACCGCGCCGAGAGCGATGGCGGGGCAGGTGTTCCGGGGAATCGGCTCCACCACCACCTGCTCCGGCGCAAGGGAACACACATCTCTCCCCTGATGTGCCACGAGAGCCTTCCACTCTTCACCGGTCACGACGGTGAGCGCCTCCGCCGGAGCCATCCGTAACATCCGGGAGAGTGTATCCTGCAACAGGCTTCGATTCGAGAAAAGCGTCAGAAACTGTTTGGGCATTTCCTCCCGCGAAAGAGGCCAGAGACGTGTTCCCGAACCTCCGGCCAGAATGAGCACCTGCAGGTTGTACGCAACCATGAGTCGTTCCTCCCCGGCATGCATCATGAATCCGTTTTTACTATAAGGAAGCTCTGAATAAAGGCCTTTCGCTTTCCCTTGACTCGGGTCGCATCAGGCTCTGCGAGGCACCCTGCGGGGCTGACGCAGCCTTATTCAGAGATTCCATAATACTACGCTTTTCTTCCGCCGAGAAACTCCCGCCGCCGTCCCCTCTTGCGAATCTCCTTCGACACACCGGCCCTCCCGGGTAAAAAACCCCTCCACTCTTCATTGCGGATCGTCACAAGCACACCTCCGTTCTCTTTCTCCGCCGCACACTTTCGCCGCCGGAAAACACCGTGGAACATTTTCTCGAACAATTCCGCCAGGGGTATCTTGACAAAAGGCGAAAGAACGGGATAATGGAACGGCTTTCGAGGAGAGTTTGGCAGAATGGCTGCTCCCAGATGCGGATCTGTCCGCCTGAAGGTTCGGACTGTTTCCGTCCCGCGGAAGGAGCCATTTTTTGTGCGGCGAACGCCGCGGGGAGGAAAACTGACAACCTATGAACTGCACGCAACAGACGGAAGTGAAGAACACTGTGGAAAGCACCGCGGAGAACTGGAGCCGCTTCGGCCTGAGATCCGAACTGCTCCGAACCCTTGACAGAAGAGGTTTCACGGAACCCACGCCGGTTCAGGCGGAAGTGCTGAGCCTCGAAGACCGCAGCGGCAACCTGGTCGTTCAGGCCAAGACGGGATCGGGAAAGACCCTCGCGTTCGTACTGCCCCTCTTTGACGACATGACTCAGGGAGAGCGGCGCCCCCGGGTGCTCGTTCTTTCTCCCACCAGGGAACTCGCCCTCCAGATCGCCCGGGAAGCCCAGTGGTTCGGCCGTGATCTCGGCATCCGCGCCGCCTCTCTCGTAGGCGGCATGAGCATGGAAACCCAGACGAACGACCTGCGTCAGGGAAGTGCCATCATCGTGGGCACTCCCGGACGGACCCTCGATCACATCAGAAGGGGGACCTTGGACATGTCCCAGGTCCACACGGTGGTCCTCGACGAGGGGGACCACATGCTTGACCTCGGCTTCCGGGAGGAGCTGGAGGCGATCCTCAACGCCGCGACGAACCGGACGCGCACGTGGCTCTTCTCCGCCACCATGCCCGACGAGGTGCTCTCTCTGGCCAAGAACTACATGAAGACACCCACGCGCATCTCTCTCTGCTCCGAGCGAGTCCAGCACGAGGACATCGCACATCGGGTCTATCTGGCTCCCGAGCGGCGGCGAATCGACGGTCTGGTGAATGTCCTCCTCTGGGAGCGCCCCCAGAGAACCCTCGTTTTCTGCCCCACTCGGAGTGACACCATGACCTGCGCGGAAAAACTGGCCGAAGAGGGATTCGCCGCGGGAACGCTCCACGGCGAAATGACGCAGCGGGAGCGGAACACCGTGCTCGGATCCTTCCGGCAGGGGAGAACCGCCGTCCTCGTAGCCACCAACGTAGCCGCCCGCGGCCTTGACGTCGCGGGCGTCACGCACGTGATCCAGATGGGCCTTCCCGACGGTCTGGACACCTTCGTGCACCGAAGTGGCCGCACCGGCCGGGCCGGACACGAGGGACGCAACGTGGTCATCCTTTCTCCCAGGGAAGCGGGACGGTTCCGGTCCATGCTGCGCGGCACGGACGTGCAGGTGGAGTGGCTTCCCGTTCCCGACGCGGAAGAAATCGGTCGCGTGGGAAAGACCGCCTTCGAGGAAACGCTTCTGGCGGAGAATCCCGATGCGGCCATGATCGCCTGGGCCGAAGAACTGCTCGGCAAATCCGACGATCCCGCGTCTCTCGTGGCGGCCCTTCTCGGACGCACGACCCATCTTCGGCGGAGCGGCTATTCTCTTGCCGAGGAGCTCGAGCGGGAGACGAACCGCGAGAAGAACCGCCGATTCGAGGATCGTCCCGATTCGAGAAACGGACGCTCCTTCGGAAAACGGGAGATTGGAACCTACTCCTCCGGGCGGAGCGGCGGACGAACGGAGATGCGCGGCGCGGTGATGCGCCTCGAAAAGGGACGATCCGACGGATGGGATGTGGGGCGCGTTCTGCGGGAAGTCTGCATCGGGCTCCGCGTGAACCGCGAGGAAGTGGGCTCGATCCGTCTCCGGGAGGACCATGTGCTCGTGGAACTCTCCCCCCTCGCCGAGAAAGCTTTTGAGAAAGAGATCACCGAGTTCGAGCGCCGCGGTCTCGTGCGCTCCTCCGGAGCATCCCGAAGCAGAGGCACGACGGGAAACCGCCGGGAATGGGACAGACGGGCCTAAAATCGCACCCGTGTTTCAGACCGTTTTCCCCAGGGGGAAAACGGGCGTTCCCTCGAAAGCATCCGCGCCTCCGGCGCTTCCAGGGCTTCTTCCTTTCGGAAGAGGCCCTGTGTTTCTCCTCCCCGGGCACGTCGCCGGAATCGTCGCATGTTTCCGAAACCACGGCAGGCGACACCGGGCATCGTTCCGTGCACGCACACACGAGGCGTTGGTGAATGCCTCACTTCTCCTTTTTTTCGTCCTTCGAGAGGACCTGCTCCGACGAAACCGGTTTTGTCTTCCCCTTGAGGGTGATCGTGTCCGCCGGAATGACCACCTTGAGGTTCACGCCGTCTCCCGCCGGACGAAGCTCCGCTTTCTCCGGCGTCAGATTCAGGAAAGGCGCTTCTTCCAACACGTCCCGGGTGATCCGAAGCGTGGAGGCATCCACTTCCTCCACGATCTTCCGAAGCTGTTCCGCCACGTCCGCGACGATGCGGGGAGGCGTGTAGCCTTCCTCCTTCCCGCCCCCGTTCACATCCGCCGCGACGCCCCGGAGATCCGTCCGTCCCGCCGGTCCCACATCGAAACCGGGAGGTGCGGTGATGCGCAGAGGACGCGTGTCCGAGAGGGACGGAGAGGGCGCACTTTTTTCCTGAACCCGGGGGGCACCCTTGACCGGTGTTCCGTTCCGAGGCGCTTCTGTTCCGGAAGAAGTCGTCTCCGAACCCGCCGAAGGAGGAGACGCGCTGTCCTCCCTGGGCACTGTCGGCGCTTCCCGGACGATAACAGTGCCTTCTTCCGGAACACCTCCGCCGGTACGGAGGGAACGCACCCCGAGAACAACGCCTCCGAGAAAGGAAAGACCGAGCAACAGCCACCCCCACCTCACCGCCGACGGACGGGGTGAGGACGGTCGTTCCCGGAAAGTCCGACGCGACGGCATCGCCCGTTTCCTCTCCATGATCCGCCTCCGTTTCCACATCGCCGTCTCTTGCGAGGCGACAGGATGTCTCTGCTACAATGAGGATGTCATCTTTTTGAGCAGGCAAGTCATTCCATATTCCCACATGCGCCTTCACGCAGAAGGAGGAGTGGCATCCGTGAGGAAATCCCCCGAAAGCGCGCCGTCTCGGAAGCACCCCGCCGGAGAGGATTCCGCAGGCACCGTCGGCATCCTGAAACGTCCCTACTTTCCGGCGCTCCTCTGCGTGAGCACCGCCGCCTTCGTCTCCGCCCTGGACAGCTCCATCGTGAACGTCTCGCTCCCCACGGTGGCCCGATCCTTCGGCGTGCAGGGAGCGCTGGGTTCGGAGGTGGTGCTGGCGTATCTCCTCTTCCTCTCGGGGATGCTGCTCTTCTTCGGACGCCTCGCCGACATTGTCGGCGCCTCCCGGATCTTCCGCTGGGGAATGCTTCTCTTCTCCTGCGCATCGCTCTTGTGCGGTGCCGCGCTTTCGCTGAACATGCTCGTTCTCTCCCGAGCGATCCAGGGAGTTGGTGGCGCCATGCTCACCGTCACCGCCTTCGCCCTCGTTCCCTTCGTCGCCCCGCGGGAACGCCGGGGGGAGGCCTTCGGCCTGCTCGCCATGATGGCATCGGCGGGCACCATCATCGGCGCTCCTCTCGGAGGGTTCCTGACCGGCACACTGTCATGGCGGTGGATCTTTCTCATCAACCTTCCCGTGGGAGCCCTGGCCACCTTCGCCGCCCTGCGCCTTCTTCCCGCGGACGAGGAACGGCACCCCTTCCGGACACTGCGGCATCGCATAGGCGAACTCGACCTTCCGGGCAGTGTCGCGAGCTTTCTCGGTTTCCTCGCCCTCCTGATCGCTCTGAACAGAGGAAGTCAGCTGGGTTGGTCGTCACCGTCCATCCTGGGGGCCTTTCTCGCGGCAGCGATCCTTCTCGCGCTTTTCACACTCCGGGAGGTCCGCACACCCGTTCCCCTCATGGATCTCTCCCTCTTCCGGAATCGGGATTTCTCCCTCGCCATCGCGGGAGGCGTCCCCGCCTATCTGGTCTTCGGCGCCGTGGGCATTCTCATGCCCTTCCTCCTGCAGAATTACAAGGGACTTTCTCCTCAGCAAGCAGGAACCGTTCTCCTCCTCTACTCCCTCACGTACATGAGCACGGCCTATCTCGCGGGACGCCTCGCAGACCGCCTCTCCCCCAAGCTCGTCTGCTTCGGAGGCATGGCCCTCGCCACGGGATCGTGCCTTTTCATCGCCACAACCCTCTCCTCTCCCGGAATGGGACATGTCATCCTTTTCCTCGTGGGCATCGCCGCCTCGTTCGGTCTGTTTCTCTCCCCGAACAACGCCTTCGTCATGAGCAGCGTTCCGGGGGGAAAACGCGGCGGCGCCTCGGGCATTTTCAGCACCTCGAGCCGCCTCAGCCTGACCATCGGCGTCAGCCTCTTCGAGGCACTTTACGTTCAATGCCTCGGAGGGAGCATCGCCACCGAGGCCATGGCTGCGGCATTCCGGACGGTATGGTTTACCGCGGCGGTCCTGTGCGGCGCCGGAGCCCTCTGCGCCCTGCTGAGCCTGCGTTCCGTTTCGAGGCATTCGTCGCACAAGACGGAGAGCGGCGATGCGGAAAAGGAGATTCCCCTGGTCTGAAAAGACACTCTCCCGCTCGACGCTTCCGGAAGAGCCACGCCGATTTTCCCGGTTTCGCTTCCAACGCAACGTGCCGAAGCGAGAAGAAGCAAAGGCGCTCGTGCGGAAGCGTTCTCGTGGACGCCGCAGCACCCCCTGGGCAGGCTCAGGAAGGAGTGCTTGTTGACTCTTGCTTCAGAGAGTCCAGCCAGGCGAGAGCGTCTTCTCTCGTGCGCACTCTCCCCTTGGCGACACCCAGATCGAGCTCCTCCAGAAGCTCCCCGATCTTCGGTCCCGGCGGCAGACAGAGCACTTTCATGACGTCGTGCCCAGAGAGAAGTCGCCTCTTTCCCGGCGAAACAACCGTCTCCAGGCGAATAGCCGCCTCGTCCAGAAGCCGCAGATTTTCCTTGAGAACCGCATCGTTGCCGTTCCCTCCGGCGATGTCCGCCCTGGTGAGGGCCACGAGGTGTTCGAGAGGCATCTGCCACGCCGCCCTTCCGGAGCACTCCGCAGCAGAGAGGCGCGGCACAGTCTCCAGTTCCCGGAGAAGACGCACCGCTCCCCGGAGGGAAAGGGGATGACGCAGAATGTCGTGACGCGCCACGAGAAAGACCGTCTCCTCCGCGAGCACGCCGGGCCAGGCCCAGGCGGTGAGAATACGCCGGGCCTGTTCGGCGCTCCGCTCCTCGTGGCGGAAAAAACGAATTCGCCCACTCCCATCGCGGAAAAACGTCTCGGGCTTGCCCAGATCGTGCAGCAGCGCCGCCGCCGTCACGGAGGACACGCCGTATTCCTCGGCGGCCCGGACGGTGCGGAGCGTATGAACGAACACATCTCCCTCCGGGTGATAGTCCGGGGATTGCTCCACCCCCTTGAGGCGCTCCAGGAAGGGCAGAAAAAAAGGAAGCACCCCCAGAGCGTCCGCCAGCTCAAGAAAGACCGAAAGCCCGGACAGCGCCTTCAGGACCTCCCGACCGACGCGTTCCGAGGCGACGAAGAAATTCTCTCTTCCTCGTGCCAAGGGCGCCAGAGCGCGCACGGCCTCCTGCCCCGGCGAATCGGGATGAAAGGCCAGTTCCGCGGCAAACCGGCAGAGACGGAGGGCCCGAATCGGGTCCTCGGCGAGGCGATCCGCGGCGCTTCCGGTGAAACGAAGCCGTTTCTCCTCGAGATCCCTCCGCCCTCCGAAGGGATCCCACAGAGCGCCCTTCAGGTCCAGCGCCATGGCGTTCACCGTGAAATCCCTTCGGCCCAGATCCGCCTCCAGGGAGCCCCCGACGAGCGGTGCGATCTCCACGCCCGTTCCTTCCACCGCGAGAAGCACCGTCGCGGCGGGAGGCTTGCCGACGAGCGTTCCTTCAAAGCGACCGAAGCGATTTTTCCCCCAGTGTTCCACAAGGGCGAGGATCGCCTCCGCTGGCGCGTCCGCCACGAAATCCACATCCGCGAAGGAACGCCCGAGAAGGAGATCCCGAACGCATCCGCCCACAATCCAAGCAGGTATGCCTGCCGCGGCAAAGAAACCCCATAGAGCGTGAACTGCCGAAGGCAACCGCTCCTTCATTCGCGCTCCACTGTCCGCCTCGTTCTTCATCGGAGAACCACCGTCATCGCCGCCCGGAGGCTAGGGCCCGACATGGAACACCATCCGGGCGTCGCCGCTCACCGCGAGTACCACCTCAAGCGCCTGGGGCGTGACGAAAAGTCCCTCCACCGTCACATCGTACACATCCCCGGAGACGGACATCTCCTCGTTCGTCAGATTCTCCAGAGCCCGGCGGAGAAGTTCCTTCGCCTCGTCGGTCTTCTCCGCCAGAGGAAAACGAAGGGAGTCCTCCATGCGGCGCACGAGAAGGGGCTTCGCGAGCCACGCCGCGGCCCTGGCGAGTCCCGAGGTGGTGTTCTCGTCGAAATCGAACTCCCGAAGGCCCAGTACCCGCGATGCGGGATCATAGTCCGGCCTCCCTTCGAGATAGATCCGCCCCGAGGCGCGTCTCCCCAGAAGTCCTCCCTGTCGCTCCGCCTCCACGTCCACCGCGGCGGCGAGGCGGTCTCCGTTTCCGAAGACCCGCACCTTCCGAATGATCACCTTCGTACCGTCCCCGAGATCCATGGGCCGTCCCGCCGCCTCGGACTGCGCCCAGTCGGAAAGTTCCTCCCAGGAAACCGCCACGGGGAAGCGCAGGAAGATGCCCTCCAGGTGTGCGCCGGACGGAGCAAGAGGCGGCAAGGGGGGCGCGGAAAGGGGTTCTCCGGAGGGAGTTCCGCCGCGGAGAGAGAGCCCCGCCGTCACGGAAAGGCGGAAACGCAGGGACTGCCCGTCTACCTCAGGCCTGGCGAGAAAGATCGCCCTCGGCTCGACGAAGAGCCGGAGATCCGGCGATTCCGCCAAAAGCCGTGGCTCGCAAAGGTCCTTCCAGACCTCCTCGGCGCGTTCCCGCAAACGCAACGAGTCCGACAGGGCCTCTTCGATACGGGGAAGCACGTCCTGCATGCGTCCCTCCAGATACTCCGTGGCGACGCTTTCGATGGAAATCCGTGCTCCGAGCACCTCCACCTGGGGCGAGCGGCGCCATCGGAAGGAGAGCTTCGGGTCGCTCCGGACGTTCCATTCCTCGTCCACCCGGGGTGCCAGCGAAACCGTCACGGTGAGGGCCCCCTCCGTTCCGGTACGGATGGGAAGGGACAACCCGAGCCCGCTGGCCGTCCCGTCCAGGCGCAAGGAGAAGGCAATGGGGAGATCGATCCGGAGTCGTCCGTCCTGGCCCGAAACTTTGGGCGTTCCGTCGGCGCGGACACGGTACGCGAGTGTTCCCCTGAGCGCCCCCTCGTTCACGGGGCTCGTTCCGTCCAGATCCGAGGCAAGCTCCCGACTCACCACGGTCTGGAGTTCCGCCAGGGGCACTTCGAGGAGAACCCCCACGGTGGAATCCGGCACGGGCGGAGGCGTTTCGAAGGGACGCGCCTCTGGCTCCGGAATCGTGATGTCGCCCCGTTCCGCCGAGGCCACATACCAGGCCGCTCCTCCCACAAGGCAGCAGAGAGCCACCACCAGCACTTTCGAGAAGATCTTCACGGAAAACACCTTCCTTGATCGTTGATCGTTCCTCGGGCGAGAAACGTCTCGAGTTTCTCCAATCAATCATACCAGTTCCCCGACCGGCTTCACCTCGTGCGTCGCGTCCGCGGGAATTCGGAATTCTCCGTCGCTTGTCCTTCACGATGACCGGGACTCTACTTCCGGCGCACGTCGCTGCGCCGGAAGGGCAAGGGAACCTTGGCAATCGATGAAGGAGATGCGCCACACCCCC
>JGI12104J13512_1000662_pt1 | contig 30228 bp, 19 predicted proteins | sample TerdegcTABiofilm_FD_13512 | JGI IMG/M metagenome (IMG submission 13512)
TGNATATAAATATAACATAAGTGCAGAATTTGTTATAAATCTAAGGATAAGTGAAAATATATCTTCTGGTTTATCTATATCAAGTAGTCTAACTGGATATTTAATACCAACATTTGAAATTTATATTACTTTTAGAGGATAAAGGAGGTATGTATGAGATATACAAGTGGATTCATTTAGGTTAGGATGAAGACTAAATTTATATTAGTTGAATATTAAATATGTGACAATAAAAAGTAAAAAAAAGTAAAGATAAAAGACTAAAAATTAAAAAAAGGTCAAAACAAAAAAACAAAAAAAAACAAAAAACAAAAAAAGGAGATTGATTTTATGAAAAGGTCTATTATTATTTTAATAGCATTAGTATTAATTGTATCACTTCCAGTATTTGCATCTACACCAACACAAGAAAATGCACCAACCGCAACAAGTGAGGATGGGATGTTTTTGGATATGGCACAGCTTAGTGAAGAGGAGTTAATGGGGGTTGAGGGGAATAAAGTTGTTTTTGAAGATGCTGTAGTCGATCATATAATTATTGGAAGTTATAATAATGACGTGAAACATGATATTATAGTTGAATATGGTCAAAATGGATATGTGATTCTTGAGTGGAATGGATTTACTATAACAGATGTCAATCATGATGGAAGTATTACAGCAGCAGATTTAGCTTTAATATTAGTGGAAAGTGGTTATTGTGATGGAGCCACAGCTATTGGTTATGCTAATCATGTTTTTAGTTCTGGAAATTCTGTATTTGCATTAAATACAAGTAATTAATATAAATAAAGAAGGGAATCCAAAGATTCCCTTCTTTATATTGATAAAAATATGGAGGTTTATATGATTAAATTAAAATTTAAAAATCTATTTTTATTTATCTTAATATCCTTTTTATTCTTATCTTTTATTCAATCATATAATAAACCTAAAATAGTAATTAATAATTTATCATCTATTAATATAAGTTTTAAGTTAAATGATGGAAATGTAGTAGAATTTAATTATAATGAATATCAAATTATGTTAAAACTATTATTTCAGGATCTAAATATATATCCATCTGAAATTAATGAAGAGTATCTAAAGGTTATTAAAGAAAATAAAGAATTTTTAGATAATGAATATAATCTATTCTTGAATTTTTTCATAAATTACTTAAAAAGTAATAATAAATTTAAGTATTCTGAAGAAAAACTTAAAGATAAAGAATATATAAAGAAAAGATTGTATTTAATTATATCCAACCTAGTATCTTTAAATTTACCTTTATATTATTTGCAATTAATAGATAAACCAACAAACGAAAAGGAACTTGTTGATTATAATACATTGTTCAATTCAAATAAACCCTTAAATGATCTTCAAAATTATTTATTAAATACATTGAAAAAATTAAAGAAAATAAAAAAAATACAAGATTTTTTTGATCTTTATACATATACTTTTAATCAAAAATTGGATAAATTAAATTTAGAAGGCAAAACTCGAAGTTTTTTAGATATTTTGGGATTAAAAGCATCAAAAGATATTAATATATATATATCTTTTGTAAATGATTTCGCAACTTATGGTATTGATGATGATTTAAAATTACAATATATATATGGTTATGAAGATGTTAATGATAATGTTAGACTGGATCATGATTTTGTTGGCGTCGCTAAAAATATCAGTTCTCTTTTTAAAACAACTTCAATAACATTATTTCCACATATTTTAACAAGTTATGGATGTCTTGAAATTGAAGACCAATTTGACATAATATATTTTCATGAACTAACCCATCTATTTCAAAATGCTTACATTGGAGGATATTACCCATCATATTATTTATTTAGAGACCCAAAAAAAATAACTGAGATAACTAACCTTTTATACTTTTTTTCATTTTTAAATAAAAAATTAGCTTTACATGAATTTGATGCTTATTTTACTTCAATATATGTTTTTAATAAATTAAAAGGTAATATTAGCTATAAAACTAATGATAAGTCTAGAATTGATTTTTTGTTGTTATTTAAATATTTACTTATTGAATACTTAGATTTTTCTAAATTAAATAATTTAACTATTCTATTTAATGTACAACAAAATAATAACGAAATATATAATAATTTAAAAGCTTTTTTTAAATATTATTATCAATTTAGAATTTATAAATCAAGGAAAATTTCAAAATTTATTAAAAACATAGATATTTTTGAAGATAATATTTTATTATATGCTTTGTAATAATGACTTTGTAATAATTAAGAAAATAAATTTATAGCTCTTTTGAAAAAGTCATGTTTTCATTTAAATTTTATAAGCAAAACTTTTCTATAAACATTCTTGTAGGTTTCTATATATTGAAAATAAATATCCACTTACCAGAAAAAAATTAGAAAATATAGTATCAAATAAAGAAAAATTCAGAAATAAAAAATATTAATAAATACATTTTCAAAAATAATATTATAATAATAAAAATTATATTCCAAACAATATTTATGTATATTAAATAAAAATAATATTATTTACTTTTTCAAACTTTTATTGACATAAAATGCTAAATAAGTATTTTTTTTATGTAAGGCTAATTTATATTTTATTTTTATTTTATTTATATGACTTGCCATTTCTATTAAATAATTTTCGATTTTTCATCATCTTCGATTTATTCAATGTTAAATGCCCCCGTAGCTCAGCAGGATAGAGCGGCAGTTTCCTAAACTGCGGGTCGGACGTTCAAGTCGTCTCGGGGGTACTTTTTAAATTCTTAAATTTGGATTAATAGATAAAGAAATTATGATATTAAACAGAAATTTAAGAAAAAGGTAAGAAATTGAAGGTAATAATACTAAATAATTAAAAAGAATTAATTTAATAATATTTATAAGTATAAAGAAATAATAAAATTTTTAAGGAAATATATATGAGTAATTTTAATGAAAAAATTGATGGGATATTAAATACATATCACGAACTTGAGCAAAAACTTTTAACTTCGGAAGTTATAAATGATAGAAATACTTTTAAAGAGCTGAGCAAGAGAAAATCTTCGATGGAAGAAGTTATTGAAAAGATCAAAGAATATAAAAAGAATCTTGCTCAGTACGAAGAAGCAAAAGAGATAATAAATACAAGTGATGATGATGAGCTTAAAAAATTTGCAAATGATGAATTAAGAATTGCATCTGAAAATATTGAAAGACTTACAAATGAGATTAAGTACCTTCTAATTCCCAAAGATGAAAACTCTTCAAGAAATGTCATCATAGAGATTAGAGCTGGAACTGGTGGGGAAGAAGCTGCACTTTTTGCAGCTGATCTTTTCAGGATGTATAGTAGATATGCAGAAAGAAAAAAATGGAAAATGGAAATTCTTTCTATGTCTGAGAGTGATATGGCTGGATTTAAAGAGATAATTTTTTCCATATCGGGAGAAAATGTTTACTCGTTTTTAAAATATGAGGCTGGTGTTCATAGAGTTCAAAGAGTTCCAGAGACCGAAGCTCAAGGAAGAATACATACCTCAGCAGTTTCTGTGGTAGTATTACCAGAAGTTGAGGAAACAGAGATAGAGATTGATCCTAAAGATCTAAGGATAGATGTTTACAGAGCCTCGGGGCATGGCGGACAACATGTTAACAAAACAGAATCAGCTGTAAGAATAACCCATATCCCTACTGGAATATCAACAACCTGTCAAGATGAAAAATCCCAGATGAAAAATAGAGAAAAAGCGATGAAGGTACTGCGTTCAAAGCTTTATGAAATCGCTGAAGAAGAAAAGAATAAGAATATTTCTGGACAAAGAAAAGCCATGATAAAAACTGGAGATAGATCAGATAAGATAAGAACATATAACTTTCCTCAATCCAGAGTTACAGATCATCGAATAAACTTTACTGTTTATAAGTTAGAACAATTTATGGATGGAGATATTCAAGAAATGATAGATGCACTTATTATGGATGAGAAAGAGAAACTGCTTTCTCAAGCAGAATTTTAAGATAGTAAAATTGTGAAAATAATTTTAAGTACTAATTTGGTCAATAACATAATAGTAAGATTATCAAAAGTATCTAATACACCAATTCTTGATTTAGCTTTAATTTACAAAAAATATTCCAATTCTAATAAAGAGCCTTCTCGAATAGCCACTGAATTATTTGGGATCAATAAAAAATTAACAATAAGTGTATTTAGTATTTTGCCATTTTTTTTGGATTTGATAAAAAGAATGAGATATTATCCAATTGCATATCTAACAAAATCTAAGGATTTTTATAATTCGGAATTTTTTATCAAAAAAGGAGTTTTAATCCCAAGGCCAGAAAGTGAGATACTAGTAGATCTAGGTATTTTGTTTTCACTATCAAAATTAATAGAAGCAAAAGAATCAAAAACCACCTTAATAGAAGGATCCTTTTTTATGGAAAAGTTTAACAACTTTCAATCTCAAAATATTATAGTGAATCAGATTAAAAATGCTTGCAAAGAGGAAAATGGTTTTTTATTTGTAAATTACGAGAGTATTATTAATTTAAAAGAAAACATCGTTAAAAAAAACAAAATACAAGATATTTTTTCAAAAAGAAGATCAAATGAGAGTAGCCAAATTGAGTTTTGTGAATTCTGCACTGGTTCAGGTGCTATTTCAATATCATTAATAAAAGAGCTTCTAAGTTTAAATAAACTTCTATGTTTAAATAAAAAAAATGATTTATATATTAACTATTTAAATATTAAACCTAATTGCCTCTGTTTTGATATTTCTAAGAAAGCAATTTCGATTGCAAAAAAAAATGCTAAAATTATTCTAGGTAAAGAAGTAAATTCCATTAGGATTATTAAAAGTAATATATTAAAAGAATGTTTTTTAAAAAAGGTAAAAAACAAAATGTTCGACTTTATATTGGCAAATCCACCTTATATAAGTAAGGCAGATTTTATAAAACTTCCATTTGAAGTTAAAAGGTATGAACCTAAGATAGCACTTTTACCTCCAAAAGAACAAAATATATTTTATAAAAAAATTGTTTATTTATCCTCATTTTTATTGAAAAAATATGGATTTCTAGCACTTGAGGTTTCAGATAACCAACATGCCAAAGATGTTGCTACAATATTGAAGAAATCTGATTTTGATACATTTATAGTGAATGATTTTCAAGGTATAGGAAGGGTAGTTGCTGGACAAAAAATATGATTTCACAGGTTCAAGGTTTAGAGCAAGAATTTTTCCAGAAGATTAGTATTTTTGATGAAAAAGAAAAAGAATTAATATTAAAAGCCTATAAAGTTTCTTATGAAAAGCATTTAGGGCAAAAAAGATTGTCTGGTGAAGATTACATCGTGCACCCTCTTTCAGTAGCCATAATTCTTCTCGATTTGAAGATGGATTTTAACACTATTTGTGCTGCATTAATGCATGATATTTTAGAAGACACAGAAACAAATGAAGAAGAGATTCTTAAAGATTTTGATCCCACAATTTTAAAACTTATAAAAGGCGTGACTAAAATATCTGCAATGAGAAATAGTGCTCAGTTTGTTTCTAAAGGTTATGAAGATTTAAGAAGATTCATTTTTTCAATAATTGATGATTTAAGAGTCCTTATAATAAAACTTGCTGACAGACTGCACAATATGAGAACCTTGCAGTTTCAACTACCAATCAAGCAACAGGAGATAGCAAAAAATACTTTGGAGCTATATGCTCCATTAGCTTCAAGACTTGGTATTGAGTGGATTAAAGATGAACTTGAAGATTTGTCTCTTTATTACTTAGATTATAAATCTTACCAATATATAAAGAATGCAGTGTCTTCAAAAAGGGAAGATAGGATAAAATATATTGATTCAATTATTCAAGCAATTAAAACTGCTATTGAAAAAGAGGGCTTAGAAAATATTAAAATAGAAGGTAGAGGGAAACATTTTTATTCAATTTATAGAAAATTAAAATATCAGAATAAAAATATCGACGAGATATATGATTTAATGGGTATTAGAATACTTACAAATTCTATAAGAGAATGCTATACTATTTTAGGTATAATTCATAACCTTTATAAACCGATACCATCAAGATTTAAAGATTATATAGCTTTCCCAAAAGCAAATCTTTATCAGAGTTTACATACAACCGTCATAGATAACAATGGTAAACATATTGAGGTTCAAATAAGAACATACGAAATGGATAACAACGCAAAATATGGTGTTGCTGCTCATTGGATGTACAAAGAAAACATTTCTGATGAAAAAAAGATAGAAACAGAACTGAAAATTTTCTCTAAATTAAAAGATTGGAAACAAAAAGATTTTTCAGATGAAAATCTCATGGAAAACTTAAAGGCTGAAATCTTATCGGAGCAGATTTTTGTCTACACCCCAAAGGGAGATGTGGTTCAACTACCAAAAAATGCGACAGCACTAGATTTTGCCTTCGCAATTCATACCGAAGTAGGGCTTCACTGCATAGGAGCAAGGATAAATGGAAGATTTGCTCCCATTAGAAAAGGATTGAAAGGTGGTGAAGTAGTTGAAATATTAACATCTAAAAAACAACTACCGTCTATTGATTGGTTGGAAATAACTAAAACAAGAAAAGCTAAGACAAAAATTAGGTCATTTTTTAAACAGATAGATCAACAAAATAAAAAGGAGAAAATTAAACTTTCGTCCGAAGCTGCTTCAAATGTTATAAACTCGATAGATACCGAAAAAAAAGTAGATATTTCAAAGCAGGGCGTTTCTGAAAATAAATATGTTTATATATTTGGGAATCACAATATCTTGTATCAATTTGCTACTTGTTGTAAACCTCAACCAGCAGATAAAATAGTAGGATTTATAAGTGTTGCAAAACATTCAGTCATAATTCATAAGGCTCAATGCAAATTTATTCAAAAAGTATTAAATGAATATGGTTCTTCAAGAATTATTTCAGTTAGCTGGAACGACCCTTTCGCTACTTTTTCTAGAAAATACAAGATTGAAAGTGAAGAAAATTCCACTAAGATTATAGCTGAAATTGTTAACTCAATAGATATAGCAAATCTTCACTTAAAAGAGTTAAATTCGGTTGTTAAGGATTCAAAAACTATATGCTTTATTCTTGTAGAATCAAAAACCGAAGAAATTTTTCCTATTTTTGAAAACCAGCTTTTACAATTTGAAGATAAGATTAAACTTTCCAGGATAAATTAATATCAAGATAAATTAATATAATGTTAAAATCCAAATTGTTAGTTAAAAATGAATTTTTAATATTTAAAAAATAAATTACATAAAAAAATTAATTTAATAGTTTCCGATAGCTAGTAATTATTAATAACCAATAAAGGAAAAAATATGTTACAACTTCTTGCAAGATTAAAAACTTATTTTGGTCCTTTTAGATTGTTTGAATCTCACTCTTTCATGATTTTACTTTCATTATATCTATCTTTTCTCTTTTCAATTATTGCAATCCCGAAATTTTCAAAATATTTACCACATGATAGAGGAAGAAATTTTGCCCATGATTCTACTCATGCAAAAGGAAAACCTACTGGTGCTGGAATAATTTTTATTGTAATATTCGTACTTGTTTCATTTTTAGTAGCTCCAATGAACTGGGAACTTGCCATTATAGTTATACTAACCCTTTTTACAATGCTTACAGGTTATCTTGATGATAATAGCGAAAAACCTTGGAGTGAATATAAAAAAGCGTTATTTGATTTTATTCTCGCATTGGCAGCAGCTTTTGTTATAAGTTATTTTTCAAACACAAAGATTTGGCTACCTTTTACTAAACAAATAATAGAAGTTCCAAAGATTTGGTACATTTTAGGCGCAACAGCTTTAATATGGATATCTATAAATACTACCAATTGCTCCGATGGAGTAGATGGCCTTTCTGGCGCTCTTGTTATGTTTTGTCTTATAACTTTGGGTGTCTTTTTGTATTTAATTATTGGTCATACTAAAATATCATCATATCTTCTTTTGCCACATTTACCAGAAGGTGCTAAGTGGGCTGTAGTTGATTTTGCCATGGTCGGCTCGTTAATGGCATACCTTTGGTTCAATGCATATCCAAGCACAGTATTGATGGGTGATGCCGGATCTCGTTCTCTTGGGTTTTTCATAGGAGCTTTGGTTTTAAAAACTGGAAATCCTTTCTTATATTTTATACTTTCAACAGTTCTTCTAGTAAATGGGGGAACTGGTCTTATAAAAGTTGCCTTTATGAGATTTTTAAAGATAAAAATTTTCCATAATACTAGATTTCCACTCCATGACCATGTAAGAACTACAAGAAATTGGTCAAATACACAGGTTATGGTTAAATTCATTATAATCCAGCTCTTGATAACCTTAGGTTTCCTAGGCTTAATATTAAAGATAAGATAGAATGAGATAATATATCGTATTTAAGGTTAAAGGTTTTAAAATTAAAGATAAAAAGGGGTAGATATTGAAAAAACAAAAGAAAATTAAGAAATTAATTACTTTATCTACTCTTCTTATTATTTTACTTTTTTCTTTCTCATGCTTTGAACAAAGTTTAAAAAAGGTATCTATTCAATCAATTACTTTGGAACTTACAGAATACTATTCTTTTCGTAAAGTAGATAAGATAATTCCAGGTTTTTCTTATTACCCAAAACTAGTAATCATAACTAAAGAAGGGAAAAAGATTAAAAATCCAAAATTGGATGATTTAAATTTTATCTCTCCTAATAATTCAATTACTTTTGATCATAACTTTTTCGGAGCCTTATATTTCACTTTTAATCCAGATTACCTTTTTGCGGCATATGAAGATTATACTTTAATAGTTTCCTCAAAATATAAAAACAGGATTGAGAACAAGTTTATCTTTAATGTTGATTGGTATAATCTCCCTCATCTTATTTTCAAAGGTAAGGATGGGTTAGATGGAGCTAATGGTCATGATGGTAAAAAAGGTGAAGATGGCACTTCTTCTTCTCCAAGTGGTAAAGATGGTGAAGATGGCGGGGATGGTTGTGATGGAGAAGATGGAGAAGATGGCAGATCATTGTTTTTAGATATAGCTTATTATAAAGTTCCAAGACAGCTCTTTGGTTATTCAAATGATTATTTTATAATAGTTCATGATAGAATTTTAGGTAGGATATATTTATATCCAATAATCGGTAGGATATTCATCGATACAAGTGGTGGAAATGGTGGTAATGCTGGCTCTGGTGGAAAAGGTGGGGAAGGTGGGAATGGTTACAATGGCGCTCCAAATGGTTCGAAAGGAAAAGATGGAAAACCTGGTTCACCTGGGAAGGGTGGGAATGCTGGTGATATTACTATTAATTGTCCTAAAAATTTTAATATTTATGAGCATTTTTCATTAAAAGCCACAGGTGGTAAAAGTGGGTATACAAAGACTTCGACTTTTAATTCTATAAATATACTAGATGCCTTATCAATACTATTAAATACAGCCATAAATAGTGGTAAAGATGGTTCCATTGTTATAAATATGGTGAATTTGCAGGATCTTTTATTAAATGTGAATAATGGATACTTTAACAGGGAGAATCTTTCAGATTCCAAGCAATAATACAATTAAAGATACTAAAAGTAAAAAAAGAAAAATAAAAGTGAAAAAAAATAAATATTGAAATTGTATAAAAATATAGGAAAATTATATCAATAGGTGGTTATAATGGTAAAGGGAAAAAATGGATATTTCATTGATGAAAAAGGTAGGATTCTATTGTTCAAAGGATGTAACTTTTCTTCCGATGCAAAAATCCCTACCATACAAGATGGTTCTACTCATCTAAAAGGAAGCTTAAATAGAGATAAAATATCTTTTGTGTCAAGACCATGTAAACTTGAAGATGCTGACCAACATTTTGAAAGGATGAAGGGGTGGGGTTTTAATTTTTTAAGATTTTTGATAACCTGGGAAGCTATAGAACCAAATCAACCTGGGGTTTATGATAGAGAATATATTGAATTTATAAAATCTATTTTAAAAAAGGCAGCAGATTATGGTTTTTATATCTACATAGATCCTCATCAGGATATATATAGCCGCTTTAGTGGAGGAGATGGCGCTCCATGGTGGACTTTTGATAAAATAGGAATCGATGTTGACAAGATTGGCGTAACTTTTTCGGCTCTTCTTCATAAAGATAATCCCAAAAATTTTCCATCTATGATCTGGCCTACAAACTACAATAGATATGCTGCTGCTACAATGTTTACTCTCTTTTTTGGTGGAAAGGATTTTGCACCTCATTTAGTAGTAGAAGGTGAAAATGTTCAAGATTATCTTCAAACAAGATATTTTAATGCTATAAAGCAGCTTGCAAAAGAGCTTGTGGATAATAAAAATATTGTTGGTTTCGGAAGTATGAATGAACCTCATCCTGGTTTTATTGGTTATAAAGATTTAAGTAAAATCGAAAATTGTTCCTATGCAAAGGGATATATACCAACAGGTTTTCAATCCATGATGCTTGCTTCAGGATTTCCCACTTATATTAATAAGTATAATGAAGGTTTTTTCGGTTATAAACCAATAGGTAAAAAACTTTTTAATGAAAATGGAATATCACTTTTTAAAAATGGTATTATATGTCCCTGGAGAATTGAAGGAGTATGGGATATAATAAATGGTGAACCAAAGTTAATCAAAAAGGATTATTTTTCAAAGGTTGATGGTAAAGAGATAAATTTTGCAAATGATTACTTAAAACAATTTATCATTAAATTTCAGCAAGAAATAAATAAAATCAATGAGGATTGGTTTACAATTATCGAAGGGATACCTCATGGAAAAGCTCCAGAGTTCGAAGAAAGACAAACAAAAAAAATGATACATGGATTTCATTGGTATGATGGTATTCCTATGGTCTTAAAAGTATTTTTCCCATTTTTTTCTATAAGAGCAGATACAAGAAAACCTGTTTTTGGTAAAAAGAATATAGTAAAAAGCTACTTCTATCAGCTTAAAAAAATGAAGGAAAATACCGTTAAAAATATGGGGAATATGCCTTGTCTTCTTGGAGAATTTGGTCTTCCTTTCGATATTTTTAAAGGTATATCTTTTAAAATAAAAAATTTTATACTTCCAAATACCGCCATTTCCATGTTTTATGATGCTATAGACAAGTTGATGCTTTCTTCAACTATCTGGACCTACTGTGTTGAAAACAATCATAAATATGGAGATAACTGGAATAAAGAAGATTTTTCAATTTACTGTAAAGAAGATTTAACAAAAGGTAAAAGGGGAATAAGCGCCTTTTTAAGACCATATCCAGTAACAATAAATGGTATACCACTTTCTTTTTATTTTGATACAAAAACAAAAAGGATTATTTTTGAATGGATAAATGAAGATAAAGAATTTACTTTTAATATAAATGAACCAACTGTAATATTCATACCAAAAAAATTGTACAAAAAAGGATACAAGGTAAGATTCTACTTTAATGAAATAGAACAAATTTCAGATAGTTTTGAATCTTATTATAATGAGAAAGAACAGTTATTTTATATTAAAACTTCAAATAAAGGGAAAATAAAACTGATTTTTGAAATATGAATAAAGGAAAAGGATTTTTAAATATTGATATCAAGGCAAATGAAACGATAAAAAAGATATTAGATGCTGCATCTCATCTATTTTCAAAAAAGGGTTACGATGCTACATCAGTTGATGAAATAAGTACTGAAGCAAATGTGAACAAGGCATTAATATACTATTACTTCGAAAGTAAGAGAAAACTCTTAAATTTTCTTTTTGATGAATTCACAAAAAATATAGTTCCAGAAATAATAAAAAAAGCCACTTCCTTTAGAAGTTTTGGGATTGATGCATATAGGCAGATTATACGGATAATTTTAGATGATATTTATAAATATTCAGATATCATAAATGTTTTATTTATCCAAGGCATGGGTAAAAAGGATGATTTCGATATTTTAATTGATAAATTTACCATGATAGTTTCTTACGCAAATAAAGAGATTGAAAAATATAATTTAAAGATATTAGAAGATGAAAAATCAATTTATAAAATACTATTGACCATATTTATGCCTTTAATCAACTTTGCTTTTTTGAATAAAGAGGAAAAAATTAAAGATAAAGATGATTTTATCAATTTTTTTATAGAATCAACCTATCCATTTGCAATAAAATTTGTAGAAAAAAATTAAGATTCCAAAATAAAAAATCTTTTAAAAAACTCTTGACATTAACTAAACGGTTAGTTATCTATAAGCAAGTTAATTAACCGTTTAGTTAATATGCGACTTTTGTATTTGCAATAATTTTTAAATTGTTCCTTCATAGACCACTGCAAAATTATATTGAAAGATGATATTAAAAGGAGGATCTATGGTATCTAATCTTTTAGTTAAAAATTTCACTGATCTACTTTTATCTAAAAATTCAATTAGAAAGAACACTGAAAAGATAATTTTAAGAAAGCTTAAAAATGATTTTTTAGTAAAAAATAAGAGAAATAGAAATTTAAAAGAAGCAGAATATAGATATGCCTTTTATGAAGCTGTTCTAACCCAATTTGAAAAGAATTTTAATAGAAATTATTTAAGTAAAGATTTTATGAAAAGACTTTTAAATAATGTTTTTTTGCAAGATAAACTTTTAGAGAATCATGAGATTAAAGAAGATTTCTATAAGCAATACGGGATATATCCACCAGGATTTCTAACATTATCTCCAACAAAAAAATGCAATTTAAATTGCACTGGTTGCTACGCAAATTCCTCAGGTATTAATTCTGAAACACTAGAATACAAATATGTAGAAGCAATATTAAGGGAGAATTATGAAAAATGGGGGAATAAAGGAGTTGTTGTCTCTGGCGGCGAACCATTTTTATATAAATCAGAAGGTAAAAATCTTTTAGATATTGCAGAAAATTTTAATAATATGTTCTTCATGGTATATACAAATGGAACATTGATAGATAATGATATCGCACATAAAATATATGAACTTGGGAACCTGATACCAGCAATTTCTGTTGAGGGTTATGAGCAACAGACCGATGAGAGAAGGGGTAAGGGTGTTTATAGAAAAATTATAGATGCTACAACGATATTGAAAAACTATGGTATCCCTTTTGGTATTTCCGTAACTGTAACAAAAAAGAATTTTGACATTATCAATAAAGAAGGATTTTATGATTATTATTTTGAAAAAATAGGTGCCTCATTTATGTGGGTTTTCCAATTTATGCCAATAGGTAGAGGAACAACGATAGATTTAATGTTAAGTGCAGAACAAAGAAGAATATTATGGGAGACTTGGTCTAAAATCCTTTTTGAAAAAAAATATCCTGTCGCAGATTTCTGGAATTCTGGCATGATTTCATATGGTTGTATAGCTTATGGTAGAGCAGGTGGTTATTTATATATAGATTGGAATGGTAATATTATGCCATGTGTATTTGTACCATATTATGAGGATAATATAAAACAACTTTACTTGAATGGGAAAACATTGACCGATGCACTTTTCAGTAAGTTTTTTGAAAATGGTAGAAAATGGCAATATTCATACGGGTACAATCATCCAGTGTTAAATAATGTTGGATCAGAGAAGATCCAAAACCTTCTTCTTCCATGTTCAATAAGAGATCATTATAGAAATTTCAGAGAAAACATTCTAACTGTAAGTTCAAAACCTGAAGATGAGTACGCCGAGATTGCCTTGAAAGATAAAGATTACTATGAAAAACTTGCAAATCATGAAAGTGATTTAAAAAAAGAGTTTGATCCTATATGGGAAAATCAGTTTAAAAATATAAATAAAAACAATATAAATAATAACACTATAGATAAAAACAGATAAATTTTTTTTACTAAAAAATAATTTTTTAAAAAGTTTTAAAATAAAAGAGGCTACATGATATGTAGCCTCTTTTATTTTAAATGAAAAATTAAAAAATCTATTGACAACAAAATATTTAAATTTTAAACTAAAAGTAATGGCTGGTGGTAAGACCAATATTCTGTATTAAGATATTTTAAAACCCAAAGACTTTTTTCCCATTTTTTATTAAAGTAGAACTAATTTGCTAAAATATAAGCAATAAAAAAATAAAGAGTAGATTCATACAATAGAAATATGGATTATAAAAATATATGTAATAGAAATATAGACTAGAGAAATATAGGCTATGAAAATTCAGCTAATAGAAGTAAAGACAGAAGAAATATGGATAATACAAATTTTGGTAATAGTAATATAAATTAAAGAAATATAAAATAAGAGAATAAAGTGAATAAAAATACAGGTTATAGAAAATATGATTAAGAGGGATTGAAAATGACATTTCAACCAATAAAAAAGCAAACGACTGTATATGAAGTTGTTAAGCAGATTGAAGATAGCATAATCAGTGGGGAATTAAAAATAGGAAGTAGACTTCCATCCGAAAGACAAATGGCACAGCTTCTTGAAGTCAGTAGACCAGTCGTTAGAGAATCTCTTATAGTGCTAAAAGGAAAAGGTTTAATAAATATGATACCAGGAAAGGGAAACTTTATAAATGATTACAGGGTAAATGGTTCTTTACCTATACTTGAATCTTTGATTTCATTCCAAGCTAATAATATCGATAAAAAATTGATTGAAAGTCTATGTGCAACAAGAAAACTAATCGAAACAGAAACTGCTTATTTAGCAGCTAATAATCGAAAGAAGGAAGAGTTGGATATATTAATAGAAATTAACAAAGAAGAACATGAGATTTTAAATAAATTAAAACTCAACAAGTTAAAAGATTTTAGGATAGAAAATTTGGTTGAACTTGATTTTAAATTTCATCATGAAGTAGCTATTGCTAGTGGAAACTTGGTTTATCCACTTTTGCTAAATTCATTTAAAAAAGTATATACTTTTTTAACATCTTCATTTTTTAGTTCGCTTATTAAAAACTTAAATGATACAAATTTAAATGGAATGGAAGACTTTGAGTTTGTCATTGAAACACACAAAAAACTAATAGAATCAATAGAAAAATTCGATTCAAAAAATTCAAGAAAAACGATGATCAAATTACTTGAACATGGGGAAAGACTACTTTTAAGAAATAGTATTAAAAATTAGAGTATAAAAAGGAGGTAAACATGAGTTCTGTTGGTCAGAAGCTAAAACAACCAAAGAATCTTTCTGAAAAGATTAGATTTTTAAGAGATTATTATTTTAAAGGCTCACAAAGGAATTGGAACAATGAATTTACAAGTTGGAATTGTGGTAAAGATTGGGATGCCCAATATAATGAAATGCACTATTATATAGTCCCAGAGACTTTTGCTCTTTTTCAAACTATGTATCAATCTTTTAGGCTTTCATCTGAAAAAGTAGAAGTTCCAGATGATTTTTTTAGGAAAAATATTGCACAAAGAAGGGCATATTTTAACAAAAAAGTCATAACTGATTTTCTTCCTTGTGAAATTCTTCCTGGTGATCTATTATTTGGTTCAAGATTCAATCTTCAAACTTCTTTTTGTCTCGACAAAAAAGAGATGAAAGATAGAAATAAAAAGATTTTAGGAAAAAATGGACTTAGAAAAAAAGCTATCTGGTTTCATGATCATGGTTTTGGTAACGCAGGTCCTACTGGTGGACATTTAATCGCAGATTATGAAAAGATATTGAAGTATGGTTTTAAAAGTGTCTATGAACAAGCTCAAAGTCTATATGAAAAATTATCCCCAAAGGATAAAAAGTCTGATATGGGGAAAAATCTTCTTGCCTTTATGGAAGCCGCAACCATTCCTAAAGAACTAGCCTTAAGATATTCTGAAAAATGCGTGAAGTTATATGAAAATGAAATAGATTCTAAAAGAAAAGAAGAGCTTTTGAAGATGTCAAAAATTGGAGAAAAAGTTCCATGGGAACCAGCTGAAAATTTCTGGGAAGCAATGCAATCATTATGGTTGACTCATATGTTGATAATGAGCGATGAGAATTATCCTGGACCAGGTGTTTCTTTTGGTAGAATCGATCAGTATCTTTATCCATATTGGGAAAAATCATTGAAAGATGGAATGGATAGAGAATTTGGTAAGGAAATAATAAAATGCTTCTTTGTACACTGTAATACAGCTTATGATGCCATGATTAGAACTGGGAATAATGGCATTACCGCTGGTTTTGGTCAACTTATAACCCTTAGTGGAATGGGAAAAGATGGAGTTGACCTTACAAATGATCTTACATATGCTTTTTTAGAAGTTATCGATGATATGTCTCCAATTCTTGAACCAAAACCCAATGTAAGGCTTCATAGGAATTCACCTGAAAAACTTTTAGATAAAATAGCTGATATGATTTCGGAAAGTCAAGGTGCCCCATTTTTACTTAATTTTGATGAGAGATCAATCGCTGGAATGCTCAGAGAAGCAAGATTAGCAAAACTTGAGAATTTAATAAATTTAAATAATGTTCATGATTATGCACCAGTAGGATGTCTCGAAAATACAATGGTTGGAAATGATAGGTCTGGAACTGTAGATTGCAACTTAAACCTTGCAAAGGCATTAGAGCTAGTTCTGGCTAATGGAAAAGAATTCTTTGAAGTCATAGATCCTATCACAAAAAAAAGAGAAAAGATAAGACAACTTGGTCCAAAGACTGGGGACCCAACAAAATTTAAAAATTTCGATCAATTTTTCAAAGCTTATGAGATACAGACTAAGTACATAATTAGGAAAATTTTTGAACTTTATGATAAAGGAGAATCCATTAGATCTAAGTATCATCCGACTCCATATCTTTCGTGTTTAGTCAAAGGATGTATAGAAAAAGGAAAAGATATAACTCAAGGTGGAGCAGAGATAAATTTTGTAACATTGGAAGCAGTGACATTTGCTACGACTGTCGATTCTCTTCTAGCGATAAAATATCTTGTATATGATAAGAAAATATGCGAAATGCGAAAATTGATAGAAGCATTAAAAAATAATTGGGAAGGTTATGAAACTTTGCAGGCAATAGCTAAATATAAAGCACCTAAATATGGGAAAGATGATGATGAAGCCGATGAAATGGCTTTAAAAGTGATGAAGTTATGGACAGATGAAACATGGAAATATAAGACTACTTCAACAAATAGACAATTTAGACCAGGAATGCTTTCATGGAACTACTGGGTATCAGATGGTTTTATTTTACCTGCAACACCTGATGGAAGAAAGAAGGGACAATTCTTATCTAATGCTATATGTCCAGTGAATGGTGCAGATACAAATGGACCAACGGCAAATACCAACTCTGTAGGTAAAGCACTCGGTGGTAAAAATAAAGAAAATGCAGATTATCTTGATTATATTAATCTTCTACCAAACGGAGCAAGTCATACAATTACTTTTAATCCATCGATACTAAAAGATAATCAGCATAAAGAAAAATTTAAAGCTTTTCTAAGAGGCTATATTGAAAATGGTGGTACTGCCTTGCAGATAAATATGCTAGATCCTGAAATGTTGAAAGATGCACAAAAGAACCCACAGGATTATAGGCATCTTTTAGTAAGAGTTACAGGTTACAATGCATATTTTACATCAATAGGAAAAGAGTTGCAGGATGAAGTTATAAGTAGAATTTCCCATCAAAAGATATAAGATGATTTAATATTTAACAATAAAAAGAAGGATATGAAATTGTAAATTAAGGTAGAAAAATGAATGAGTCAAAAGGATTAATTCTTGAAATTCAAAGACTTTCAACTGAAGATGGACCAGGAATAAGAACAACTGTTTTTATGAAAGGATGTCCACTAGCTTGTAAATGGTGTCATAATCCAGAAAGTATAAAACCAGAACCACAGATTCAATGGATAAACTCTCGTTGTATTGGATGTAAGAATTGTATAATAGTTTGTCCAGAAAGAGCTTTGACATGGGATAATGGAGTTATCATTGATAGAACTTTATGTAAAGGTTGTGGTAAATGTGCCGAAAATTGCCCATCAACTGCAATGGAAGTTCTTGGCAAGATATGGGATTTAGAAAAACTTGCTACTGAAATTCTTAAAGATAAAGTATATTTCGAAAAGTCTGGAGGAGGTGTTACCATTTCAGGTGGCGAGGGAACTTTCCAATCTTCATTTGTCGCCAAATTATCTGAAAATCTGTCAAAAAATAAAATTCATGTGGCTTTAGACACTTGTGGTTTTTATTCAGATCAAGTTTTAGAAAAGATCTTCCCCTTTGTTGACCTTTTTTTATATGATATTAAAGAGATGGATATATTGAAACATATTGAATTTACAGGTCAATCAAATGAATTAATACTTAAAAATCTAATAGATTTGAATAATAAATGTATGAATAACTCAAACAAAAAAATATGGATTAGAACGCCACTCATCCCTTCTATGACAGCACGAGAAGATAATATATTAAAGATCGCTAAATTCATCAATGAAAATTTAAGTTTTGATGTCGTGGAAAGATGGGAGCTTTGTCTTTTCAATAACCTTTGTAAAGATAAGTATAGAAGGCTAGGCATTAAATGGGAATTAGATGATATTGATTTGATATCTGAAAAGGAAGCTGATGATTTTCTAAGCCTAGCTAAAAGTATTATAACAAAGGATGATTTTTGCTATATTACTGGAAGCAAAAGGCTTGTTGAAAATTAGAAAAATATAAAATTAAGAGGTTTTTATGGGAAAGAAAAAGAATTATTTTACAGAAGAAGAAATAAGGATCTTACAACCCAATGAAAAAATAGCTTTGGTTGGAACCATTAATCCAGAAGGTTTCGTTCATGTGAGTCTTTTATCTTCCTTAATGCCACTCGATAGTAATCATATGGCTTTTGGTGAATTCACAAAAGGTTTAAGTAAAGAATATATCAAAGAAAATCCAAAGATTGGTTTTTTAATATTAACCTTAGATAAAAAGCTTTTTAGGGGAAAAGCACAATTTACTCATTTTGAAAAGGAAGGTGAAATCTATAATAAATTCAACGAGATTCCAATGTTCAGATATAACTCTTATTTTGGTATTAATACAGTTTATAGGTTGGATTTGCTTGACGTTACAGAAAAAGAAGATCTACCATTTTTAAGTATTGGTCTATCATTCGCTCAAACTTATTTAGCAAATATTTTTATAAAAAATAAAAATAAAAATGGGGATGATCTTCCTTTTTCAAATCCTTTTGTGAGGCAGATTATGAATACCTCTGGTTTACTTAAATTCATCTGTTATTTAGATGATGATGGATATCCTTATTTTATTCCAGCTATTCAGATTTCAGTTATGAATGATAAATCCTTGATTTTTGGAACTGCTGCATATAAAGATGAACTTTGTAAGATTAAGAAAGGAAAAGTCGTTGGAGTATATTGTCTTACCTTAAAAATGGAAACAATATTTTTAAGAGGGACTTTTATTGGGATAAAGAAAAGATTTGGGATCCCATATGGACAAATAGACATAGATTATGTATATAACTCAATGCCTCCAGTACATAAGCAGATATATCCATCAAATCCAGTAAAGGAAGTTATAGAATTTTAAGATATTTAAATTTAAGTTATTATTAGGAAAAAAGAATCTATTAAATTATTTAAAATTTTTATATAGCTAAACGAAAAAGGGCTGCAAATCGCAGCCCTTAATTTTTAATCTTAAATATAATCTATTAAAAATTTTACTATTATAAAGCCATCACAATTGTTGCTATTGCCATAATTATACCAGACCAGAGCAATACTATGGTTGTATATCCCATAATATCTTTTGCTTTAAGTTTAGCAAGACCAAGAAGAGGAAGCGCCCAGAAAGGTTGTATCATGTTTGTCCATTGATCTCCAAAGGCAACTGCCATCGATGTTTTTGCGAAATCAAGACCCATCTTTTGTGCAGCTAAAACGCTTATTGATCCTTGAGCAGCCCATTGACCACCACCTGAAGGGATAAACATGTTTATTATACCTGCTGCAAGGAATTGCCATAAATAAAAGGTCACTTTTGTTGAAATAGCAACAAACCAACCTGCAATAACTGAAGCAAGTCCAGTACCAATCATTATTCCTTGAATTCCAGCATAAATAGGGAATTGTAAAACTATACCACCAGCACCTTTTATTGCTTTTTCAACAGCTCTTACATAATTTATAGGTGTCTTATGCAGTATTAAACCAGCAAATAAAAATATACCTATAACTGCATTCAGATCAAGTTGTCCTTTTTTAATAAAATAAAAAATAAAAAATACGACTCCTAATAGACAGAAGATATAGTTTACAATAATGTTATTTTCAATTTTTTCAGCAAAACTAGTTGGCTTAAATTCTTTTTTCTTTTTCTCTTCTTCCTCTTCTTCCTTTTGAAGTTGAGATACAACTACTGGGTCTAACACTTTAGCCTTATCGTAAGATGGAGAAGCAATAGCTAAAAGAAAAGGTGTTGATAAAATTATCAAAAAGGCTGGTACTATATTCCATGGAGCAAAAACTGTTTGTCCAACTGGAATAACCATATTTGCAATTTTTTCTACCCAATTGGCAGCATTACCAGCTGTTGCAACAGCAAGTGGTATTGAACCAGAAATACCCATATGCCATACTACAAAGCCACCATATGCCGCAGCAATCAGTAGTGGGTAATCAACATTTTTAATTCTCTTTGCCATTTCAAGGGCTAAAAGTCCACCTATTATAAGACCAAATCCCCATTGTAACCAAGAACAGATGCCAGAAACAAGCCCTAAAATTACGATAGCATTAAAAGGAGTTTTAGCAAGATCTGCTAAATTCGAAAGGATTTTCTTAACAGGAGGAGCTAAAGCCAAACAATGTCCTGTCACAAGGATTAAAGCCATTTGCATTGAGAAGGTAAGCAGATTCCAAAGCCCTTTACCCCATGCATTTACAATATCATGGGGCCCTTTATCTGTAAATATAAGGGCAAGGATGAAAACAATAAAAGTGAGCAGAATAGCAAACAAAAATGCATCTGGAAGATATTTTTCCATGATGCGGGTAAAAAAAGCACCAAGTTTTTTAAGAATCTAAACTTCCTTAAATTTGGTTAAAGTTTTGTTTACTTCATAAAATAGAAAATTATTAATTTTTTATAAATACTCTTCGTAATACCTTTTCAAGTAAATTTTATTTTAATAAAAAACATTTGTCAAATTTTCAATTAATTTTAAAATATATTAAATAATTATTTTAATAATATTGAATAAAAGAGGTAAAAATCATGCCTACCTTATTTTGTACACTTGGCAAAAACATCGAAATTCCTTTAGAAGCAGTTTCTTTAACCTGTTTTTCGGAAAAATATGATCTTTATGCCGATTCTGATGAATATGAAAATATAAAAAATTTAAGAAAAAATTATAATATTCAAAACACTGAAAAGGTAATTATATTCGCTACAGATCAAGATGAAATAAAAGAAAACTGTGAATACTTAATAAGTGATATTAAAAAAAATTTTGTCGATTTAGGCTTAAATATAAGGAGTGTTGAGGTTTTTGTATTAAAAGATGTTGATGATATAACTTCTAACGACGATTCAAGTTTTTATGAAAATATGATATTTTCTGTTATTCTTAAAAGTAAATTTGAAAATCCAACTGATGTTTTTTATCTATGTATCGCAGGAGGAAGAAAAACAATGTCTTCCTCATTGCAAAATGCTGGTTTTATCCTGGGAGCAGATTTTGTCTTTCATTTAATAGATAAAAATACAAATGGAAATATTGCTAATGATTCCCCTAAACAAATTAGTGAAACATATTTAAAATCAAAACTAAAGAATATAACACCAGTACCTATAGGTAGTTTCAAAGGGAATGAATCATTTATTAATAAGAGTGAAGAAAATTTAAAAAAATTATTGGGAAATTATTTCCAAAGCAAAGAAAATATTGAGTTAAAAGAGGATCTGTTTAAAGCAAATATCTATAAAATGAATAAAGAAGTTGAAATTAAAAATATTATAACTCAAAGGTATCAAGAGGCTTCGATTCTTTATTCTAACTGGAATGATAGGATTGACTCTACCGAAGATATATTTCGAGTATTATATACTTATAACAGAAAAAATGTAATAGATAGATTGAAAAACTATACTATAGGATTAGATCCTAAAAAAGAGGAGGAAGAATTAGATTTACTAAAAACTCTCCCCAAAACAGATCTTCATTGCCATTTGGGAGGTGTTTTAAGTGTTGAAGATCTTCTAGAATTTGTAAATGAACTTAAATCTGAAAATAAAATCTTTTCTAAGATAGAAGATGAAATAAAAAAAACTGACTTATATCGGAAAAGCTTATCTGAGATTAAAGATTTAATAAAACAGGAAGGAGGGTTAAAAAATTTCTCACCAGATTATGTTAAAAAATCTTCATTAATTATTTATTTAATCTCCCTTTTTAATAATAAGGACGATCTAGAAAACTTTATATATCAAGATTATTTAAATCCAAAAAAATTTAAGAATATCGGAATTGCTAAATATGAAAGTTTAGGAGACATACAAGGTTCATCTTTACTTCAGTTTAAAGAAGCAATAACTTTTACTACTAAAAAATGCATCGAAAAATCCTTAGAAAATAATGTTAAACATCTAGAAATAAGATGTTCTCCAATAAATTACACGAAAGAAGGATTAAAAGATTTAGATGTTATTAGAACCATATTGCAAACTATGGATCAATTTTCTGATAAAATTTCTTTATCCTTGTTAATTATTGCATCTAGACATGGAAAGATGAGTGATATTTATAAGAATATAGAACTTGTTCAAAGTATTTTTGAAGGGAAAGACAATGAGATAAAGGTTCTATTTACTAAGTATTTCAAAGGATTTGATTTGGCTGGAGATGAGGAAAAAGGAAAACCAGAAAGATTTCGACAGGCTTTTCTTGCTATAATGGATTATTGTCCAAATATTACAATTCATGCAGGTGAAACAGCAGAATCTGAAAGTATTTGGCAGGCTGTTTATCATTTAAACGCAGAAAGAATTGGTCATGGCCTTTCTTTATTACAGGATATGAACTTACTAAAGAAAATACGAGAGAGGAAAATTGCGATAGAGCTTTGCCCTTCAAGCAACTATCAGATTAAAAATTATTATGATTATTACTATTCATCTGATCAATTTGTTGGACAAAATAATCCAGAAAATTATCCATTAAAAGACTACTTGAACAATGGGATAAAAGTAACTATTAACACTGATAATATGGGAATTTCAAGAACAAATATTACTTATGAGTATCTTAAAGCTGCAAGAATGACAATGGGAGGCTTAAGTCTTTGGGAGATTTTGAAGATAATAAAGATAGGTTTTAAATCAGCATTTATTAATATTGATTTAAAGAGTAAGTTATATGAAGAAGCAGAGAGAGATATTTCCAGTTTTATAGATAATTTTGTAAAATCTTAAAAAGCAGAAATAATGTGAAATAGGTTGAAAATACAGTTTTATTTAAAGTAATTTGCAAAATTTCAGTTGATTGTAAAATATTCATATATTTAAAAAATTCCATCTTCTTAAAAATAAAATTATTTGTCTTTACCAGTTCTTTCTTTACAAAAAACAAAAAGAATTTCAGCTTCTTAAAAGAAATTAACTATCCTACAAATTTTAAGTTTGGGTAAAATAATAAATTCATAATATAATTGACTAATTATGATTTTTAGTCTATTTTATAAAATATGATCTACAAAGATTTTATAGATATAAAAATTATTAATAGAAATATTTAGGAATTGATATGAATTATTACGAGAATAGTCTTTCCTATATCTTAAATTTATTGCATTTCAAATATGAAAATGAAAATGAATTCTTAGATTATGCTTTAAAACAAACTTTAAAATTAATTAACAGTAAATTTGGATTTATTTATTTATACTATGAAGAAAAAAAGGAGTTTGTACTAAATATTTGGACAAAAGATATTATTGCCGATTCTGCACTACTTAATCCTCAAAAAAAAATTCCTCTAGAAAAAAGTGGAATCCTGGGTGAAGTTGCTAGATATAGAAAAGAAATTATTATTAATAGCATTGAAACAAATAGTATCTTGATAAAAGAATTTACATTAGGTCAAATTGAAATAAAGAATTTTATTTCTATTCCTATCTTTGAAAATGATAAAATAATAGCAGTTGTATGTATTGCAAACAAAGAAAAAGATTATGAAGAATGTGATGTAGCTAACCTAAAATTATATATGAATATTACTTTTCAAGAATTAGAGAGAATTAAAATCACTAAAAAATTGGAAATAGAAAAGCAGTGGTCTCAAAATATAATTAATGAAGCAACTGTCATTATAGTCGGCCTTGCAAATAAAACAAAAATAGTACTTTTTAATAAATTTGCCGAGGAATTTTCAGGATACAAAGCCGAAGAAGTTATTGGCAAAGATTGGATAGAGATATTTATTGGTTCACAGGATAAAGAAAAACTGTACAATTTATCGGATTCTTTATTCGTTAACAAGATTAAAAGTAGAAATCAAAACTATATTATTACAAAAGATGGCAGTAGAAAACTTATAAATTGGAACAATGTAGTATTGAAAGGTGCTGATAATAATGATTATATAATATCTATTGGCCTTGATATTACTGACCAATTTGAAGCCGAAGAGAATTTACAGATACAGAACAAAAGATTATTGATGCTTTTGGATATTGGAGCTACCCTAATTCAATCACAAAGTTTAGATGAGGTTTTTAATAATATATCTTTTAGTGTTTCAAAGTTTGTAGATAACATAAGTGTTGCAGTATATTCAATAAAAGGAAATTATCTTTATTTAAATTCAACCTTTCCAACTCTTCCAAATGACTTTCCACAAGATCTAAGGTATGCAAATTTATATGATCATCCTCACATTAAAGATGTATTAGATAGTAAAAAATATTTATATATCGAAGATTTAAAAAAAGAAAATCTTACAGATAAAGAAAAAGAAGTAACTAAATTTAGGAATTTAAATTCTATAATTTATTTACCTTTATTTTATGAAGAAAAAGTATTTGGTGTCTTACTTATTGGAAGACAAGAAAAGAATAAAATTTTTTCAAAAGAGGAAATATATCTTTTTGAGATATTAGCAAGATTTGCTTCAATTAAAATTGAAGATTTTAATACTCATATTGAAAATTTGTCATATATAGAAAAACTTGAAAATCTTAATAAAAAGCAAATAGAATTATTGACTAAACTTCATCAAAGTGAGGAAAGATTTAGAAGATTATTTGAAAATGCACAGGATATCATTTATAGATACGATTTTCTTCCAAAGCCTCATTTTACATATGTAAATGAGGCAGTAACTACAATAACTGGCTATACTCCACAAGAACATTATAATGATCCCCAGCTTGGTCTTAAAATTGTTCATCCAGAAGACAGGAAGATGCTAGAAAAAATTTTAAATGGTAATATTGATGAATTTAAACAATTTAATATACGCTGGATAAATAAAAATGGACAAATAATTTATATCGAGCAAAAAAATGTTCCAATTTATGATGAAAATAAAAATTTGATAGCTATCGAATGTATAGCAAGGGATATAACTCAAAGAATAAAAATTGAAAAAGAAAAAGAAGAGTTAAGACAACAGCTACTGCAGTCCCAAAAGATAGAATCTATTGGTATGCTAGCTGGTGGTATTGCTCATGATTACAATAATATGTTGGCTATAATTTTAGGATATGCACAGGATCTGCAAAGCAGATTTAATGAAGATGACCCAATTCAGCAAGACATAAAAGAAATAATTAAGGCCGCACAGGTAACCAAGGATCTTACCAATCAGCTACTTGCTTTTGCTAGGAAACAACCTCTTTCACCTAAACTGATAGATTTAAATCAGCTCTTAAAATCTATGGAATCATTGATAAGAAGAACATTGAGAGAAGATATATCAATAGAGATGATTTTCCAGGAAAATATTGAAAGTATTCTTGTAGATCCTATTCAAATGCAACAGATAATATTAAATCTTATAGTAAATGCTAAAGATGCAATGTCAAATGGTGGGAAAATAATAATAGAGACAAAAAATGTCGAAATAACTCAGGAATACATTAATAGTCACCTCGGAATAAATATAGGTAAACATGTAATGTTAGCTATTTCAGATACAGGACATGGTATGGATAAAGCTACAATGGATAGAATATTTGAACCATTTTTTTCATCAAAAGAAACAGGGAAAGGCACGGGACTTGGTTTATCAACAGTTTATGGAATAGTTAAACAGTCTGGTGGTAATATTTGGGTTTATTCAGAAATAGGAAAAGGAACAACTTTTAAAATTTACTTTCCAGCAAGCGAAGGAAAAATAACCGAAACTTCTGAAAAGGATTATCAAAAAAACATTTCTGGTAAAGGGCAAAAAATAATGCTTGTAGAGGATGAAGAAGATCTTAGAAAAATATTAAATGTTATGTTAGTTAAATTAGGCTATGAAGTTATAATTACTCAAGGTGCAACTGATGCGCTAACATTGATAGAAGAAAAAGGAGTTAAACCTGATTGTGTTTTGACGGATTTAATAATGCCAGAGATGAACGGTAAAGAACTGATTGATAGAATAAAGAAAAGATATGACGATATAAAGGTACTTTATATGTCTGGTTATACTGATAATGTAATAGTTCATCATGGGATTCTTGATGAAAAAGTCAATTTTATTCAAAAGCCTTTTCTAATAAATGAACTTGGACAAAAATTAAAAGGAGTATTTGACAAGATTTGAAAAAACACTGAGAAAAACAGAAAAAAAAATTATCACTTACAATGAATCAATTAAATGTATAAATTAAAATGTATTAACTATTGAAGAGACTTCCTGATTCATTCCTTTTTCCATTTCTGCCATATACTCGGTTGAATATTGGTTGAAAAGTGTAACGTTTTTTGCTTGAATTTCTATAGAATTTTTAAAAGGATAGATGGGGAAAAGAACTACTTCGACTGTATCTGTTTTCTTATAATATCCATAATCTTTATTTTGACTTTCACCATATTTTGTATTTAGTTTATCAACAAGTTGTTGATATAACTTTTCAAGTGGTTTTCTTGTGTAAGCATCTTCGCATAGAAATGAGACTTGAAAATAAATTAGATTTTTCTTATAATCAAAATAAAGATATAACTTTTCTGTCATAAAATTTAATTTTTTCTCTGCTATTATTAAGAATTTACCATTTGGTGAGTTTATATCTTTTTCTTCGATGTTATAAGATGAACTTTTCAACTTACTTTGTAGTGTAGCATAATTTGATGAGAAGTTGACAAATGAATAAGCAAAATTTGAAAGATCAACAACTTGAACTTTTTGAGTGGTAGTTTGAGTGGTCGTAGTTGTAGTTTGTTGTGCACTTATTTTAAAAGCAAATTTATTTATTAAAAGAATTGTCATTAAAAACATCAAAATAAAAATAAAAAGACTTATAAATTTTATATTTTTTTTCACAAAGACTCCTTTGATTATTTTTTTTATCTGATAATCTTGTATTGATATATCTTTTAATTATTTTCGACCTGCCTTGCATATAAATTTAATGATAAGAAAATCAAGTTTAAAATATAAAAACTATGTTAAATTTTAATTACTTTAATTTTATTTGTCTAATTTATATTTAATTAAAGAAAAATAGATTAAAGGAATGATGATGAGCTTTCAGCAAATAGTTCCATACATAGGTCTTATTTTTGTAATAATTTTCACTATCATAAGAAAAGTTGGAAACTTAGACATCCCAATCTGGCTTATTATGATAATTTCTGCTATTTTTTGCATTACTGTTGGTAGTATAAATCTTAATGAAGCCTTAAAGGCTATTGATTTGGATGTAATAATCTTTCTTTTTTGCATGTTCTTAATAGCTGAAAGTTTTCAGTCAAGTGGATATCTATACCATATAGCACATAAAATATTTTCAAATACTGAGTCTGCTAGACATTTACTTTTGGTTCTTATCTTTTTTTCAGCAGCTGTAAGTGGACTTCTTATGAATGATACTATGATAATAATCGGAACTCCTTTAGTGATCTATTTTGCCAGAAAGCATAACATAAGTACAGAGCTTTTACTTTTAACTTTAATGTATTCTGTGACAATAGGATCAGTTTTTTCGCCAATAGGAAATCCTCAAAACCTTCTTATAGCTATAAACTCAAAGATGAACTCCCCTTTTATACTTTTTTTTATATATCTTTTACCTCCAACTATTGCTAATCTATTTGTTCTTTATTTTTTTATGAATTTTATTTATAGAAATGAAATTCATACCATTCCACTAATTCATGAAAAAGAGGAATTAGAAGACCCATCGTTGGCAAAGCTTTGCAGAATCTCTTTAATAATACTTTTAGTTGCAGTATTATTGAAAATATTGATAATTTTTATAAATCCAAAAATAAATTTGCCTTTGACATATATCGCGATAGCGGGGCTTATTCCTATTGCTTTTGGACTTTTTAAAAGAAGCTACCTTCTTAAAAAACTTGATTGGGGAACTCTGATCTTTTTTGTTGGTATGTTTATCCTTATGAAATCGATATGGAACACAGAGATAATTCAACATTTCATCAATAAAAATAATATAAATTTAAGCTCAACACCAATTTTAATGATTATCTCCGTAATTTTTTCACAAATTCTTTCAAATGTTCCTCTTGTAGCCCTGTTTATGCCAATATTGAAAGCATCCAATGCAAATATTTCACTTTATATGGCTCTTGCAGCTTCCTCAACTTTAGCTGGTAATTTTTTAATACTTGGTGCTGCTAGCAATGTTATAGCGATTCAAAATGCAGAAAAATTAGATGAAAAAATACCTTCTGTAAAGTTTTCTCTTATAGGAATTCCACTTGGAATAATAAACTTATTGGTCGTCAATATTTGGTTCTTATTTTTAAATTTTATTAATATTGAAAAATATTTTTAAAAAGAAAATTTATAAAAAGAATATTTAATTTTGCTTAACAAAAAAAAGCTAAGAAAAAAAGATAAAAATCAAAAGATAAAGATTAAAAGATAAAGATTAAAAGATAAGAATAAAAAAAATGTAAAAGTTGGCAAAATTTTGAATATTCTATAATTAAATTATTTTATATTTAAATTTTCTATATGTAAATTACTCTATAATTAAACTATCCTAGCATCAAAAATCATACTATAATTAATTTACTCTAAGGTATAAGCAAGTTTCAACTTTAAAAAGCAAATTATGCTTAAACCAACGGTAAAAAGACCTACTAAAAAGTATCTTATGACTCTAAAATACACTATTTCAATTAGTTTATCAGGGAAGATTAGATTAAAAAGGAAAGAAAGTCCTAATCTTAATATCATATAAAAGGCAAAACCTATTATTATTCTAAGTATGACTGGTACAATTTTAATTTTATATTCCAAATAAGAATTTTTTAAATTTCTTCCAAGTAAGAAATAGCCAAGATTTGCACCTATTAAAAAGCCCACCTGTCCCTTGTCAAACTGGATAGGTATAAAAATAAGAAGAAATGGAAGGAAAATAAAAAAGATAAAGTATGAAATTCTCCCTCTATTTGTTAAAGTAAGATTAAATGGGAAGTTTTTATTATTTTGAATATAGTTTTTTAATGGTATATAATACAAAAGTATAGTAATGATACCAAGAGAAATACCAACAAGAACATCCTGAAGGTAATGAACCCCAAGATATATCCTTGAAAAACAAACAAGGAAAATCAAAATTGCAGATAAGGCATAGAACCATCTTTTTTTGATGGAAAGAGAAATTGAACCAAATACAACAGTTATTCCACTTGAATGCCCAGAAGGGAAAGAATAGCTAACTGAACCAAGACTTGCTTCTTTAATCATAGATTTATCTAAATTTAAAACATTCTTATCCATCAGAAAAGGTCTTTTAAGCATAAATCCATTTTTTAGTATATCTGTAGAAACAAAAGTTAAGAAAGATGATTGAAGGACAAAAAAACCTTTGTGAAAAGAAAAGCCAAAAAGATATATGCATAAAATTATTGTAACCCCCATTTCATAGCCAATCAAAGTTATGTAATTCATTATTGTATTTAAAATTGGGTTTTGAATCTTTTGGAGAAAGATAATAATTTGGGCACTATGCATTTTTACCTCCACTATTAAATCTAAAAAGATTATATTTAACATATAAATAGATGTCAATTGATTTTTTA